>VOFB01000965.1_pt1:7500-76688 | contig 76688 bp, 74 predicted proteins | sample 5384141 | NCBI WGS metagenome assembly VOFB01 (sample SAMN12384721, study PRJNA508395) | human gut metagenome | isolation source: healthy gut A | host: Homo sapiens | reverse complement strand
AAATCGTGGTGGCCATCAGATGGAGAATTTGGTTGAAAAGTATATTGTGGCAGCAGGATTTAAAAAGGATGTAAATTATTTTAAAGAAATGTATCTGAAGGACATTGAAGCCAAATGGAATATAGATTTATCCGCACTTTCAAATCAGGGCAAAGCTGCAAAGAGATTTGATTTTGTGGTTAAGACGGATAAGATGATATATGCAATTGAAACCAATTTCTATGCGAGTGGTGGTTCAAAGTTAAATGAAACGGCGAGAAGTTATAAGATGCTTTCTCAAGAGGCTGATATAATAGATGGCTTTACATTTGTATGGTTTACAGATGGAATTGGATGGAAGAGTGCCAGAGGTAATCTAAGAGAGACATTTGATGTTATGGATACGATTTACAATATTGAGGATATGGAGAATGGGGCTATGGAAAAGGTGTTTATTTAGTGACGAGCGTATGAAAGGAGAGGTTATTATTTTCGAAAACAAGAAAAATGATAAAAAACCAATTATCCAAACAAGTTGTTACAATGGAAGTGAGCCGATGCGTATATATCCGAATTGTGGAAAGGAAAAGCCACTTAGTGAATTTGGATATAGGAATATGGGAAATGGAAATATTAGGAATCAATCTTAGTGTAAAGAATGTAGATGAAAAATTGTTGAGAGGAATAGAAATGTCAAATTTTATTGAGAATTTGGATTGCCTATATGACGACGTTAGAGTTAAAAATAAGATTAGTCCATATAATAAGAATTTTGCACTTTACATACCAATAAAAGTTGAAGTGTATGGAAGGGAGTGTAAGGAGTTTATTATAAAAAAGACAGTTTACAAAATATTTGTATGTGAAGAATGGGTGTAGAGTGTATTTTTCAGATGCAGATATTCTTATGATGCTTCTTCAAATAAAAGCAAGTAGTACAATGGATTTATTAATAGAGGAGTTAAAAAAAATATATATGGATGAAGGGGAATCTTATGAAATTGTCATTGGAAAAGAATCATATGCTTTAAAGGGAATGAAGAAAATTGTAGATGGGCAAATACTTTCTAATCCAAAAGATATAGATATAACATTTGAAGATTTATTAATATTGATTAATTTAATTTTGGCGAAAGATATGATGTCTGTGTCGCTTTGGTTAGATAAACCCAACTTTTTAAAACAAACAACATCAAAATATATTTTATTATTGAAATATTACTATTATATGGATGAAAGAGCAAAGGCATATTTGGAAAATGTGGGATTTGATGTGGAAGGTGATATTTATTCAAATTATGACACACAAGAAAAAAGAGATGCAAAAATAAAGATTTTTTGTGATTTTGATTCATTTGAAAAAGCGGGAATAATATGATAGAATGAGTTAGATCCTAGTAAGGCTTTTTGCCACCTCAGCGTTTGAGGTTAAAGCAATATAAATTTGGTTAAATTTGGTCGACGATGTCGATGTTTGGTTTAAAAGTAAATTTATTATATGAACCTTCTTATTTCGGCAACCTTGCCTCAATAAGAAGAACCCCATAATAAATTTTCTTTTTTGCAAAGAATTATTTCCAAATTTAAGTAGGATCCTTTTTTATGGAGAAAAAATGAAACGATACATATTTAGAGAAAAACAAATTGTAGATGAGTATAGGTATATTTTTTTGTGTGGAACTAAGTACGGAAGAAATAGTATGAAAGACAAGCGAAATGTAATTAGAAATTTTATTAAAACGAGTAATTCTTGTTATAAGCCAATAATTTTAGAAGACAATTTTATTTTCAAAAAAGAATATGTCCAGATTTCTCGTATATGATGATATTTATATGAAGGATCTATATCAGGTTGAGATGCTGACAAACTATTTATCAGATAAAAATATAATTATTCATGAAAGTATTTCAACAGGGGCAGAGACTGGTTTGTTTTTAAGTGAAGAACAAATGGCTAAAAAAACATGTTTGTTAGTTCCGGATCAAATTGCGGTAGAAGAAGATAAGATTGGTCAGTTTATAAAACTTGCATTTTTAAGTGAAGCGAGCGACGTAAAAATTATAACATATTATCCAAGAGTAGAGAAGAATATTATTTCTAACGAGGTTATGAATTGGCATACATATTTTCATAAAGATATGATAGGTGAAAATCTTGGTAAAAATATTATGGAATTTCTCAAATGCGATGATTTGAAATATCAAATTCGATTTACTAAAAATATTAATAAAGTTAATGAAGGGATGATTCATTATTCGGTGATTGATGGTCGATTAGAAATCACAGCTTTACCCCGAATAATTATGCTATGTATAGCAACAATTTTTAATGTTGATGAATTTGAAGATGGAATATTTAATGCAGGATATAAGCAAATGAAAGAGTATATTGCCATTGTGAAAAAACACTTGCAACAAGTGTTTATAAATACAATAGTAGAGGAAACTGGTAAAGAAATATATTCTTGTTCTATTACTCCAAGAATGAATGTTGGAGGAGTTTATATATCTGGAGTTATAGGTATGTGTTTATATTTATTTCAAGCTGCAGAATTTATACAAATTGTAAAGGATGAAGATTATAAAGAAAGTGGTAAAGTTGAGATTACTAGAAAGATTGTGCAATGCAAGACGGGAATGAATCATTTCTTTTACAAAAAATATGATGAGTGCATAGGCTGTGCTGTTGATACACAGATAGTGTGAAAGGATTAACATGGACGAGGAATTAGTTGTTAAGTATATAAAAACAAAAAATAAAGTTCGAAAAATTGTCACATATAAGGAACGTGGGGAACTAAGGAAGTATCATGAAAAAGTAGTTGAATACTTAGATAAACATGTTATTGTATCAAAATTTGCAAAAAGCTTATGCACCTAAAACATCTATTTATAAAAATGCGTATGCACATATGTACAATGATATATTCTTAAAAATGGATATTAAAGATTTTTTTCCTAGTATTAATCATAATTATTTAGCGGAATGTCTTTACCATGAAATTAACAAAAATACTTCGATTAGTAGAAGAGAGTGTTATGATATAGTTAAAAAATGTAGTGTAGGAAAAAAAGGATTGCCATTAGGTTTTGTGACATCACCGGCGTTAGCCAATCTTTATCTGAAAGAGTTTGATGGATTGTTATATGGAAAGTTAAAAAAAATGGATATAAAAAGACCGATATATACACGATATGCGGATGATATGGTTATTTCGTTTCAGAGCCAGGAAGACTATTTGGAAAAAATAGAATTGATAAGGAGTGAAATTGATAATTTATTAAAAAGAGTTCATTTGTCTATAAATCATAAAAAAACTAAAATAATTAATCTTGAGAAAACGAATCATGTTCGTATTACTGGAGTGAGTATAACAAAAGATAAAAATAATTATAGACATTTAAGTGTGGGGAGAAAATTAAAAAATCATATTTTTTGGTCTGCAATTAATCAATATGATAAGGAGGAAAAAGACTATAATGAAATTGCACACATAAAAGGATTATATTCATTTGTATTATCAATTGAAAAAAACGGTGTGGAAAATGGTTATTCAGATAAGATGAAATCCTTGCTTGTGGAACGTGGTTATGAAACATTAAAACAGTTACTTAGTTCGTTAGGCAATGACGAGTTGAATAAAAACGAAATAGATGATTTGGGGAGCCATTAATTAAACGCCCCATCGCCTCAACATACCCTTTCAACCCACCATCCTTGGCAGCCAGTTTGGCATATAGTCATGGTTCTTCTCTGGCAAGACTTGTAAGATATGCAATATCAGAAGGAGCATCCAGACGAACAGAAGCGTTACATTTTTGACAGTTAAAAGAGATGTGGATTTGTTTATCAAGGCTAACCTCAACGCTGTCGGTTTCGGAGTTATATATAGCAAAGATTATCTTAATCATAAGTAGATCCTTTCGGGTGGCGATGTTTTGTAAATACGCTCACCACATATTTCATGCTTGTAGTATTTGTACGACAAAAGTGTACAAGCAATCTCACATATTGGAGAAGTCGTGGAATGCTTGGAGCAGTCCTCAGCATACAACACAAATGCAACACTGTTATCAACAAATCCCTTATTTCAGGGCTTTTCTCGTTCTCAAAACGTTAGTCAGAATCACAACGTTACAGAAAAAGTATTTTACACTCCAGGACTTATGTCCTGGGGTGTTTTTTTGTGATAATTGTGGTAGAATATACCTATCTAAAATTGTTTCGGAATAAAAAGAATCATAGAATGGAAAGAAAGAGGAAACAAATGGATTTTAATGCAGTTTATCATCAGGCAAGTGACAATTATTGTTATCCGCTGAATGAAGATGAGTTAATTATTAATATTAAGACAGGATATGATGTGCAATCAGTATCCATCATATTAGGAGACCCATTTGCTGCCGGTATCTTAGGCGGTGGAGAGCATTGGGATGGAACGGAAGAGGCAATCATTTATAAGAAGCGTCTGAAAAATCAGATTTGGTGGACAACGACCGTCCGACCGGAGTATAAACGTCTGAAATATTATTTTAAGTTACAGACAGAAAATGAAAGTTGGTTCTATTTTGAGGATGGATTTGTCAGTGATGAGCAGATGCATCTGGAAGGCAGAAGCCGCCAGTGCTTTGTATTTCCATGGATGAATCCATGTGATGTGCCACGGACACCTGCCTGGGTAAATGATACCGTATGGTATCAGATTTTCCCGGACCGTTTCTGTAACGGCGACCATTCCATTGACCCGGAGGATGTAGTGCCGTGGCGTGAGCATGGCAGGGTGAAAAATGAGGAATGCTTTGGCGGAGATCTGGCTGGAATCACAAGTAAGCTGGATTATCTGCAGAACCTTGGAATCAATGGATTATACCTGACACCAATCAATGAATCACCATCCAACCATAAGTATGATACGACGGATTATACAAAGATAGATCCACGGTTCGGAGATGAAGAGACATTGATTCATCTGGTGGAAGAAGCACATAAACGTGGCATCCGTGTAATGTTAGATGGCGTGTTTAATCATTGCGGATATTATTTTGCACCGTGGCAGGATGTACTTGAAAAAGGACCGGAATCAGAATATTATGACTGGTTTATGATAAATGAATGGCCTTTTGACCGGAATGGAAAGGCTGCAAAGAAAAAACAGATTTATACCTTTGCCTTTTATGATGGAATGCCGAAAATCAATACCAATAACCCGGAAGTCAGAAAATATTTTGTAGACATCTGTGCAAACTGGGTGGAACATTATGGTATTGACGGAATCCGTTTGGATGTGGCAAATGAGGTATCTCATCGATTTTGTAAGGAACTGCATGCCAGAGTGAAGGAAATTAACCCGGATATTTATATCCTCGGAGAAATCTGGCACAATGCACTTCCATGGCTACGCGGGGATGAATTTGATGCCGTTATGAACTATCCGCTGGGACAAAGTATTAAGGATTTCTGGATTGATAAGAGTCTGACCAATGAGGATTTTGAGTATACGATTAACCGTTGCTATACAAGTTATATGCAGCAGACCAATGATGTGCTTTTCAATCTTCTGGATTCGCATGATACAAAGCGCCTTCGCTCAGATGTGAAAAATCTGGATGAGTATTTTGCACAGATTGCAGTATTATTTGCAATGCCGGGCAGTCCTTGCATTTATTACGGAACGGAAATTGCAATGGAGGGAAGCTATGACCCGGATTGCAGACGTTGTATGCCTTGGAAGGACATTGAGGCTGGAAAATATGCTGAACGCAGTAAAATTATTGCAACACTGATTCACCTGCGCAGGCAGGAACCACTTTTAAAAAGCCGCAATTTTCATTTTCCGAATGATTATGCAGCGTACAGGCGTGTGATCCAGTTTCAGAAAGTGGATTTTCCGGATTGTTATGTGGAAGTAATCATTAATTGCTGTGAGGAAGATGTCGAGGTAGTGCCGCAGGGAGAAATCCTGCTTGCCCGCCATTACATTGATTCCACACTTTTGTCAAATGGCGTGTTGATAAGAAGAATAAGAAAGTAGGTGTAGTAAAATGAATGAAGACGAAAAGGGATTTGAAATGATTTCTAATACCATTGAATATTATACAAGGCTGCAGAGAATAAAAGCTGCAAATACATGTAATAATGATGTATTAGATTATGAAATAAGGGCAATTGAATTGAAACTTCGGAGTTTCGGTGTTGACTTCAATGAATTAAAATTAGTATAGTAGGATTCAAAATATTTAAGAATTATAATAAAAAAGGGAGAGGTGTCTTTCCCTTTTTTGCTGCTAGGCATCCGTAAGAAGCTGCCAGTGGAAGGACATGTAGGCTTTAAACATAATGCTATAGGATATAAGTTATATTACTTAATTGAATAAAAGTAATATTGAAATGATTGGACCGAAATTAATACATAGGGAGTTAAATTATAGCTCCAAGGTAAATGAAAAATAGAACAATGAATGCAATTACAATCCCAATAACAATCCATGTCCAGTGAAAATGCGTGTTTTGTGGTTCTCTATCAGCTTCATTGGCATAGAGTGGGTTATATGGCATCGTTCTATGTTGCATAGACTGATTTGGTGTGGAGACACTTTTAGCAGGAGTATTAGTATTTCTGTTAGGAGAAAGCAACTGATGTTTTAGGGCAAGAGGGTCACTCTGGTTTAATAATCGCTGATAAAAGGACTGAATCCACAGAGTATCATCTGAGGTAGCGAGCGAACCAGGAGATGTATTGATATCATGGCTGAGCTGATTTCTGAGATAGAGCAGATATTTCAGCTTTTTTAAATCAGAATTCCAGTTGGGAATCATTCTTGCAACTGAAAAGGGAGTATGCTCCATATCTTCAATATAATATTTAATACCACTTTTATAGTTTTTTTCCCGTTCTTTCTGATACAGATCATCACAAAAGCTGGCTGACTTTTTGTACGCTTCATAAAATTCATTATCGGTTGGTGTCATTTTTTACTCCCCCTATTATTTCTTTGCAATGCGGTCTGCCTCTGTAATCGGACGGAGAACACGGCATGGATTACCAGCGGCAACGACATTGGAAGGAATGTCCTTTGTGACGACGCTTCCGGCACCGATAATGGTATTTCCACCAATGGTAACACCTGGAAGAATGGTGACATCACCGCCCATCCAGACGTTATCGCCAACAGTAATCGGAAGCGCCTTTTCCAGCCCAAGATTGCGTTCTTCGGCGATGGTAGCATGAACGGCTGTATACATGCCGCAGTTTGGGCCGATAAAACAGTGGCTGCCAAGAGTGATTGGAGCACAGTCCATCAGATAGGCATTGTGATTGATAAAGCAATCAGAGCCAATGTTACAGTTATAACCATAATCGGTATAAAATGGGGAGAGAATGGTAACACGTTCACCCATTTTTGGAAGCAGTTTTTTAAGAATATCTTCCCGCAGCTCCTTTTCCTTTGGTGCAGTATGGTTGAAAGTGAAATATAAATCTTCGGCTTTCTCACGTTCTTCTGATAATTCCTGGTCATAATTGGCATCATACCAAAGTCCCAGCTTCATTTTTTCTGATTCTGTCATAGGAAACCTCCTGATTCGTTACAAATAGAAATTGTATAAAATTAATTGAAAATCATATTACAAAAACCACACATCCGGATTCGTAGATGAGATGCAGACTGCTCCGGCATTCAGCATGGAAACTACATCTTCTTTATCGGAAATGAGTCCGCCGGTAATAACCGGAACTTTTGAAAGCCGGCATATGCGGGATACAACCTTAGGCATCAGTGCCGGCAGGATTTCAATATAATCCGGTTTTACAGAACGAAGCTGCTTTTCAATGCTGTCATAAGCCATGGAATCAATGACGAAGAATCGCAGAATCGTGGAAAGCTCTAATTCCCTGGCTCGTTTGATAAGGACTGGTTTTGTAGTGATAATTCCATCGGCGTGGGTGTATTTGCGGATGAAATCCACAGCAATCTCTTTTCCAGACAGGCCATTGATTAAATCGATATGTACCATAGCCGTTTTCCCTGCAGCTTTGACCTTATCTACAATATCAGCAATATTGCAGATGTCTCCAAACAGGATAAAAATAACCTGACTGTCGCAGGTGAGACATTTTTCAATCCTGCCATATCCTTGATGGCTGCAATAATCGGAGAATTATCCATAGCATCTTTACAATTTGAAAGCATAGTAAAACCACCTTTCTACGCATCGTATTTTCGTATTTATAAATATTATACCGTCATTTCCGGAAATGATAAAGGAAAACTATAAAATCATAAAGAAAAACAAACAGATACGCCAGCATCTGACCCCTCAATCAGATACTGGCGCACCAAAACAGTTATTCCCCTGAATAAATATTTATCAGAATGATGTGAATCATTTGATAACAATGAGATTATAATTTTGCAGGAACATTTTTTGTGGCAACAATATCCACGCCGGTGCCTGCAACGTCCTGAACCAGAATATCTCCGATAGAGACCGGTGCAGGAACAGTGACGCCACAGAGAGCATTGATAATTGCAAAAATCTTTTCTTTTGGGATATCTTCTTTGGTTTTGCAGGACACCATCGGAATCGTGCCACCGGATACCCGGACGGTAGAAGTTACGATTCTGGTTGGATGGGTAACTTCCTTACGGGCATAAGCATCGCCGCGTTTGCAGGTGTTGCCGGTAACATCAAGAATTTCTGCATTTTCCATGGTTACGGTAATAGAGCAGCCTAAAGGGCAGCCGATACAGGTTAATTCACGTTTTTCCATCCTCTTACGCCTCCTCTATACAAATGGTAATCTGCTCTAAATCAGGGCAGTTGGTAAGCTGTTCTTTGGTAAGGACAACGGATTCCATCTCGCCCGGAGCCATAACCGGACGTTTCCGGAAGCTGATACGTTCTTTGCCGAAGTAAGTGGCAATTCCGCAGTTTTTATAAATTTGTCCCACACGGAACCGGACAGTAACTTTGTCTGCCATAGCCTCCGGTCGGATGTATTTTGGAACGGTATAGCGGACGCCACCGGTTGGAATGATTTCAACAGATGGCTGGCGGCTTTTGGACACGGATGCATCAGCAGTATTGCCGGATAAAATATAATGTGCAGCATTCGCTCCGGCGATACCGGCTTCTTCAGAAACATAATCCACCAGGTCATGGACATGCAGGACATTTCCACAGGCAAAAACACCGGAAATACTGGTTTCTAAGCTGTCATTTACAACAGGACCTGAGGTGACCGGATTTAAAGTGACACCGGCACTGCGGCTTAATTCATTTTCTGGAATCAGACCACAGGATAAGAGGAGCGTATCGCAGGAATAATATTCTTCTGTACCGGCAATTGGCCTTCCATCGGAGCCGACTTCTGCAATGGTAACACCGGTGACACGCTCTTTTCCTTCAATATCAATAACGGTATGGCTTAATTTCAACGGAATATCAAAGTCGTTCAGACATTGAACAATATTACGCTTGAGACCGCCGGAATAAGGCATCAGTTCTGCTACGACTTTTACTTTGGCACCCTCTAAGGTCATGCGGCGTGCCATAATCAGACCGATATCACCGGAGCCTAAGATAACGACTTCCCTGCCCGGCATATAGCCTTCCATATTGACAAGACGCTGTGCCGTTCCGGCGGAGTAGATACCTGCCGGACGATAGCCCGGAATATTAAGGGCACCACGGCTCCGTTCCCTGCAGCCCATGGCAAGGATAATTGCTTTTGCCTGAATCTCAAACATGCCATCTTTCCGGTTCATGGCAGTTATTTTTTTCTTATGGGAGATATCCATTACCATAGTGTTTAATTTGTAAGAGATGCCAAGAGCGAGTACTTTTTCAATAAAGCGGGAAGCATATTCCGGCCCGGTCAGCTCTTCCTTAAAGGTATGAAGGCCAAAACCGTTGTGGATGCACTGGTTTAAGATGCCGCCCAGTTCTTTGTCGCGTTCAATAATGAGAATATCATTTATTCCATTTTCTTTTGCGGATACAGCGGCTGCAAGTCCTGCCGGACCGCCGCCAACGATTACTAAATCATATGATTTCATGGCATTTCCTCCTGAATCTCTTTGTTATATTCATAGACAAACTGTGAAGAGCCACCACATTTGCTGATGTCCGTCATTTCCATAGGAACTTCTCTGGAAAGAATTTCCATGGTACGCGGGGAACAAAAACCTGCCTGACAGCGTCCCATGCCTGCTCTGGTACGACGCTTGATGGCATCTAAAGAGCGGGCACCCAGCGGACGGTGAATAGCATCGAGAATTTCTCCTTCTGAAATCATCTCACAGCGGCAGATAATGTTTCCATAGGCAGGCTGCTTTTTGATAAGTTCATTTCTTTCTTCTAAGGAAAGCTCTTCTGGTCTTAAAATTCCTTTGCGGGTGGCAATGAAATTTTCTTTTTCGGTTAAATGCATCTTATCCTGCACCAGTCTGGCCATCATGACGCCAATGGCTGGTGCAGAGGAAAGTCCTGGAGATTCGATACCAGCGGCATCAAAAAAGCTGGGAGCATCAGCTGCTTCGCCAATGATAAAGTCGCCATTATCTTCATGGGCACGAAGTCCGGCAAAAGAAGTAATGACCTGACGCATCGGAAGATTCTTAACGCTGTGAGAGGCTTTTTCGGAAAGAGAAGCAAGTCCTTCTCTGGTGGTATTGATACCTTCTTTGTTATCGGTATCCTCTGCGGTCGGACCAACGAGAAGATTGCCGTGAACCGTAGGAGTAACCAGGACACCTTTTCCCATTTTACCCGGTAGCTGGAAAATCGTATGGGATACATGAGTTCCGGCAGATTTATCAAGAAGCTGGTATTCGCCTTTCCGGGCGGTAATGTGAAGTTTTTTGCTGCTTACCATATTGTGAAAAACATCTGCATATACACCGGCAGCGTTGATAACAGTTTTTGCGGTGATATCCTGTTTATCAGTGGAAATCAGGTATCCATCTTCTAGGCTGGTGATAGAAGTTACAGCAGTATTTAAAAAGAATTCAACGCCATTTGCAACGGCATTTTCCGCGAAGGCAATTGTCATATGAAACGGACAGACGATACCACCTGTGGGTGCGTAGAGAGCACTTGTGACATGGTCGTCTAAATTTGGCTCCATGGTGTGTAAGGCTTCGCGGTCAAGAATGCATAAGTCTTTGACCCCGTTTTCTTTCCCCTGTTCCAAAAGACGTTCCAATTCGCTGGCATCCTGTTCATCGGTGCAGACCACCAGAGAACCGTTTCGTACAAAAGGAATGTCCAGATCCTTAGAGAGAGTATCCATCATGGCATTTCCTTCTACATTAAGCTTTGCTTTCTGTGTGCCCGGTTTTGCGTCAAATCCGGCGTGGATAATGGCACTGTTGGCTTTGGAGGTTCCGCAACAGACATCCTCTTCCCGTTCAATGACACAGATGCCTGCCTGATAGCGGGATAACTCTCTGGCAATGGCACAGCCGGTGACTCCGGCACCAATAATTGCAATATCGTACATATAAAACTCCTTTCTGCTGGCAACAAAAAAAGCAAGATAAATAAAAGCGATGCGCTCGCTCTTCTTTACCTTGCTCTCGTCTCTTGGTAATTCAATCTTTATTTATGCATATTATAACATGAATTGGAATGGGTGACAATTCCTTTTTTACAGTAAAATGAAAAACATAATTTAGGCGAGTGACGAGAAAATGTCAGAAAATTTGAAAAACAGGTATCACAAAGTTTTGCCCTATGCTATACTAGAACTATGGGAAAAACAGAGCATCAGAAACTGAAAATATTATATATATTAGAACTGCTGTATGAACAGACGGATGAGAAGCATGCTGTCAGGATGAGGGATATTATAGCATATCTGAATCAGAAAGGTATTTCGGCAGAACGCAAAAGTATTTATCGGGATTTGGAGATGCTGCAGGACTTTGGTGTGGATATTTTAAGGGAACAGGAGTACCGAGGCGGATATTATATCGGAAGCCGTGATTTTGAACTGGCAGAATTGAAACTTTTGGTGGATGCGGTGCAGTCATCGAAGTTCATTACACAGAAGAAATCAAGAGAGCTGATACATAAGTTGGAGAAGCTGGTCAGCGTCTATGAGGCAAAACAGCTTCAGCGTCAGGTAGTGGTAACCAACCGGAATAAGACCATTAATGAGAATATTTATTATAACATTGATATGATTTACAACGGAATTTCCGGAGATGTAAAAATCCGTTTCCAGTATTTTTCGTGGAATATCGAAAAAGAAATGGAACTTCGACGGGACGGAGCATTTTACGAGGTGAGTCCGCTGGTGCTTTCCTGGGATGATGAGAATTATTATCTTATAGCATATGATGAGGAAGATAAGATTATCAAGCATTTCCGCGTGGATAAGATGCTTAAGATTTCACTGACCAGAAAGAAACGGGAAGGTCTTAAGCAGTTTGAAACCTTTGATATTGCATCTTATTCAAAGAAAACTTTTGGTATGTTTGCCGGTGAGGAAGAAACGGTGACACTGCTTTGTGAAAATGATATGATTGGTGTGGTGATTGACCGGTTTGGGCAGGAAGTAAATGTCAGAAAAGCAGATGATATGCATTTTAGAGCAAGACTTCATGTGGCAGTCAGCGGACAGTTTTACGGCTGGCTTTGTGGTCTTGGAGAAAAGGTTGAGATTATCGAGCCGGCAGAGATGAGAGAAAAATATGTGACATATCTTCAGAAGATACAGAATAAATACAGTTAGCAGGTGATGGGAAGAATGGAGACAGAAGTTAAGTATTGTAAGATGTGCAGAAAGGCATTGCCGCCTTTGTCAGACAGGGAATACTGTTATGCCTGTGAGGAACTGCTTCTTTTTGATAAAGTGCGGGAATTTGTACGAAACAATGATGTAAATGAATATCAGGTGGCAGAGTATTTTGATATTCCGGTACGGATGGTAAAGCAGTGGATTAAAGAGGGAAGAATTGAATATAAAGAAAAGGATAAAGCAGGTATTATGTCGAATTATTGTTCCCGGTGCGGACAGCCGGTTTCCTTTGGAACACTTTGTCCACAGTGCCTGCGTCTTTTAAATGGAGAAAAGGCCAGAATGATTGGCTTCTCAAAACCGGAAGAAGGGGAAGAGGGCGAGATGCGTTTCTTAGACGGAGAAAGAAAGTAAGCAGTACTGCTTTGATTTTTGGTTATATTTGTAAAACAGAAACAGCCTGTGATTTTCATGATGTATCATGAAAATCACAGGCTGTTTTTAAAATAAAGTCTATTTCTGCTTTCTGATTTCAGTTGCTGCTTTAATAAAGCCTTTGAATAATGGATGTGGACGGTTTGGTCTGGATTTTAATTCCGGATGTGCCTGGGTTGCAACGAACCAAGGGTGTCCAGGAATTTCTACCATTTCTACGATACGTCCATCCGGAGAAAGACCACACAGCTTCATACCGTTTTCAGTAAGAATGTTACGGTAATCATTGTTCACTTCGTATCTGTGACGATGTCTTTCGTGGATGGTTTCTTCTCCGTAAACCTGATAAGCAAGGGAAGCAGTATCCAGAACACATGGGTAAGAACCGAGACGTAAGGTTCCACCGATGTCTTCAATGCCATCCTGATCCGGCATCAGAGCAATAACAGGATGTGTGGTATTCGGATCCAATTCGATGCTGTGCGCGTCATTGAGTTTGCAGACGTGTCTTGCATATTCAATGATAGCAACCTGCATACCAAGACAGAGACCAAGGTATGGAATTTTATGTTCTCTTGCATATTTTGCAGCAGTAATCATTCCTTCTACACCACGGTCACCGAAACCACCCGGTACAATAATTCCGTCAGAATTACCAAGAATTTCTTCTGCATTTTCATCATTTAATAATTCGGAATCTACCCAGTTTAAATTAACGGTTGCACGCTCGGCAATTCCGCCATGTTTTAATGCTTCTACAACAGAGATATAAGCATCATGAAGCTGTGTATATTTTCCGACTAAGGAGATATTTACTTCCTGAATCGGATTGCGTAATGCTTCAACCATATCGGTCCAGTCTTTTAAATCCGGCTCCGGACATGGAAGATGAAGAGAATCACAGGCAACCTTTGCCAGATTTTCTTTTTCCATGGCAAGTGGTGCTTCGTAGAGATATTCCACATCAAGATTCTGCAGAACATGGTCACTTGGCACGTTACAGAATAAAGCAATTTTATCTTTTAAGCCCTGGTCTAAAGGATGCTCGGAACGGCATACGATAATATCCGGCTGGATACCCATTCCCTGTAATTCTTTTACGCTGGACTGTGTCGGTTTGGTCTTTAATTCACCGGATGCCTTGATATAAGGAATCAGTGTTACATGAATCAGAATTGCATTTTCATGTCCGACTTCATGCTGGAACTGTCTGATGGACTCTAAGAAAGGCTGGCTTTCAATATCTCCGACAGTACCACCTACTTCAATGATGGCAATATGGGTATCATTGGAAGTAAAGTTACGGTAGAATCGGCTCTTGATTTCATTGGTAATATGTGGAATTACCTGAACAGTACCGCCACCAAAGTCTCCACGGCGTTCTTTCTGAAGTACAGACCAGTAAACCTTTCCGGTAGTAACGTTAGAATTCTTGGTAAGACTTTCATCAATGAAACGTTCATAATGGCCTAAATCCAGGTCGGTTTCTGCTCCATCATCGGTAACGAAAACTTCACCGTGCTGGATTGGGTTCATTGTACCTGGGTCAATATTGATATATGGGTCAAATTTCTGCATAGTAACCTTGTAGCCTCTGGCTTTTAACAGACGGCCAAGTGATGCAGCAGTAATGCCTTTTCCGAGACCGGAAACAACTCCGCCGGTGACAAAGACGTATTTTACAGGCATGGTAGTTCCTCCTTAAATGTGTGTATATGGTTAAAACTTAGATAGACCGACAGTGAATGCGCCGTCGGTCTCATTTTTTTCTCAAACTTAGTCTATTATACAACGACAGTAAAAATAAATCCACAAAAATTTATAAAATATTTAGAAAAGAAAGGAAAACTTAACAGAGTTATTATTGATTTATCCGGGCAGATTACATATAATAAGAACTATATTTTGGGAGAGTTTCGAGAATCATATACGGAGGATACAATGGATAACCTGTTTAATAATGGAAATAATAATCAGAATGGTGGAAATAATAACCAGAATAATGGGAATAATAATCAGAACGGCGATAAAAAGGGCGGTAATGGCCAGATGATACTGGCATTTGTTATCATTACTCTTGTGACGCTGTTCTTTATGAGTCTTTTAAACCGTTGCAGTGCAGATATGACTTCCCAGCGGATTACCTATACGGAATTTGTCCAGATGGTAAAGGATGACAAGGTAGAAAAGGTCGAAGTAGGTGCAAACCAGTATAATATCACACCAAAGTCAGATGATAAGACGCTGGTAAAGATGACCTATTATACCGGATTTATTAAAGATGAAAATTTATTAGATCTCTTAAATAAACACAAGGTAGAAATTGACGGATATATTCCGAATAATACATCGACATGGGTATTTAATATTTTAAGTATTGTATTGCCTTTGATTATTATCTGGATTATTTTTGGCGCAGTCATGAAGAAGGCCGGCGGCGGAATGATGGGAGTCGGCAAGAGCAATGCCAAAGTATATGTAGAAAAGACAACCGGTGTAACTTTTAAGGATGTTGCCGGACAGGATGAAGCAAAAGAATCTTTACAGGAAGTGGTAGATTTCCTGCATAATCCGAAAAAATACCGTGAAATCGGAGCAAAACTTCCGAAGGGAGCATTGCTTGTAGGACCACCTGGAACCGGTAAAACGCTGCTTGCCAAGGCAGTTGCCGGAGAAGCAAATGTTCCGTTCTTCTCACTGGCCGGTTCTGACTTTGTAGAGATGTTTGTAGGTGTCGGTGCGTCCCGGGTAAGAGATTTGTTTAAGGATGCCCAGAAACAGGCACCATGTATCATATTTATTGATGAGATTGATGCCATCGGCAAGAGCCGTGACAGCAGATTCGGCGGTGGAAATGATGAGCGTGAGCAGACCTTAAACCAGCTGCTGGCAGAGATGGATGGATTTGATACTTCAAAGGGGCTTTTAGTTCTGGCAGCAACAAACCGTCCGGAAGTACTGGATAAAGCGTTACTTCGCCCGGGCCGGTTTGACCGTAGAATTATTGTAGATAAACCGGATTTGAAGGGTCGTCTTGAGACGCTGAAGGTACACTCCAAAGATGTGCATATGGATGAATCCGTAGATTTGGAAGCAATTGCTCTGGCAAGTGCTGGACTGGTTGGCTCCGATCTTGCAAATATGATTAATGAAGCGGCTATTAATGCAGTAAAACATAACCGTAAATTTGTAAATCAGAGTGATTTGTTTGAAGCCTTTGAAATCGTGGCAGTTGGTGGAAAAGAGAAGAAAGACCGTGCCATGAGTAATCATGAGAAGAAGATTGTTTCTTATCATGAAGTAGGTCATGCAATGGTTACTGCATTACAGAAGAATACAGAACCGGTACAGAAAATTACTATCGTACCAAGAACCATGGGGGCATTGGGATACACCTTGCAGACACCGGAAGAAGAGAAATTTCTTGAGACCAAGGATGAATTAATTGCCAAGATAACGACTTATATGGCAGGCCGTGCAGCAGAGGAACTGGTATTCCATTCTGCAACCAGTGGAGCAGCAAATGATATTGAAAATGCGACCAAGATTGCAAGGGCAATGATTACACAGTTTGGTATGTCAGATAAATTTGGCATGATGAGTTTGGCTTCTGTAGATAATGCATATCTGGATGGTGCAGCACATTTGAATTGCGGCGATGAGACAGCGGCACAGATTGATGAAGAAGTCCGTACCATGATTCATAACTGCTATCAGGAGGCATATCAGCTCTTAGAAGAGAATCGCGAGGTATTAGACCATATTGCGGATTATTTATATGAACATGAAACCATTACGGGTAAAGAATTTATGAAGATATTCCGTGAGTTAAAAGGGCTGCCGGATCCGGATGAGGAAAAGAAGGAAGAAGAGGACCAAAAAGAAGAGAACGGGAATGACGTTTAATATTAAAGAAGAATTAAAGAAGCTTCCGAATCAGCCGGGGGTCTATATCATGCATGATGCCAGTGATGCCATTATCTATGTAGGTAAGGCAGTAAGCCTTCGAAACCGGGTACGTCAGTATTTTCAGGCGTGTCATGACGAAGGAATCAAGAAAGACCAGATGGTAAAGAAGATTACCCGGTTTGAATATATTATCACTGATTCGGAATTAGAAGCACTGGTATTAGAATGCAATTTAATAAAAGAGTACAGGCCGAAGTATAATACCATGCTCCGGGATGATAAGACTTATCCCTATATAAAGGTGACTCTGGGGGAAGAATTCCCCAGGGTTCTCTTTTGCCGTCAGCTGAAAAAAGACAAATCCAGATATTTTGGTCCATATACCAGTGCCGGTGCGGTGAAAGATACGATAGATTTGTTGAAAAAAATTTATCATTTAAGAACCTGCAACCGGGTATTGCCAAGAGATATTGGAAAAGAACGTCCGTGCCTTAATTACCATATTCATCAGTGTCAGGCACCCTGTCAGGGTTATATTTCCAAAGAGGAGTACCGGGAGAAAATCAATCAGGCAGTAGATTTTTTAAATGGCAATTATCAGCCGGTTTTAAAAAGAATTAGAAGAGCGGATGATGCAGGCATCGGAAAATATGGATTTTGAGCGGGCAATTGAGTACCGGGAACTTCTAAATAGTGTAAAACAGGTGGCGCAGAAGCAGAAAATCACCAGTTCCGACGGAGAGGATAAAGATATAATAGCTCTTGCAGCCGATGACTGGGATGCGGTAGTTCAGGTATTCTTTATCCGGAGTGGCAGGCTTATAGGAAGAGAACACTTTTATGTAACTATTGCCAATGAAGACAGTAAGGAACAGATACTGGCAACATTTTTGAAGCAGTTCTATTCCGGAACACCATATATCCCAAAGGAAATCATGCTGCAATATGCAGTTGAGGATGCAGCAGTTATTGAAGACTGGCTGACTAAGAAGCGTGGTCAGAAGGTAGTACTCCGGGTACCACAGAAAGGAATGAAGGAAAAACTGGTAGAGCTGGCAGAGAAAAATGCCGCACTGGTATTGTCCCAGGACAGGGAAAAGCTAAAGCGTGAAGAAGGCAGGACAATCGGTGCAATGAAAGAAATTGCATCCTGGCTGGATTTAGAAAAGTTAGAACGTGTGGAAGCCTATGATATTTCCAATATCAATGGATTTGAAACGGTAGGTTCCATGGTGGTTTATGAAAAGGGAAAACCACAGCGCAGTGATTACCGGAAATTTAAGTTAAGAACTATTACGGGACCGGATGATTATGCATCCATGCACGAGGTTCTGACTCGCAGATTTACCCATGGACAGGAAGAAAGAAAAATTTTACAAAAAAAAGGGCTGGATGACCAATATGGGGGATTTACAAAATTCCCGGATTTGATTATGATGGATGGTGGAAGAGGTCAGGTAAATATTGCTCTTCAGGTGCTGGATGAACTGCATCTTTCCATACCGGTCTGTGGAATGGTAAAAGATGATCATCACAGGACGAGAGGATTATATTATCAGAATATAGAGATACCGATAGACACTTCCGGTGAAGGATTTCATTTGATTACAAGAATACAGGATGAAGCACATCGGTTTGCCATAGAATATCATCGTTCTTTACGAAGTAAGGAACAGGTACATTCTGTGCTGGATGATATCCCGGGAATCGGGCCGGCACGAAGAAAGGCACTGATGCGAAGGTTCCAGTCCTTAGACGCAATTCGCAGTGCATCCATAGAAGAATTGTCTGGGACAGAAGCGATGAACGAAAAAGCAGCGGAAGAAGTATTCCGCTTTTTCCACAGGGGAGAGGAAAAAGAAAAAGAAAAAGGAGAATCACTATGACCAAAGAAGAAAAATTCAAAAACAAAAGTATCAAGAAAAAAGTTAATGATGCATTTAACATGATATTCAGGCTGTATTTTGCAACAGTAGCACTAGCCAGTCTGGGATTGATTCTGCTGGCAGTGGTGCCGGATGCGTTCCGTATTCCGGTTCTGGTTATCTGCATTGTGATTATGCTGACAATCGTAGTAGTAAGTGTTACTTTAACCGGCCGGGAATCCAAGTGGTTAATTTATTATATTGTAAAACCAATCCGGGAATTAAAAGATGTAGCAGAGCATCTTTCCCATGGAGAATTACATGAGAAAGTAACTTATCAGTCAGAAGATGAAATCGGAGAACTGGCAAACCAGTTCCGTAATATGGAAGATACTTTACAGAAAATTGTTGGCGATTTACAGAATATTTTAAAAGAATTTGCACAGGGTAATTATACCGTACATTCTTCATGCAAAGAAGCATATGTGGGAGAATTTGAAACAGTGATGGAAGAACTGGTAAGCACCATCCAGAACGTAAGCAGTACATTATGTCTGATTAAGGAATCTTCTAATCAGGTAGCCGCCGGTTCTGAACAGCTTGCAATCAGCTCCCAGGATCTGGCAAAGGGTGCAACAGACCAGTCTATTGCAGTAGATAATCTGGTGGAGAATGTTTCAAAGGTTACAGAGCAGGTTGTTGCAAACAGCAAGTCAACAGATATTGTACATGACCGTGCAAAGAGCGTAGGAATGGAAGCAAATGTCAGCCAGAACAAGATGCGGGAACTTATGGAGGCAATGGAACGTATCTCGACAACATCCAAAGAGCTGGAAAGAGTTATTACTGAAATTGATGGTATTGCAAGCCAGACTAACCTTCTTTCCCTGAATGCATCCATTGAGGCGGCAAGAGCCGGAGAAGCAGGAAAGGGATTTGCAGTTGTTGCGGAGCAGATTCGTATGCTGGCTGAAAGCAGTGCAGAATCTGCAGAGACATCCAAGCATTTACTGGAGACAAACCAGGTAGAAGTAGAACATGGAAATGAAGTAACACAGCAGACATCGGAATCATTAAATAAGGTTATTACAGAACTGGATACTATTATTACAGAAGTTGCTAATATCAGAATTGCTTCTGACCGCCAGGCAGTGTCAGTAAAAGAAATTGAAGATGGTGTAAAACAGATTGATGATGTTATTCAGACCAATTCTGCAGCATCCCAGGAGGCATCAGCAACCAGTGAAGAATTGTCTGCAGAGGCAACTTCTTTAGATGAACTGGTAGATCGTTTCAAATTATTAGAACAGTAAAGAATTATAAAAATACAGGGGCGAAGATAAGGAAGGAGTCATGCCATGGAAGGTGTAGGAATTGAGAAAATCGTAAAAAAACTGCAGTTAAAGAAATATATTGAGGATATGGAATTAAAGGGACACCGCATCAGACTTGCGGATGTAAACCGTCCGGCATTACAGCTGAGCGGATATTTTGAACATTTCGAGCAGTCCCGTGTACAGATTATCGGTATGGTAGAATATACATACCTGCAGCATTTGAATGATTCAGAAAAGGATAGCATTTACAGCCGGTTCTTAAAATATGATATACCATGTGTTATTTTCTGCAGGGATTTACAGCCGGATGACCTGTTCTTACAGAGGGCAAAGGAAAATAATGTGCCGGTATTCGGAACAGGCAGAAGCACATCAGAATTCATGGCGGAGCTGATTTATCTTTTAAGTGAAGAGCTTGCTCCGTGTATTACCATCCATGGTGTGCTGGTAGACGTTTACGGTGAGGGACTTCTGATTACCGGTGAAAGCGGAATCGGTAAGAGTGAAGCAGCACTGGAACTGATTAAGCGGGGACATCGTCTGGTAACAGATGATGTGGTAGAAATCCGTAAAATCAATGAGCATACCTTAACCGGCACATCACCGGATATCACCAGATACTTCATTGAGTTAAGAGGTATCGGAATCATTGATGTAAAGACTTTGTTCGGTGTTGAGTGTGTAAAAGAGAAACAGAATATCGATCTCGTAATTAAACTGGAAGACTGGAAGAAAGATAATGAGTATGACCGCCTTGGTCTTGAGGAAGAATATACAGAGTTACTTGGAAATAAAGTAGTATGTCATTCCCTTCCAATCCGTCCAGGCCGAAATCTGGCAGTTATCTGCGAGGCTGCAGCCGTTAACCACAGACAGAAGAAGATGGGTTACAATGCAGCTCAGGAATTGTATCGTCGTGTACAGGCAAATCTGAACAAGAAGGACGACGAGGAAGAAGAGTAAAAGGAGATTCATTCATATGGAACGAGAAGTAGCATGGAATCATTACAGTGAAGAAGAGAAGAAGAAAGTTTTTGAATTTGCAGAAGAGTATCGTAAATTTATATCAGCATGTAAGACAGAAAGAGAATGTGTACGCACTTTTGTAGAGCGGGCAGAGGCAGCAGGATATCTTGATATAAAGAAAGTGATTGCAGAAGGAATAAAACTGGAATCCGGTGCAAGAGTGTATGCAGATAATAATGGAAAAGCACTTGCTATGTTCATTGTAGGAAAGAAACCAATGGAAGAGGGCATGCGGATTCTCGGCGCACATGTGGATTCTCCGAGAATGGATTTAAAACAGAATCCATTCTATGAAGATACCGGGCTTGCTATGTTAGATACCCATTATTATGGTGGTGTGAAGAAATACCAGTGGGTAACACTTCCGCTGGCATTGCATGGTGTAGTGGCAAAGAAAGACGGAAGTGTAGTAGAGGTAAATATTGGAGATAAGCCGGGAGACCCGGTATTTGGTGTCAGTGATTTACTGATTCATCTTGCCGGTGAGCAGATGGAAAAGAAAGCAGCAAAGGTTATTGAAGGAGAAAACTTAGACCTTCTGATTGGAAGTATTCCGCTTGCAGGTGAAGAAAAAGAAAATGCCAAGGATACGGTAAAAGAAAATATCCTTGGAATCTTAAAAGAGGAATATGGAATTGAGGAAGAAGATTTCCTGTCCGCAGAGATTGAAGTAGTACCAGCCGGAGAAGCAAGAGATTATGGATTTGACCGGAGCATGATTATGGGGTACGGACATGATGACAGAGTCTGTGCGTATCCATCCTTTGAGGCAATGCTGGCAAAAAACGAAACACCGGAATATACCAGTGTATGTCTCCTAGTAGATAAAGAAGAAATCGGCAGCGTGGGAGCAACCGGGATGCAGTCGAGATTTTTTGAAAATATGACAGCAGAAGTGATGGCAGCAGCAGGACAGTATACAGAACTTGCACTGCGTCGTGCATTGCAGAATTCCCATGTATTATCCTCTGATGTCAGTGCGGCATTTGACCCCAATTATCCGTCCGTTATGGATAAGAAAAATGCAGCATATTTTGGAAAAGGAATGGTATTTAATAAATATACCGGTTCCAGAGGAAAGTCAGGTTCTAATGATGCCAGTGCAGAATATGTTGGAAAATTGCGTGCAGTGATGGACGATGGTAATGTATTTTATCAGACTGCAGAATTAGGTAAAGTAGACCAGGGTGGCGGCGGAACCATCGCGTATATTCTGGCAAATTATGGAATGCAGGTAATTGACAGTGGTGTGGCAGTTTTAAATATGCATGCACCATGGGAAATTATCAGTAAAGCAGATTTATATGAAGCATATAAAGGATATGTAGCATTTTTGGCTTCATAGAGAAATAAAAAATGGGAGAAGCAAATTGTGAGAGAAGACTGGATAGAAGCCATTAAGACAATTGTAGATGAAAGCAGAATACGCTTGCAGGAGCCGATGAGCCGTCATACCACATTCCGGATTGGGGGCATGGCAGAGATTTTTCTGATGCCGACCATCAAAGAGGCAGTGGATGTCATCACATTGTGCAGAGCAAAGAAGATTCCGTATACGATTATTGGAAACGGAAGCAATCTTCTGGTGGGCGATAAGGGAATTCCCGGAGTGGTCATTGAATTTGGCGCAAATGCTTCTTCCATTGAAGTAAAGGAAAATATGATTCATGCCGAAGCGGGAGCATTGCTTTCGAAGGTTGCGCACAGGGCACTGGAAGCATCCTTAGGCGGCATGGAATTTGCAGCAGGAATTCCGGGAAGTATCGGAGGTGCAGTTGTGATGAACGCCGGTGCTTATGGCGGAGAGATGAAGGATATTTTAGTATCTGCGGATCTTTTGACCAAAGATGGTGAAGTGGTAGAAGTTCCGGTAGAAGAGATTTCTTTAAGTTACAGACACAGCCGTGTCATGGAGACCGGGGAAGTGGTGCTGGGTGTAACGTTAAAATTAGTATCCGGAGAAAAAGAGAAAATTGAAGCTGTCATGCAGGAACTCCGCCAGAAACGGCAGGAGAAGCAGCCATTGGAATTTCCAAGTGCCGGAAGTACCTTTAAGCGGCCGGAAGGCTATTTTGCCGGAAAACTGATTATGGATGCCGGGTTAAGAGGCTATCGTGTGGGAGATGCCCAAGTATCCGAGAAACATTGTGGCTTTGTTATAAACCGTGGGCAGGCAACTGCAGCAGAAGTGGAAGAGCTGATGCGCAGGGTGCAGGAAAAAGTAGAACAGGAGTTTCAGGTAAGACTGGAGCCGGAAGTAAGAAGGTTAGGAGAATTTTCATGAAACTGGTAATTCTGACAGGAATGTCCGGGGCTGGAAAGAGTACAGCACTTAAGATGATGGAGGATATCGGATTTTATTGTGTCGATAATCTACCGATTCCGCTGATTGAAAAGTTTATAGAGTTGGCAGATTTAAGAAATACCGAGCTTCAGAAGGTTGCTGTGGGTGTGGATATCCGAAGCGGACAGGCATTGGAAGATTTGCAGGATATTCTTGACCACCTGAGAGGTGAAGGAAAAGAATTTGATGTACTGTTTTTGGATGCAGAGGATGGTGTGCTGGTAAAACGTTATAAAGAAACCAGAAGAAGTCATCCACTGGCAGGAAGCGATCGTGTCGATAAAGGCATCGAAGAAGAAAGAAGAAGATTGGAATTCTTAAAGAAACAGGCAAATTACATTATAGATACCAGTCATCTTCTGACCAGAGAATTAAAAACAGAATTAAATAAAATATTTGTAGAGAATCAGGAATTTAAGAATTTATTTATCACAATTTTATCCTTTGGATTCAAGTATGGAATTCCGGCAGATGCAGATCTGGTGTTTGATGTACGTTTTCTGCCAAATCCGTATTATGTGGAAGGCTTACGCCAAAAGAATGGTAATGATAAAGAAATTCAGGATTTTGTGATGCAATATAAGGAAGCCCACGTATTTCTGGATAAATTAGAAGATATGATAAAATTCCTGATACCGAATTACATAACAGAGGGGAAAAGCCAGCTGGTAATTGCCATTGGCTGTACCGGAGGCAAGCATCGTTCCGTAACCCTTGCCAATGAATTGTTTAAACGGTTGGAGAAACAGAAACAGTTTGGAATTAAGATAGAGCATCGTGACATTGAAAAGGATACGATGCGGCACTAGATGGAGATATGAGATGTCTTTTTCGGGAGAAGTAAAGGCGGAACTGGAGAAGCATATAAGTAAAAGCAGACACTGCCAGTTAGCAGAACTTGCAGCAATTATAAGTTTTTCCGGAAGAATGATATTGACGGGAGCAGATCCCAGATTGGAAATTGCAACAGAACATGCCGGATTGGCAAAAAAGTGCTATACGCTTTTGAAGCGGGCATTTGACATCAGTGCAGAGTTATCTGAACAGAATCCGGGTGTGTTATATATAGAAGAACAGGATGCCATGCGCAGGGTATTAATGGCACTTAAATTTTTGGAAGAGGACGGTTCACTGCATCCGTTCCGACAGGCAGTAAATGGAATGTTGTTGCAGAAGTCCTGCTGTAGAAGGACGTTTGTAAGAGGAGCATTTCTGGCTTCGGGTTCCATGAGTGACCCGCATAAATCCTATCATTTTGAAATTGTATGTGCAACGCCACAACAGGCAGAACAGCTCAGGACGGTAATTAGTGACTTTGGCATGGATGCGAAAGTGGTGGAACGCAAGAAGCACCATGTGGTATACTTAAAAGAAGGTGCACAGATTGTGGATATGTTAAATATCATGGAAGCACATGTGGCACTGATGAACCTTGAAAATGTACGCATTTTGAAAGAGATGCGTAACAGTGTAAACCGGCAGGTAAATTGTGAAACTGCCAATATTAATAAGACAGTGAATGCTGCAGTAAAGCAGATTGAAGATATTAAGTTTATCCAGGAAAAGGGACGACTGCAGGAATTGCCGGATAATCTTTACGAGATGGCACAGGTACGTTTGGAGCACCCGGAAGCGCCTCTTAAGGAACTGGGGGCATACTTAAATCCGCCGGTGGGAAAATCCGGTGTGAATCACAGGTTAAGAAAAATAAGTGAAATTGCTGAAAACATGAGAGTATGAAAAGGATGAGGAGGAATACATATGATGAAGAAAGAGGTGACCATTAAATTTGTTAATGGTGTCGAAGCAAGTCCCATTGCATTGCTTGTTCAGACTGCAAATCGTTTTTCCAGCAGTATTTATATTGAATCCGGAGATAAAAAAGTAAATGTGAAGAGCATTATGGGTATGATGTCACTGGCAATGAATTATGAGGATATGGTAACAGTTGTTACTGAGGGTGAGGACGAGAAGGAAGCCTTGGATACATTGGAACAGTTCCTGTCTGAGGGCTAGAAGGAAAAGAGAGGTTATGTAAAAAATGAAAAAGAAATTACTTTTTATATTTAATCCACATTCCGGCAAGGGACTGATTAAGAATAAACTGTTAGAAATTGTAGATATTATGGTAAAGGCAGATTATGAAGTAACCATATATCCGACACAGAGCAAAGGGGATGCGCAGAACCATGTCAGAGAAGAAGCGAAGAATTATGATCTGATTGTCTGTAGTGGTGGAGACGGTACTTTGGATGAAGCAGTCAGCGGAATGATGGAAAGTGAAGCAAAGACACTGCTTGGTTATATTCCGGCAGGAAGTACCAACGACTTTGCCAATTCTTTAAGAATACCTAAAAGCATGCTAAAGGCAGCAAATGTAGCGGTAAAGGGAAGACGGTTTCCGGTAGATATAGGATATTTTAATGGAGATTCATTCGTATATGTGGCAGCATTTGGACTGTTTACTGCAGTATCTTATCAGACCAGCCAGCAGTTAAAGAATGTATTAGGACACGCAGCTTATATTTTAGAAGGAATGAAACAGCTTTTAGACATTCCGGTCTATAAGATGCGGGTAGAATATGATGATGAGGTATTAGAGGACGAATTTATCTATGGTATGATTACCAATTCTATTTCTGTGGGGGGATTTAAGAACCTGACAGGTAAAAATGTACTCCTGGATGACGGTGTTTTTGAGGTGACACTGATTAAAGCACCGAAGAATCCACTGGAGTTAAATGAGATTATTGCAGCATTAACCAGCCGCAAGGATGATACCGACCTGGTATACTCATTTAAGAGCAGCAATATTAAGTTTTATCCGGAAGAAATTATTCCATGGACTTTAGATGGTGAGTTTGGGGGAGACCATAAGGAAGTGGAAATAAGAAATATGCACCAGGCTTTGGAGATTATGGTCAAGAATAAAGAAACATCTGTAAAATGATTGTTATATTTTTAACTTTATTTTTGGAAAAAGCCATGGTACAATGAAAAAAAAACAATGGAGGAATCAAAATGTTAGTATCAGCAACAGAAATGTTAAAAAAAGCAAAAGCTGGTCATTATGCAGTAGGCCAGTTCAATATCAACAACCTTGAGTGGACAAAATCAATACTGTTAACTGCAGAAGAATTAAAATCCCCTGTAATTCTTGGTGTATCTGAAGGTGCAGGAAAATATATGACAGGTTTTAAGACCGTTGCAGCTATGGTAAAAGCTATGCATGAAGAACTTGGAATCACAGTTCCTGTAGCACTTCACTTAGATCATGGAACATACGAAGGATGTTATAAATGTATCAAAGCTGGATTTACATCTATCATGTTTGATGGCTCTCATTATCCATTTGAAGAGAACCTTGCTAAGTCTACAGAGCTTGTAAATGTAGCTCATCAGCTTGGACTTTCTATCGAGTGCGAGGTTGGTTCCATCGGTGGAGAAGAAGACGGAGTAGTTGGAATGGGCGAGTGCGCAGATCCTAACGAGTGTAAGACAATCGCTGATCTTGGTGTAGATATGCTTGCAGCAGGTATCGGTAATATCCACGGAAAATATCCGGCAAACTGGAAAGGACTTTCCTTCGAGACTCTGGACGCTATCCAGCAGAAGACAGGAACTATGCCATTAGTACTTCACGGTGGTACAGGAATTCCTGCAGATATGATTAAGAAAGCTATCTCTCTTGGCGTATCTAAGATTAATGTAAATACAGAGTGCCAGTTATCTTTCGCAGATGCTACACGTAAATACATCGAGGCTGGTAAGGACTTAGAGGGCAAGGGATTTGATCCTCGTAAATTATTAGCTCCGGGTGCAGATGCAATCAAAGCTACTGTAAAAGAAAAAATGGAATTATTTGGTTCTGTTGGAAAAGCAGAATAAGAATGATTTTTATAAGGGCCGCCCGTTGTGGTGGCTCTTATTACTTTACAGGAAATTGCTGTCCGTGCGGGAAACCACGGAATGCGTACATTAAAAAGCACAGAAGAGGGTACGGAAAAAGTAGTTGCAGATGAGAATGGGTATGCAGTACCGCCTGGCAGCAACTGATTCCGAAACCGGCGATTGATAAAATCGACAAAAAATGTATATTATTTTGCACAAATTTGTAGAATGTATCAAAAATAAAAAAAATATAAACTTTGACTTGATTTTTTAGAAAGTTTCATGTATTTTAGATATAGCAGATGAAATGTGCGTGACGAACAAGGGTGTTCCAAAGGAATTGGAATGCCCTTTTTTCTATATCTGGGGAATTACCGGAGGAGAGAAGTCATACATTGATTGCAGAAAATAAAAATCATATTTCTCAGGGGATTTATGGTGAGAGGCAGAAAGGATGTATAGTATGAGTGAGACAGAATATTTCAATGTAGCAGATATTTTCGGCGAGAACGTATTCAATGATGCAGTAATGCAGGAACGTCTTCCGAAAAAGACCTACAAAAAGTTAAGAGAAGTAATCGAAGAGGGAAAAGAATTAGATCCCGAGACAGCAGACGTAGTGGCACATGAGATGAAAGAGTGGGCAATCGAAAAAGGAGCTACCCATTATACACACTGGTTCCAGCCATTAACAGGAGTAACCGCTGAGAAACATGATTCCTTTATTACAGCACCAATGCCAAACGGTAAAGTTTTAATGAGCTTTTCCGGTAAGGAATTAATCAAAGGTGAGCCAGACGCATCTTCTTTTCCATCCGGTGGATTAAGAGCAACCTTTGAGGCAAGAGGATATACAGCATGGGATTGTACTTCACCGGCATTCGTAAGACAGGATGCAGCAGGAGCAACTCTTTGCATTCCTACCGCTTTCTGCTCTTACACAGGAGAAGCATTAGACCAGAAGACACCGTTACTTCGTTCTATGGAAGCGATTAATACCCAGTCTCTTCGTCTTTTAAAATTATTTGGAAATACGACATCAAAGAAAGTTACCCCTTCCGTTGGACCGGAGCAGGAGTACTTCATCGTAGATAGAGAAAAATATTTAAAGAGAAAAGATTTAATCTTTACCGGACGTACCTTATTTGGAGCAATGCCTCCAAAAGGACAGGAAATGGATGACCATTACTTCGGAATCATCCGTGAGAGAATTGCAGCATACATGAGAGATGTAAATAAAGAATTATGGAAACTTGGTGTATCTGCAAAGACACAGCATAACGAAGTTGCTCCTGCACAGCATGAGTTAGCTCCAATCTACTCCGAAGCAAACGTAGCAGTAGACCACAACCAGTTGGTAATGGAGACATTAAAGAAAGTAGCCGGACGTCATGGTTTACAGTGTCTGCTTCATGAGAAACCATTTGCAGGTGTCAATGGTTCCGGTAAGCATAACAACTGGTCTATTACAACAGATGATGGAATTAACTTATTAGAGCCGGGCAAAACACCTCATGAGAACGTACAGTTCTTATTAGTGCTTACCTGTATCTTAAAAGCAGTAGATAAACATGCAGATCTGCTTCGTGAATCTGCAGCAGACGTTGGAAACGACCACAGATTAGGCGCAAACGAGGCACCGCCAGCAATCGTTTCTGTCTATCTTGGAGAACAGTTACAGGATGTATTATCACAGCTTATCTGCACCGGAGAAGCTACACACAGTTTAGCTGGTTCTAAATTAGAGACTGGTGTTAAGACATTGCCTGACTTCATGAAAGATGCAACAGACCGTAACAGAACTTCACCGTTTGCATTTACCGGAAATAAATTCGAGTTCCGTATGGTTGGTTCTCAGGATTCCATCGCACAGCCTAATGTTGTATTAAATACAATCGTTGCAGAAGCATTTTCTGAGGCGTGTGATGAACTGGAAAAAGCAGACGATTTCGATATGGCAGTACATGATCTGATCAAGAAATATGCAACCGAGCATCAGAGAATCGTATTCAACGGAAACGGATACTCTGATGAATGGGTAGAGGAAGCAGAGCGTCGTGGACTTCCAAACATCAAGTCCATGGTAGATGCAATCCCGGCACTGAATACAGAAAAAGCAGTTTCTTTATTCGAGCGTTTTGGTGTATTTACCAAAGCGGAGCTGGATTCCCGTGTAGAAATCGAATATGAGACCTACGCAAAAGAGATTAACATCGAAGCAAAAGCTATGATTGATATTGCAGGAAAACAGATTATCCCGGCAGTTATCAAATATACAACAGAGCTTGCAACTTCTGCAGCAGCTGTAAAATCTGTATGTGATGCAGACATCAGTGTTCAGACAGAATTACTGGAAGAAGTATCTGACCTCTTATCTGAGACCAAGGTTGCTTTGGCAAAACTGGAAGAAGTAACAGAAAAAGGTGGAACAATGGAAGAGGGAAGAAATCAGGCTGTATATTACAGAGATGTTGTAAAAACAGCAATGGATGCATTAAGAGCTCCGGTTGACAAGTTAGAGATGCTTGTTGACAAAGATATATGGCCAATGCCATCTTATGGAGATTTAATCTTCGAAGTATAAAAAAGAACTTTAATTGCAGGGCATTCTCCTTAGAACAGACGGAAAAAAGAGGCATAAAAGGGAGGATGCCAGGCAACTTAAGTTACCTGGCAGATTATGAAAAAGAATATTTAAAGTTATGTTTTTCTTTTGCTTATGACTATACTATATCAGCCTAATTTGAAAAAAGCGTGTTGATAAAGTGAATCATCTTTGAATGCCAGGTGAATAAATTGTGAACAATAATAAGAAGGAGGACGAGATAATATGAAAAAGCTGGAAATTATTATCAAACCGGAAAAGCTTGAAGACTTGAAAGCAGTCTTAGAAAGCAGTGAAGTCAATGGTTTAAACATTGTAAACAGCATGGGATATGGTAATCAGAAGGGTATTATCAAGAATTACCGTGGAGCATCTTATAATGTAACATTACTTCCGAAAATCAAAGTAGAGACCGTTGTCTCAGATGAAGTTGCACCAGGATTAATTGATAAGGTAGTAGATGAGATTAATACCGGTAACTTTGGTGATGGTAAAATCTTTGTGTATGATGTAGAAGATGCCGTTCGTATCCGTACCGGTGAACATGGTGACAAAGCATTATAAAAGATGCAAAGAGGAGTAAGGCACAGATAGGTAACTGTCTTGTGGATATTGAAAAATGAATATCGCAAATAAATATTATCGAAGGAGATAAGCAGACAAGGAGAGAGCCTTGTTTGATATCTCTATTTTTTTTACTTTAATATTTATTTTGGTAAAGGAGGAAATGATTATGGATATGAGTGTTTGGTTCCTGATGGGAGCAGCGTTAGTATTTTTTATGCAATGTGGATTTGCAATGGTAGAGGCTGGTTTTACCAGATCAAAAAATACAGGTAATATTACAATGAAGAACCTGATGGACTTCTGTATTGGTACCGTTGCATTTTATTTATTAGGATATAATATTCTTTGTGGTGATGGAAAATTTGTGGGATGGGGTTTAAACCCATTGAAGAATTTTGGAACAACAGACTGGTCCAATTTCGTATTTAACCTGGTATTCTGTGCAACAGCTGCAACAATTGTATCTGGAGCAATGGCAGAGCGTACCAAGTTCATTACATATTGTATTTACAGTTTTGTAATCAGCCTGATTGTATATCCGGTAGAAGCACACTGGGTATGGGGCGGAACTCCATGGCTTACAGACCTTGGATTTACAGATTTCGCAGGTTCTGCATGTATTCATATGGTAGGTGGAATTACCGCATTTATCGGAGCCGCTTTATTAGGACCTCGTATTGGTAAATATGACAAAGATGGTAAATCAAGACCTATTATGGGTCACAACATTTTAATTGGTGCTTTGGGAGTATTTATTCTCTGGTTTGGCTGGTATGGATTTAATGGTGCAGCAGCAACCGATACCTTACAGCTTTCACAGATTTTTGCAACAACAACCATTGCACCGGCAGCAGCAACTGTTACAGCAATGATTTATACCTGGATTAAGAATGGTAAACCGGATGTGTCCATGTCCTTAAATGGTTCCCTAGCAGGTCTGGTAGCAATTACAGCAGGATGTGCAAATGTTGATGCAGTAGGTGCATTCGTTATCGGTGGTTTAGCTGGTATCCTTTGTACCATGTCAGTATACTTTGTAGAGGACAAATTAAAAGTAGATGACCCGGTTGGCGCTGTATCCGTACACGGTGTCTGTGGTCTTTTTGGAACATTGATGGTAGGTCTCTTCGATTATACAGATGGCCTCTTCTATGGTGGCGGAGTTCATCATCTGGCTATTCAGGCACTTGGTGTCGTATGTATCGCAGGCTGGGTAATTGTAACCATGAGCATTGTATTTATCGTATTAAAGAAGACAATTGGTCTTAGAGTATCAAAAGAAGAAGAGTTAGAAGGTCTGGATTCTACTGAGCATGGCTTAGAGTCAGCTTACCCGGATTTTGTAACAAGAGAACTTCACTAATCATGTACTAATCTAATTGTGATTAGGTTAGTAATTATCTAATCCCCTTAGTAGTTATATACATCAACAACGAAAGTCCTGGCGTATGCCAGGGCTTTTTGTTGTTGCCTGTGACCCCGGTATCGGATAGAAAAATAGAAGCTGCCAAAGGCAGCTTCTATAGGTGTCTGATTATAGAATAATGATTTAGTTAATTCGTAGTGTTTCCATCAGAGCCGGTACCGGAACTTCCACCGCCGGTTCCTGTACCACCACCGGTTCCTGTACTGCCGCCTGTTCCGGTACCACCACCGGTTCCTGTATTGCCGCCTGTTCCGGTACCGCCATTGGTTCCGGTATCACCACCGGTATTTGTACTGGTTCCGGTTCCGGTATTACCATGATCTGGTGTAGTATTATCCCCACCACCGGTAAGACTTCCACTGGTTGGATTAGAAGTATCTGTTGTATTAGTAGATGGTGTGGAAGGCTGTGTAACGGAACTTGAAGTGTGTACGTTACAGGTGCTGTTGGATAATTCATCTGTCATAAGATATGGAGAATCATCCGTACCTTCAGAACCGCCAACGATATAGATACCGGTCTGTTTTGTTTCTTCCGGACAATATTCATTTGCAAGCATTCCGGAGGAAGTACAGATTGTTGCACTGACATGATGGTCACATACTTCTGTTGGAACTGTGCCGGTTGCAAAATATTCTGTTTCAACCATGCTGCCACGCGGATCACAGTCACATAAACCTTCTACGGCAAGTTTTCCGGATTTCTTACATACGACAGCAGAAGTAATTCCGCTTGGCATAGTAAAGTCTTTATATTCCAGATTTTCATGAACACGGGACATAACTGCTTTCCAGATTAACTTTGGATATCTGGTGCTGGAAAGTTCGCTGTTATCATCATATCCGCCCCATACACCACAGGTATAATATGGTGTGTATCCTACGAAAAGAGCATCGCGGTCAGAGGTTGTAGTACCTGTTTTACCGGCAATCGGCATAGAACCGAAGTTAACGATTGTACCGGTACCGGAGGTAACAACATCTTCCATGGCATTGGTTAAGAGCCATGCAGTGGTGTCCTTTAATACAGTATGGGTCTGCGGAGTATTGTCAATTAAAACATTTCCGTCATGGTCTAAAATCTTGGTATAGAATCTTGGTTTGGTATAAGTACCGCCATTTGCAACGGTCGCATAGGCGGCAGTTAATTCTAAGTTGGTAACACCTTTATAGATACCTCCAAGGCAGAGAGCCTGATTATTATCATGTTCAGCATCTAAGGTGGTAAATCCAAAATTCTGTAAATAACTGTAACCTAAATCGGTACTGATATCGGTGAGGGTCTTAACTGTTACAATATTGATGGAGTGGCAGATTGCTTCTCTTAAAGTAGTAAATCCACGATACTGGCCATCGTAGTTACGAAGAGAACGTCCATTGGTATAAGAATAAGGAGCATCATCTTCTACAGAAGCTAAGGTCATTCCGCCACTGTCAAGAGCAGGTGCATAAGCAGCTAAAATCTTGAAGGTGGAACCCGGCTGTCTGGTGGTATCAGAAGCACGGTTTAAGGTTTTGTTTGCGGTTTTATCACCACGGCCACCAACTAATGCTTTCACTTCACCGGTAGCCTGATCCATCAGTGTAAGGGAAGCCTGTGGCTGAATCGTAAAGGTAACGGATTCGCCGCTGCCCGGGATGGTATCTCCCTCTTCCATAATATCTGCTTTATACTGGTCAATGGCAGCCTGGGCATCTTCTTTGGAACTGAAGTTGATGTTGTAGCTGTTATTACCGGTTTTTTCACGATAGTAGGTGAGCATGGTCTGTTCACTGTAATTCTGCAGTGTACCATCGGCTTTCTGGATGGAAAGACGATAGGAGAAAGAATATTCCACCTGACCGTTGTAGTTATCTAAGTTATTGACTTCCTCATCACAAATCTGCTGGAGATTAGCATTCTGGGTGGAGTAAATGGTAAGACCACCACCATAGAGTGCATTGAAAGCCTGTGTCTCGGTATAACCTAATTCATTGATTAAGTCATCCATTACTTGGTCGGTAAGGGTATCCACAAAGTAGGAGTTGACATTTGCAGTAGAAGAAGTGCTGTTATCTACAATCTGAATACGGTCGTAGACATTATCTGCTAATGCTTCGTCGTGTTCTTCCTGCGAAATATAACCTTGGTCTAACATATTGTCTAAGACATCTTTACGACGGGATGCGTTGTTGTCCGGGTTAGTAATCGGATTATACTTTGTCGGACTCTTGGTAATTGCTGCAATTACTGCACACTCAGAAAGTGTTAAGTCAGATACATCTTTGTTAAAATATCGTTTGGATGCAGCCTGGACACCAAGGGTATTCTGACCAAGGTTAATGGTGTTTAAGTAATTTTCCAGAATCCAGTTCTTGGATTCTCTTTTTTTCAAGCTGTACAGCCAGATACTGTTCCTGTATTTTACGCTCAAACTTGTCAGCCATACTGTCTTCGCTTGTCCAGTCAGTGAAAACGTTGTTTTTCAGAAGCTGCTGTGTAATTGTGCTGGCTCCCTGATTAAAATGAAAACCGGATGCAATGCCTTTGAAGCCGGCACGGATGATTCCTTTGATATCAATTCCGTTGTGATCGTAAAAACGTTCATCTTCGATGGCTACGAATGCATGTTGAAGATTAATCGGCATCTTATCAATGGTTACCGGGTCACGATTTGTACCGGAAGTAACCAGAGTGGCAATTTCATTACCCTCATCGTCAAGAACGGTAGAGAGCTGTCCGGTAGGACTTGCATCAATATCATCTATATCTGGTGCAGAATCAATGATTCCTTTGAAGATTCCGATTCCTGCACAAATACCGACGACAGCTACTAAGAAAAAGCAGATCAGTAGAGTCTTGCAGAAAATTACGGAAAACTTCTTACGGACCATAGTACCTTTGGAAGTGAGCTCTTTTTCCTTCCTGGCGGTACTCTTCTTTCCATAATTCATAATGTGCCTCCTTTGGATTAATAACATTATTTTCTTATTATAGCAAAAAGATACCATATAATAAAGAAAAAAGTAAAAACGCAAGGTTTTGATAAGAAATTCTTAAGGTTTCCTTGCAGGAAAAATGGAAATCATGCTACAATAAGGAAACGAAAAAAGAGGCAGGAGCAATGCAATATGTCAGAAGTTTCAAACGGAAAAGTAATATATGAAGGCGGCAGTGGTGAGCTTGAAGAGAAAAAATCGCGGTTTATTGCAAATATTGCACCAGTTACCACAGAAGAGGAAGCGGTAGCATATATCAATACTATGAAGAAAAAATACTGGGATGCAAGACATAACTGCTCCGCATTTATAATAGGAAGAAATCAGGAGCTGACCCGCTGCTCGGATGACGGAGAACCTTCCGGCACAGCAGGCCGTCCGATGTTAGACGTACTTTTACGGGAGGGCATCCGGGATGTAGTGGTAGTAGTAACCCGGTATTTTGGTGGAACACTTCTGGGAACCGGTGGACTGGTGCGTGCTTATCAGGGTGCTGTACAGGAGGGTTTAAAGAATTGTACCATCATTGAAAAGAGACCGGGAAAGCGTCTTAAGATAAGTACGGATTATACAGGACTTGGCAAGATACAGTATCTTCTGGCAGAACAGGGCGTTACGATTATGGATACCGAATATGCAGAAGGTGTGGAACTGGATGCAGCAGTACCGTTAGAACAGTGTCTGGAATTAGAAAAGAAACTTACGGATTCCACCAGTGGAAAGGCAAAGCTGATGTGGGAAGAGACCATTGAATTTGCAGATTTGAACGGTACAATCAAGGTTTTTTGATGACCTGTAAAAACTTTTTGCAAAAAATCGAAAAAAAATCGAAAAAGTGCTTGACGAATGGAATGTTTTCATGTAGAATACCCATTGTTGACACAACAAAGGGCTATCGCCAAACGGTAAGGCAACGGACTCTGACTCCGTCATTTCAAGGTTCGAATCCTTGTAGCCCTGCTCATGAAAAAACACCACAGCAGCGTGGTGTTTTTTTACTTTACAGGAAATTGCTTTCCCGCAAAGTAAAAACGATCCGCGAGGATGCGCACTGCGACGTATAAGGTAGATGCCGCAAGCGGCCGCCGCAGGCGCGAGAATGTGCCAGGGCACATTCTTTCTAATAGCCAGGCATTTACAAGGAGGACACATCTATGTATTCCATGAAAAGCAGAGTAAGATATAGTGAAGCAGACAGCGGACAGAAGATGACATTTCAGGCATTGACTAATTATCTGCAGGATTGCTGTATATTCCAGTCAGAGGATCTTGGAATTGGCGTGGACTATTTGAAGGAGCATGCACAGGCATGGTTTTTGGCATCCTGGCAGATTGTGGTAGAACGACTGCCGGTTCTTGGAGAAAAAATAACAGTAAAGACCTGGCCATATAACTTTAAAGGTTTTTATGGTTATCGTAATTTTACCATAGAGGATGTTGAGGGAAAAATCTGTGCTTATGCGGATTCCCAGTGGATTTTTATGGATTTAAAGAGGGAAAGACCGGCACGGATTTCTGATAAGATGTTAGAAGAATATCAGATGGAAGAGCCTTTCAAAATGGACTATGCGGACAGAAAGATAAAACTTCCGGAGAAAATGCAGGAAAAGGAAAGCTTTCAGATTCGCCCGGAGCAGATTGATACCAATCATCATGTAAATAATGAACAGTATATTGCCATGGCAAAGAATTATCTGCCTGAGAATTTTAATATCCATAAAATGCGGGCAGAATACCGGAAAGCAGCAGTATTAGGAGACAAGGTATTCCCATTTGTATATGCAGATGATAAAATGTATCTGGTATCACTGGCGGATGAAGAGCAGAAACCATATGCCATTGTAGAATTTGAACAATAGAAAGCAGGAAAATATGAATCTTGGAGAAAAACAGGAACTAACAGCAGTAAAGAAAGTTGAATTTGGAATGTATCTGGCAGAAAATCCGGAGGATGAGACCAGAGTGCTTTTGCCGGCAAAACAGGTGCCGGAGGGACTTTGCATTGGAGATAAAGTAGAAATCTTTTTATACCGGGATTCCAAAGACCGCCTGATTGCAACCACCCATGAACCGAAATTGGTACTGGGACAGCTTGCAGTGCTTCCGGTATTGGAAGTTGGTAAAATAGGAGCATTTTTAGACTGGGGACTGGAAAAGGATTTATTCCTTCCTTATAAGGAGATGACCCGCAAGGTAAATGCCGGTGATGAAGTCATGGTAACTTTATATATTGATAAGAGCCGCAGACTTTGTGCCAGCATGAAGAATCTTTATGACCTTTTAAGCAAAGATTCTCCATATAAAGCAGGGGATGAAGTAGAAGCAAGAATCTATGAATTCAGTGATAATTTTGGAACCTTTGCAGCGGTGGATGATAAATATTCTGCAATGATTTCCAAGCATGAGGACAGCAGCCATCTTCGGATAGGGAATGTAATTGCTGCCAGGGTAGTCAATGTAAAACCGGATGGCAAACTGGATATTACCCTTCGGGAAAAAGCTTACCTTCAGATGGACAGCGATGCACAGAAGGTAATGGAAGTGATAGATTCCTATGCCGGTGTACTGCCATTTACAGAAAAGGCATCACCGGAAGTAATCATGAGGGAAACCGGACTTAGCAAGGCAGCATTCAAGCGTGCTGTAGGCAGACTCTATAAGGAGAGAAAGATAACCCTCAGCGAGCATGCAATCCGTAAAAACAGTTAATTTACGCGAGCAGCCAGAAAAACCGCATGTTTGCATGCAGATTTGGCGAGCACCGCGAATAGTTATTATTTAAATAAAGAAAGAAGGAACGAGACATGAAGAAAGTAATCGCAACAGAAAAAGCACCGGCAGCAATCGGACCATATTCACAGGCAATTGAAGTAAATGGAATGGTATATACTTCTGGTATTATTCCCGTTGTACCAGCAACCGGCGAGATTCCGGAAGGCTCGGTAGCACAGGCAAAACAGGCACTGACCAATCTTTCCAATCTTTTAGAAGCAGCAGGCACAAATATGGACAAAGTGGTTAAGACGACGGTGTTCATCAAAGAGATGAATGATTTCGCAGCAATTAATGAGGTTTATAAGACATTCTTTACCACCGATTTCCCGGCAAGAAGCTGCGTAGAAGTAGCACGTCTTCCAAAAGACGTTATGCTTGAAATCGAAGCAATCGCAATGAAATAGGACAAGGAAACATAGAAAAAGACCGGAAATCTTAAAGTCTCCCTGAAGGAAGAAAAAGGTTCCGGTCTTTTGCGTTGCAATGTATTGTCTTGCAAAACCATACAGTGGATTTAAACGGAGACATCAAAGTTCCCGCCAACAGCAGGATTTACAGACAATTCCATGGCACGAATCAGGCTGTCACTCATACTCTGACTGACATCCAGCTGGTTACTCAGCATTGCAACTCCAATCGCTTCGCTGGTTGGAGTAGAGGCACTGTTGAGTGCGCTTAAAGCAGTATTGTTTAATGCTGCAATATCCATATCAGTCACATCCTTTCTGCTTTGATATGTACTTTCATTATGGCATGGCAGATTAGAAAAAGCAAGGAAACATTCATATATTTTGGAAAAGGTGGTATACTTATCCTGCTGAAGAAATGGAGGAACCATAACATGTATGATGTGATTATAATAGGAAGCGGTCCTGCGGGGCTGTCAGCAGCAATTTATGCAGGAAGAGCAAAATTTGATACACTTATAATAGAAGAAAAACCTATGAGTGGAGGCCAGATTGTCAATACCAGTGAGGTGGACAACTATCCGGGACTGCCGGGAGTTGGTGGATTTGAACTGGCGCAGAAGATGCGTGAACATGCCCAAAAGAGCGGTGTAACCTTTGCAAAGGAACAGGTCGTATCGGTGGAGGATAAGCAGGAAAAGAAACTTGTAACAACAAATCAGAAACAGTATGAAGCAAAAGCAGTAATCATTGCATCAGGAGCATCTTACCGGAAGCTTGGGGTACCGGGGGAGGAAAGACTTACCGGTATGGGAGTTTCGTATTGTGCTACCTGCGATGGAGCATTTTTCCGGAATCGGACTGTTGCGGTGGCAGGCGGTGGTGATGTTGCGTTAGAGGATGCACTCTTTTTGGCAAGAGGTTGTGAAAAAGTATACCTCATTCACCGGAGAGACAGTTTCCGTGGCACAAAAGTGTTGGCGGAGCAGGTGCAGACAAATGAAAAAATTGAAATATTATATGATACCGTAGTAGAGGAAATCTGCGGTGAAGGAATGGTAGAGAAAATCAAAATATTAAATAAGAAGACACAGGAAGAAAAAATGCTTCCGGTAAATGGCATTTTTATTGCTGTGGGAATGGTGCCGAATAACGTAAAAGTAATACCGGATCTGGCATTGGATGATACAGGATATATCAAAGCCGGAGAGGATGGAAGGAGCAGTGTGCCTGGCATATATGCAGTGGGAGATGTCAGAACAAAGCAGCTGCGTCAGGTGGTAACTGCAGTAGCAGATGGCGCCAATGCCATTGCTTCTATGGAAAGTGATGGAGCAATTTCGTAAAAGAATGGAAAGAATGATGTAAAAAAAAGCGGGAATTTTAGGTTGACATGACAGATTAGCTGCGCTATAATGACTCTGTAATAAATGTAATAAATTTGTAACAAATCGTTAGGTTTGGAGGTTTTTATGTATAAGAAAGCGTTAAGATTAACAGCCTGCGGACTCGCAAGCGCATTATTAATCACTGGAAGCAATACAACAACATATGCAGCACCAGTCGCAGGTGTTACTTCAGCAATGGAAGTGGGGGCTTCCAATGACACATTAGTAGCAGGTTTTTCTTTGACATTCAGCAATTATATGGCAAGCAGTGAGCTTGTAGCAAAGGCGAATGTGGCAACTGCACAGAATAATGACACACCTGTTGTTACAGAAGGGGATGCAGCACAGCAGGATACAGCAGAAGAGGCACAGCCGGCAGAAGAAGATCCGTTCGCAAATGTGGCAATTGCACAGGTTGATAACTATGTAAATATCAGAAGCGAAGCATCAGAAGACAGTGAGGTGCTTGGTAAGCTTTATAATAATTCAGCAGCAACCGTCCAGCAGACCGTAGATGGCTGGTATCAGATTACTTCTGGTACCGTTACCGGTTACGTTAAGAGTGAATATGTAGTAGTCGGCAACGAAGAACTGGCCCGTTCCGTCGGACGTCGTGTAGCAACTGTAAATGAAGATGCAGTTACTTTATTTGTGAGAACAGAGCCTTCTACTGATTCTAAGAAACTTGGAATGGTTGCAGGACTGGATGATTTGACAGTTACAGATGAGTCTGTAGATGGATGGGTAAAAGTTTCCATCGAAGAGGGCGAGGGATATGTATCCGCTGATTATGTAACATTATCTACTGAATTCGTTCAGGCAGAATCCAAAGAAGAAGAAGCCGCAAGACTTGCAAAAGAAGAGGCTGAAAGAAAAGCAGCAGAAGAAGCCGCAAAGAAAGCAGCAGAAAAATCTTCTAAGAGCAGCAGCTCATCCTCCAGTACATCTGGTGGTACATCTACATACAATGCACCATCCGGATCTGATGGAGCAGCAGTTGCAAACTTCGCAAGCCAGTTCGTTGGTAATCCATATGTAGCAGGTGGAACAAGCTTAACAAACGGAGCAGACTGTTCCGGATTTGTAATGAGTGTGTATGCACAGTTTGGAGTATCATTACCACATTCTTCAGGAGCAATGAGAGGCTGCGGATATGAAGTTGGTACAGACCAGATGCAGCCGGGCGATATCGTATGCTACAGTGGACATGTTGCAATTTATGTTGGTAACAACACAATCGTACATGCCAGCACACCATCTTCAGGAATCAAATTTACATCACCGATTGACTATAAGCCAGTTCTTTCCGTAAGACGTATTTTCTAGGATGTCCGGATTTGATTTACGCGAGTAGCGAGAAAAATCGCATGCTTGCATGCAGATTTGGCGAGCACCGCGATAACTCGAGAAACTCGCAAAGCGTGTTTCTCGTAGTTTATGGTAAAATTAAGGATGAAATAATATTGAAAAAGATAAACAGGGGCTGTTGCGGTTGCAACAGTCCTTTTTTTACTTTACAGGAAATTGCTTTCCTGTAAAGTAAAAAACGTTCCGCGAGGATGCACACTGCAGGTAGACATTTGGAAAAAAGCAGATATAAAAATTTGATACGTTATTAAAAAATATTCTATTTTTATCTGGAAAAACTGCAATTATAATAAAATCAGCTAATAAAGTGGCGGAGGCGCATTATTATAGAATGAAAGGAAAGGCAGGTTACCACAGATGGAATATACAGCATCAGAACAAAGATATGAAACCATGAAATACAGAAGAGTAGGAAAGAGCGGATTGTTGTTTCCAATATTGTCCCTTGGTTTCTGGCATAATTTTGGAACCAATGATAATTATGAGAACATGAAGGCGATGTGTTTTACGGCATTTGACCATGGAATCACACAGTTTGACCTGGCAAATAATTATGGCCCGGAATATGGCAGTGCAGAGAGTAATCTTGGCAGGATCATGCGGGAAGAACTGCATGCCTACCGCGATGAATTGTTAATTACAACGAAAGCAGGTTTTGATATGTGGCCGGGACCTTATGGGGATCATGGCAGCAGGAAGTATCTGATTGCGAGCTTAGACCAGAGCTTAAAACGTATGGGACTTGAATATGTGGACATTTTTTATCATCACAGAATGGATCCGGATACGCCATTGGAAGAAACCATGCTGGCATTAGACCAGATTGTAAGAAGCGGAAAAGCACTATATGTAGGAATCTCTAATTACGATGGAGAACATATGAAACAGGCGGCTGAAATCTTAGAAGATTTAAAGTGCCCTTTTGTGATAAACCAGAACCGCTATAATATCTTTGACCGTACGGTAGAGAATAATGGCTTGTTAGAAGCTGCAAAAGAGAAGGGGAAAGGTGTGATTGCATTTTCTCCACTTGCACAGGGAATGCTGACGGATAAATATCTCAATGGAATCCCTGAGGACAGCCGGATTAAAAGAGATGGCAGATTCCTTCATGCATCCGACCTTACGGAAACAAGAATGCAGCAGATTAAGAGCCTGAATGAAATTGCAAAGCGCCGTGGACAGACACTGGCACAGATGGCATTAAACTGGATATTAAGGGATGAGACGGTAGCAAGTGTTCTGATTGGCGCATCCCGTCCACAGCAGATATTAGATAATTTAAAGATTGTAGATGCACCGGCATTTACCACGGAAGAGTTAGAAGAAATCGAAGCTGTCTGCAGAGCCTGAATCCTGGACGCAGATGCAGTTTTAGAAAAAAGAATAGAAGGAATTGTTCATACAATTTTCTAATCAAAATAGTTATGTGAACGAATATGATATTATGTAAATATACATATGGGGAAGAGGGACTATTTTGAAAAGTGGAAAAGAAATTCATTTGACGGAAAAGAAGTGTAAATTGCAATCAGACAATTTTACACTTCTTTTTTGAAAATATACAATATGCACAAAAAAGAAAAGAACGTCGAAAAAAAGTGCTGGAAATTATAAAAAAGTCCCAAAAGTTATCCACATCGAAAAATGTGGAAATATCGAAAAAAAGGAGTTATACACCAAGTTATACACATTATCCACAGAAAAAAGGAGAAAAATATAGGTTTACATAGCAAAAAATAAGAACAGATGTTTTGTGAACAAATGATAAAGTTGATAACTTTTCAAAAAAATATACAAAATCTATTGACATTGCAATATTGAAAAAATCATATAAAATTGTCTGAAAATGTCAGTTTATTTACAAAGATGTAAAAAGGCAATCGGAGAAAATAATTACAGAAAATTTGCACAATGGTTGAAAAAAACAGGAGCTTTTGCTATACTACTTGCATAAAAGCGCATGGAAATGCACAGAATAAGACAGGTGTAAGATGTTAAAGAAAATCGATATACTGGGAATAGAAGTAGATAATTATACAGTCCGTGAAGCAATGATGCAGGTAGAAAATTATCTGGATAACACGGTAATGAATACCATAGAGACCATAGATATGAAGATGCTAGAACTGGCAGGACGGGATGAAACAGTACGGGCGTGCATGGAACAGCTGGATCTTGCGGTAATCGGAGAGAAGGAGATTCTGATTGCGGCAGATGTTCATTCCAGCCAGCGGATCAGTGAGACAATCAATCATGATTTTTTCAGGGAATTCATCAAGCGGATTATCCGTAACCATAAGAGAGTATTTTTGTTGGCAGAAACCATTGCTCAGGAAGAACAGCTGGAGCATTTCCTTGTAGGAAAATACGAACAGATTGAGGTGGCAGGTCATTGTGCGATAGAGGAAAAGTCCAATGACTTTGAAAGTGTGGTAAATGAGATTAACAGTGCCAGTGCAGATGTTATTTTTTCCATTCTGCCGTCTCCGTTACAGGAACAGTTTTTGACAGAAAATAAAAGCAAACTGGATGCTAAAATATGGTATGGGTTGAGCAGTGATTATGCACCGCGTTCCCGTATCAGCAGAATATCCCAGATAGCGGGCAGATTGATTCATAAGAAGAAACTGCAGAGCAAATTACACAAATATAATAAAGATTAAAGGAAACGGATGGTTATGGGTCTGGGATATAAAAGACCGGCCATAGTGGATTATTTGTGTATGACAGCAGGAACCTGCCTTATGGGTATAGCAATTCAGTCCATCTATGACCCGGTAGGAATGGTTGTTGGTGGATTTACCGGAGTTGCAATTCTCATCAGACAACTGACAGTAAAATGGATTCCCGGAGGAATTCCGTTATGGTTTACGAACCTGGCGCTGAATCTTCCGGTTTTTTTATGCGCATGGAGAAGAAAGGGAAAGAAATTTTTGTGGCGGGCATTATATGGAATGGTAATGCTGTCTTTCTGGCTTCTGGTACTGCCTCACTGGAATATAGCCCAGGATGATTATATGCTGGCAGCTATTTATGGCGGATGCATCTCCGGAGCGGGAATCGGTCTGGTTCTGGTGACGAAGTCCTCTACTGGAGGGACAGATATGGTAGCCACTTTATTACAGCGTTTTCTTAAACAATATACCATTGCACAGATTATGCTGGTGTTAGATGGTATTATTGTGTTAAGCGGAATGTTTTTCTTTGGAGTAAAGCCGGCGTTATATGCTGTGGTGGCAATTTTTATAACAACGGAAGTATCGGATGCAATTATGGAAGGTATCAAATATTCCAAGGCGGCGTATATCATTACGGAAGATGCCGCTGAAGTGGCAGATGCACTGATGCACCGGATGAACCGCGGTGTTACGGCGATTCATGCAAAGGGAATGTATTCCGGAAATGAGAAGGACATACTCTTTTGTGCAGTGTCGAAAAAGGAAATTGTAGAGTTAAAAGAGATAGTAATGGAACTTGACTCGAAAGCTTTTGTAATTGTGACGGATGCCCGGGAAGTGCTGGGAGAAGGTTTTTTGGAATATTAGCATAAAAATATTCACATTTCCTCTTTATTTTTTTGACGTTTTGCATTAAAATAGGATTCAAAGAGTTTTATCTTTCACAAAAGGATGCGAATTTTTTGTGAAAGTTGTCCAGTAACTGGGGCGATATTGATAAGAGAAGGAGAAAAAAGTATGATTTCAAATCAGATACTTCAAAACACAATTGACGGTTTGAAAGGGATTACAAGAGTGGATATGTGCATTATCGATACTGAGGGGAAAGTATTGGCAACCACATTTCCCGATGCAGATAATTATATCAATCCTGCATTGGCATTTGTAGAATCTCCGGCAGACAGTCAGGTGATTCAGGGATGCCAGTTCTTTAAAGTTTTTGATGATCATCAGATAGAATATGTTTTACTGGCAAATGGTGACAGTGATGATGTGTATATGGTGGGAAAAATTGCTGGTTTCCAGATTCAGAATCTTCTGGTAGCATATAAGGAACGGTTTGATAAGGACAACTTTATTAAGAATCTTTTATTGGATAATCTTCTTTTAGTAGATATTTATAACCGTGCGAAGAAGCTTCATATTGAGACGGAAGTACGCCGCGTGGTATATGTTGTAGAAACCAACCGGGAAAAGGACGGAAATGAACTGGAAAAAGTACGCAGTATCTTTGGCGGCAAGTCCAAGGATTTTGTGACAGCGGTAGATGAGAAAAATATCATTGTGGTAAAAGAACTTGCAGAAAATGAGACCTATGAGGATTTGGAGAAAACGGCAGAAGTTATCTTAAATCTGTTCAAGGCAGATGAAGACTGCGAGGCTTATATCGCATATGGTACCGTAGTAAATGAGATTAAGGAAGTATCCCGTTCTTATAAAGAAGCCCGAATGGCATTGGATGTAGGAAAGATATTCTTTGAAGAGAAGAATATTATTGCGTATTCTGCACTGGGAATTGGACGTCTGATTTATCAGCTCCCGATTCCACTTTGCAAAATGTTTATCAAAGAGATTTTCGATGGAAAATCTCCGGATGATTTTGATGAAGAAACACTTACTACCATCAATAAATTCTTTGAAAACAGCCTGAACGTTTCAGAAACATCCAGACAGTTATACATACACAGAAATACACTGGTATACCGTCTGGATAAACTGCAGAAAAGTACAGGCTTAGATCTTCGGGTATTTGAAGATGCCATTACATTTAAAATTGCGTTAATGGTAGTAAAATACATGAAATATATGGAGACATTGGATTACTAAGCAGTAGTTTTAGGAGGAACACATGATTAAGCTTGAACATGTAAGCAAGTCATATTCGGCAGGAATACCGGCATTAAATGATATCAGTCTTAATATAGAAGAAGGGGAATTTGTTTTTATCGTTGGAAACAGCGGCTCCGGAAAGTCAACACTGATTAAATTATTGTTAAAAGAATTAGAGCCGACCAAAGGGGTTATTACGATTAACAACCGTAATTTAAATGCAATCCGGAGAAAACAGATACCGAAATATCGGCGTAATGTAGGTGTTGTGTTCCAGGATTTCCGCCTTTTAAAAGACAGAAATGTATATGAGAATGTAGCATTTGCCCAGAAGGTAATAGGTACTCCGGCAAGGCTCATAAGAAGCAGTGTACCGACCATGTTATCTATGGTAGGGCTGGCTGCCAAATATAAATCTTATCCAAAACAGTTGTCCGGTGGAGAACAGCAGAGGGTTGCCATTGCAAGAGCACTGGTAAATCAGCCGAAGATTCTTCTGGCAGATGAGCCGACCGGTAATCTTGATAACCATAATGCATGGGAAATCATGAAGCTCTTAGAGGAGATTAACCAGAAGGGAACGACAGTAGTCGTTGTTACACATAATCTTGAGATTGTCAAGGCAATGAAGAAACGTGTAATCACAATGAAGAAAGGCGTCATTATCAGTGACGAGAAAGGTGATTGCAGCGATGAGGATTAGTTCGTTTTTCTATTCAATAAAACAGGGTATCAAGAATATCTGGCGTAACAAAATGTTTTCAGTAGCATCTATTGCGACCATGTGTGCCTGTATCTTTTTGTTTGGACTTTTCTATTCGATTGTAGAAAACTTCCAGTCAATGGTAAAAGAGGCAGAGGAAGGCGTTGCAATATCTGTTTTCTTTAATGAGGGAATCTCGCAGGAACAGATAGATGAGATTGGTAATAAAATTGGTAAGCGTGTGGAAGTTGCCAGCTATGAATTTATTTCCGCAGATGAAGCGTGGGAAAGGTGTAAAGAGACATATTTTGGTGGTTCAGAAGAAGCAGCAGAGGGATTTGCGGAGAATCCACTTGCTAATTCTGCCAGTTATGAAATTTATATGAAAGATGTTTCCATGCAGGATGCACTGGTTACATATTTAGAGTCCTTAGATGGCGTAAGGGAAGTGCATCATTCTGCAGTGGTGGCAAATACATTGTCTGATTTTAATAAACTGATTGCGTATGTTTCCGGAGGCATTATCTTAATCCTGCTTGCGGTTGCTATCTTCTTAATCAGTAATACCGTTACAGTTGGCATTTCGGTACGAAGAGAAGAGATTGCGATTATGAAGCTGATTGGAGCTACGGATTCTTTTGTGCGGGCACCATTTGTAGTAGAGGGTGTGCTGATTGGGCTTCTGGGTTCTGCATTGCCACTGATTCTGCTTTACTTCATGTATGGCAAGATTATAGTATATGTAGCGGACAAATTCAGCTTTTTAGATAATATTATGAATTTTATTCCGGTTGCAGAACTGTTTCACAGTCTGGTTCCAATTTCACTGCTGTTGGGAGTGGGAATTGGATTTGTTGGCAGCCGGCTGACTATTAAGAAGCATTTGAAAGTATAAGGACAAAGGGTATCGCCTGTGTACTGGGGCAGTCACAGGGATACCCTGTTTTGAATATATAAAAGGTGATGAGAATAAGATGAAGATACGAAGAAAAGTAACAACCGCAATACTGACAGCTGTGATGTTACTTTCTCCGGTGATGGAGATATCTGCCAGCAGCCTGTCTGATGCACAGAAGGAAAAAGAAAATTTAGAGAAGCAGTTAGAGGAGGCCCAAGGTGTCATTGATGGGCTGAAAGATTCCAAGGCTGATATTCAGACGAAGGTAAAGGAATTAGATCAGCAGCTTACAAGCATTTCTCTTGAAATTACCAATACACAGGCACAGTTAGAGGAAAAGAGTGCCGAGATTACAGATACCCAGAGCGAATTAGAGGATGCCCAGGCGGATGTGGCAAGCCAGGCAGAAGCTATGAGCAAAAGGATTCAGTTCATGTATGAAAATAGTGGAAAAATGTCATATCTGGAAGCTTTTTTCGATCCGGCAGTATGACAGAATTTTTGAATCAGGCAGAATATATCCGGCAGATTTCAGAATATGATAGAGATATGCTGCAGCAGTACAATGACAGTGTACAGACCGTGGCAGATGCCAAGGAGCAGTTAGAACAGCAATATACAGAGCTGGAAGAATTGAAGGCACAGGTAGAATCCCAGCAGCAGACCGTGCAGGCTCTGATGGATGCCAAGGAAGACGAACTGGATAAGGTAAAGAGTGACATTACGGTGGCACAGTCGGATGCAGATGCAGTACAGGCAGAGATTGATGCACAGAATGAAATTATTGCGCAGATTCAGGCAGAGGAAGCCAGAAAAAAAGCGGAAGAAGAGAAACGAAGACAGGAAGCAGAGGAAAATGGAACTACTCCGGATACGACTCCCGGAGATGTATACGGTGGCGGGGCTTTTGTATGGCCGTGTCCGAGCAGTACCAGGGTAACCAGTGATTACGGAACGCGATTATCTCCGACCCAGGGAGCATCCTCTAATCATAAGGGACTGGATATTGGGGCAAGCTATGGTGCGAGTATTGTGGCGGCGGCAGATGGAACGGTTTCCTATGCAGGCTATAATAATGGAATGGGCAACTATGTAATGATCAGCCACGGCAGCGGGCTATATACAGTATATGGGCATGCTTCGGCACTTTTGGTATCCACCGGTGATAAAGTCACGGCGGGACAGACGATAGCCCAGGTAGGAAGTACCGGTATATCTACTGGAAATCATTTACATTTTGGCGTATCCTTAAATGGAAGCTATGTAAGCCCATGGAATTATCTGAGTAAATAGTAAAAGAGGAAGAAAGATGGACGAAATAAGGGAAGAGACAAATTCAGCAGAAGCAATCAGGCAGGAAATAAAGGAAAAGAGAAGAACTTACTGGCGTGGTGCGATTACCGGTGCTGCTTCGGTCATGGCGGTATTGCTGATTGTATTATTGATTGGTATTTACAGTGGTGCTGTGGTAATTGGTGGAAAAGGCGTAACAGGAGGCAGCCAGACGGTAACAGCATCAGATGGAGATCTGCTTTCAAAGGATGTCATCAATAAGCTTGATAATCTGGCAGACCAGATTAATGCAGATTATTATGAAGATGTGGATCAGGAAGACTTGATTAACGGAATGTATAAAGGCTTGTTCGAGGGGATTGGAGACCCGTACAGTGAGTATTATACCCCGGAAGAATATGAAGATATCATGATATCCACCCATGCAAATTATTATGGAATCGGAGCAGGACTTACCCAGGATAAGAATACCATGGAAGTATCCGTTACCCATATTTATGATAATTCTCCGGCACAGGAAGCAGGATTAAAAGAAGGCGATAAGATAGTCAAGGTAGATGATATTGAAGCCACTTCTATGGAACTATCGGAACTGGTAACCAACATCCGTGGCGAAGAGGGAACCACCGTTCATCTGGTAATTGAAAGAGAAGGGGAATCGGAAAATCTGGAATTTGATGTGTCCCGTGCCAAAGTAGATATTCCAACAGTAGCTTATAAAATGTTAGAAAACAATATCGGATATATACAGGTATCTGAATTTGCAGAGAATACACCAACCCAGTTTTCGGATGCAATTACAGATTTACAGGGTCAGGGTATGGAGAAGCTGGTTATTGATTTACGTGATAATGGCGGCGGAATGGTAGTATCCTGTCAGCAGATGTTGGATATGATTCTTCCGGAAGGAACCGTTGTTTATACGGAAGATAAATATGGCAACCGTCAGGATTATACTTCTGATGCAGAGCATTATCTTGATATGCCGATTGCAGTATTAGTTAATGGCAATTCCGCCAGTGCATCCGAGATATTTGCAGGAGCCATCCGGGATTTTGATTATGGAACACTGATTGGAACCACAACCTTTGGAAAAGGCATTGTGCAGAATATCATGCAGTTAAAGGACGGCAGTGCCATTAAGCTTACGGTAGCAAAATATTATACACCAAACGGTGATAACATCCATGGAACCGGAATTACACCGGATGTTGAAATTGAATATGAGTACACCGGAGATACCGAGGGTACTTATGATGAGATGCAGGATAATCAGATATTAAAAGCCATTGAAGTATTGAACGGAGAAGAATAATGAAGATGAATAACGAAGAGAAGAAAAAACTTATCATTCGCTATGTGGTGGCAGTAATTCTTTTGGTAGTTACCATTCTCGTACTTAAGGGGATGTATCAGGATGCGGAAGAGCATGACAATGCACAGAATACAGAAATTACAACAGAGATAAATCATGAGTGAATTAAATGAAAAGATTCGCCAGCAGTTAATGGAATGGGCAGAAACGGATTTTGGCACCTTTTCCGCCGGATTGATTCCGGGGGAAAAACATGTGCTTGGAGTAAGGCTGCCATTACTTCGTTCTTATGCAAAAGAATTAGCAAAAGGAGACTGGCAGACTTACCTTTTACAGGCATCGGATGATTCCATGGAAGAGACCATGTTACAGGGCATGACCTTAGGCTATGTGAAAAGTGATTTCGCAGGAATCCGTCCGTATCTTGATGCCTTTCTTCCAAAGATTAAGAACTGGTCGGTATGTGACAGCACCTGTGCAAGTTTAAAAATTGCCAGAAAAGAGCCAGAGGCAGTTTTAGAATATTTACTGCCTTATCTTCGCAGTGACGAAGAATTTTTCATCCGGTTTGGAGTTGTGATGTTATTAGATCATTTTATTACGGAAGACTATATCGACCTTGTCTTAGAAGAGGTGGATAAGATTCATCAGGAAGCTTATTATGTGAAAATGGCAGTAGCCTGGAATTTGTCCGTGTGTTTTGTGAAGTTCCGGGATAAAACACTTTCCTATCTCAGGACAAATCATCTGGATGACTGGACTTACAATAAGACGATACAGAAAATCAGGGAATCCTATCGCGTGACCAAAGAGGATAAGAAAATGCTCTTAAAAATGAAACGGAAAGCAGAAAAATAGACTTTTCAACCAATATTAAGGAAAATATAATTGATTCGAAGCCGGGAAACCACTATAATGTTTATAGTGGTTTTTCTTACTTTACAGGAAATTGCTTCCCTGTAAAGCGAAAAAACGCTCCGCGGGGATGCGCACTGCGGCGTATAAGGTAAATGTCGCAAGCGACCGCGCACGGCGCGAGAATGTGCCAAGGCACATTCTTTGTTATACAGAAAATCATAAGAATATAAGAAAGTTGGTGATACTGTGGTTGAATTGGACGCATACCGATACAAATTGGGAACCTATAAGGCTCCACTGCAGGAAGTGAGGGATTCACTTTGACTTAGCAGATAAGTCAAAAAAAATCGAAGAATTGGAACGGGAGATGGAAGCACCAGATTTCTGGAATGATGCAGAAGTGTCCCAGCAGAAGATGAAGGAGTTAAAAAGCTATAAGGATGACGTAGCAGTCTGTGCACAGCTGGAAGAGAAACTTTCCGACATTGAAACACTGATTGCGATGGGAGATGAAGAGAATGATGTTTCCCTGATTCCGGAAATTGAAGAAGAGATAAAGGAATACGAAGAAGCGTTTGAAAAGATTCGGATTAAAACCCTGTTATCCGGAGAATATGATAAAGACAATGCAATTGTATCCTTACATGCAGGAGCAGGCGGAACAGAATCCTGTGACTGGGCATCCATGCTATACCGCATGTATACAAGATGGGCATCCGATAAAGGATTTGCCATTGAAGTACTGGATTCCTTAGATGGAGATGAAGCAGGAATCAAATCCATTACCTTTCAGGTAAACGGAGAAAATGCTTACGGTTATCTGAAATCGGAAAAAGGCGTTCACCGTCTGGTCCGTATTTCACCGTTTAATGCGGCAGGAAAGCGGCAGACCTCTTTTGTATCCTGTGATGTGATGCCGGATATAGAAGAAGATATTGATATTGAAGTAAAGGATGAAGATATAAGGATTGATACCTACCGTTCCAGCGGAGCCGGTGGACAGCATATCAATAAGACATCTTCAGCAATCCGGATTACCCATTTTCCGACGGGAATTGTAGTAACCTGCCAGAATGAGCGTTCCCAGCACATGAATAAAGACAAGGCAATGCAGATGTTAAAATCCAAGCTGTATTTATTGAAACAGCAGGAAAATGCAGATAAAGCAGCAGATATCCGTGGCGAAGTCACAGAAATTGGCTGGGGAAATCAGATACGCTCCTACGTATTGCAGCCGTATACTATGGTAAAGGATACCAGAACCGGCGTAGAGACGGGAAACACAGATGCAGTATTAGATGGAGATATTGATATTTTCATTAATGGATATTTAAAGTGGCTGTCACTGGGCTGTCCGGAGAAGATGGGAGAGTAAGATGGAAAAAGTAATCATACCACTGGTCATTATTCTTGTCATTGTGGGAGTGATAGCAGGCGTGGTTTTCTATGTGAAAAATAAAGTAAGGAAATTTTCGCAGGGCCTCTTTGGAACAGATTCTTTAGTGGAAGGCTGGAAGAAACAGGAAGAGGAACTGTCTGTCACACCATGTTCCGTATCCGGAATGACAAGATTATTAGAACCACAGATACAGAGGGATTTCCCGGAATTTAACTGGGTGCAGTTTAAAAATAAGGCAGAAGATGCATTGAAATTGTCATTGATGGCAATTTCCGCACATAGTATAGGAAGGGCAGAGAGCCTGTCGGAAGCACTTAAAGAAGAAGTGGCAGCAAGAATTGAGCAGAATCAGACAGCAGGTGTAAATGAGGTATATGAACGTATCCGTGTTCATCAGACTGAGATTGCCAGATATGAAAAACAAAAGGGAAAATGCATTATTACACTACAGAGTGCAGTGGAGCATATTCACTATAAAGAAAAAGACGGAAAACTGATTTCCGGTAAAAAAGATTTGTTAGAACAGACCAAGTACAACATGGAACTGATGTATATCCAGGATGAGAGCAAAGTCAGTGCTGATAAAGGGGTAGGACTTACCTGCCCGCACTGTGGTGCTCCGGTTACATCCCTTGGAGCGAAATACTGTGAGTTCTGTGGCAGTGAAGTAATACCAATCAATATGCAGGTTTGGTCTCTGCAGCATTTTTACGAAGTTACATACCAAAAGGTGTAATGAAAATATATAACATAAGAAAACAGGAGGTTTGTTATGGGTTTAATTAAAGCAGTAGCACAGGCAGTTGGAGGGAGTTTTGCAGATCAGTGGTTAGAGGTAATCGAGCCGGATGATATGGGAGATCAGACCGTCTTTACCAGAGGTGTGTTGATTCGCCGTGGACAGAATACAAAGGGAACTGATGATACCGTATCTAATGGTTCCATCATCCATGTATATGATAATCAGTTTATGATGTTAGTAGATGGTGGAAAAATCGTAGACTATACTGCAGAGCCGGGATATTACAAAGTAGATAATTCTTCTTTACCATCCCTGTTTAACGGACAGTTAAAGGATACTTTAAAAGATTCCTTCGCACGTATCAAATTTGGTGGTCAGACACCGGATAAACAGAAGGTATTCTTTATAAATCTTCAGGAAATCAAGGGAATCAAATTCGGAACAAGAAATCCGATCAACTATTTTGATAATTTCTACAATGCAGAATTGTTCCTGCGTGCACACGGAACTTATTCCATTAAGATTGTAGACCCGATTCGTTTCTATGCAGAAGCAATTCCAAGAAACAAAGACAGGGTAGAAATCACAGATATCAATGAACAGTATATCTCTGAATTCTTAGAAGCATTGCAGACATCCATCAACCAGTTATCTGCAGATGGTGTCCGCATTTCCTATGTATCATCCAAGGGACGCGAGCTGAGTAAGTACATGTCAGAAACTCTTGATGAGGAATGGAATCAGATGCGTGGTATGGAGATTCAGGCAGTAGGTATTGCAAGCATCTCTTACGACGAGGAATCCACTAACCTTATCAATCTGCGCAACAAAGGTGCAATGATGGGTAGTGACCCGAATGTAATGCGTGGTATCGCTGTTGGAAATATTACGGAAGGTATCCGTGATGCAGGTTCTAATGCAGCGGGTGCAATGACCGGATTTATGGGTGTTGGAATGGGAATGAATGCATTCAACAGCAGCATGGACAGCTTAAATCAGATGACTGCAGGTATGCAGCAGAACCAGCAGATGAATAATGGAGCACAGATGGCAGGCGGAGCAGCAGGCGTGCAGCAGGCAGCACCGGCACAGCAGGCAGCAGCACCGGCAGGCAATGAGTGGACCTGTGAATGCGGAACAACAAATACCGGAAAATTCTGCTGTAACTGTGGAAAACCGGCTCCTGCACCGGCAGTAAAGACAGACTGGACCTGTGAGTGTGGAGCAGTAAATACCGGAAAATTCTGCACTAACTGCGGAAAACCGGCTCCGGCAGCAGACTGGACCTGCGAATGTGGAGCAGTAAATACCGGAAAATTCTGCAGCAATTGTGGAAAACAGAGACCATAAGGGAGGAAGGAGCACTGCATGTCAGTAATTAGTTTTAAGTGCCCGAATTGTGATGGCGAACTGATTTTTGACCCTGCTTCTGGCGCATATAAATGCGAATATTGTGGCTCAAAATTTACACAGGAAGAACTGGATGCCATGAAGCCGGCGGAGGAACAGGAAAAACCTGCCGGCAGCATGGATGGAAGCCAGGCTACTGAGAATACAGACGGAACACAGGAAGAGAAGAAGACAGAGGAAGAAGCAGTCATTTATACCTGCCCGAGCTGTGGTGCGCAGATTGTAACAGATGCAACCACGGCGGCAACCTTCTGCTATTATTGCCACAATCCGGTAGTGCTTTCCGGAAGATTATCCGGAAACTATATGCCGAATAAGGTCATTCCGTTTGCAATTGACCGTAAAGAAGCAGAAAAACGTTTTATGGAATATGTAGGCAGGAAAAAGTTTGTTCCAAAGGCATTTTTCAATAAGAAACAAATTGATAAATTATCCGGTGTATACTTTCCGTTCTGGATTTATGATACCAGGATGAACGGTAATCTTTCGGCAGAGGCAACCCGTGTCCGGGTATGGCGTTCCGGAGATGAAGAATATACCGAGACAAAATTCTATGAAGTAGAACGTGGCGGAGATGTATCTCTTTCCAATCTGGAACTGAATGCATTACAGAAAGCCAACAAAGAGCTGGTAGAGGGTGTACTGCCATATCAGTTTGACAAGATGAAGGATTTCTCCATGGGGTATCTTTCCGGCTTCCAGGCAGAGAAGCGTGATATTGAAAAAGAAGGCGTAGCCGAGGAAGCAAGACGAGAGACAAAGGATTATGCAACCAGGCTCTTGCGGGAAAGCGTATCCGGCTACGACGGTGTGAAGGTACATAACTGCGGATTTTCTAATGGCAGTGAGAACTGGAATTATGTGCTTCTTCCAATCTGGACCATCACCTATCGTGCCAATAACGGCAAGATGTATTACTATTCCATGAATGGACAGACCGGAAAAGTATGTGGAGAACTTCCGGTAGATTATAAGAAGCTGACTCTGGTTAGTGGAATCATATCAGCAGCAGTGCTGGTACTTGGATTGTTAGGAGGGCTGCTGATATGGTAAAGAAAAAGATAATCGTACCATTACTGCTTTTATGCAGTATGTTATTTGCTGTTCCTGTTATGGCATCAGAGCCAAAAGCAGCCTTCGTCTATGATGATGCAGAGCTTTTTGACCAGAGTGAAGCAGATTCCATCAGTGAAAAAATCAGCGATTTTTCCAGTGAGACCGGCTGGGAAATTTATGCATTTACCACAGAGGATGCGCAGGGGTATACTTCCCAGGAGTATGGAGAGAATACCTTTGACCAGTATGCCACCGGCATGGATGGCGTTGCTTTTGTCATTGACATGGATAACCGTGAAATCGCAGTGGTTCATTTTGGAGAAGCAAACCGCTATTATACGGATGAAAGAGTAGAAAGTATTCTGGATGAAGGTTTCAATTATATGGGAGATGCAGAGTATGCAGATGCCATGGAGGCAATGATTGATGAGGCAGAATATTATTACGGACAGGGTGTGCCTTCTGGTCAGTATAATTACGATGAAGAAACCGGGGAATATGATTACTACGAGAAAAATACGCTGACCTGGTTTGAAATCCTGATTACCTTACTGGTGGCATTGGGTATCGGTGGTGCATTCTGTGGAATCACCATTGGAAAATATCGCCTGCATTTTGATAAGTACAAATATGATTATCACAAGAACAGCCATGTAAATCTTACAAACAGTACTGACCGTTTTGTAAATCAGGTAGTAACCCATCGTCATATCCAGAGGGAATCTTCTGGTGGTGGAAGTGGTTCCGGCAGAACAACAGTACATACCGGAGCAGGAGGACGAAGCACCGGAGGCGGAAGCCGTAAATTCTAAGAGCATTCGGATAAGGAAAGCAAATATAAAAATTCGTCAATTTACCCATATGGAATCCGAAAAAGGTTCCATATGGGTACTTTTGTATAAAAAAGAGAAATTTACTTGTAATGGCTGTATATATGTGCTATCATCTTTCTGGTGAGAACAGTTGTGTTTGTACCACAAACAGTCGGAGGGGAATATGGCAGAGAATACGAAGTATTTTGTGTTGAAAGAGAAGGCTGTACCGGAGGTATTGCTGAAAGTAGTGGAAGCGAAACGTCTTTTAGAATCCGGACGTGTAACATCTGTACAGGAAGCAGCCGAGCAGGTAGATATCAGCCGGAGTTCATTTTATAAGTATAAAGATGATATTTTTCCATTTCACGACAATGCGAAGGGGAGAACAATTACGATGGTAATCCAGCTGGATGATACGCCGGGATTATTATCAACCGTTTTGAATATTGTGGCAGAGTTTCATGCCAACATATTAACTATCCACCAGTCCATACCGGTAAACGGGATTGCATCCCTGACACTGAGTATTGATATTCTGCCGGAGACAGGAGATTTGTCACAGATGGTAGATAAGATTGAAGGACAGGATGGAATACATTATCTGAAAATATTAGCCAGGGAGTGAAACAACAATGAAAGCAGCAGTAATGGGATATGGAACAATTGGTTCCGGAGTAGTAGAAGTATTAAACATTAATCATGACAGCATTGCAAAACGTGCAGGCGAAGCAATCGAAGTAAAATATGTTTTGGATTTACGGGATTTCCCGGGAGACCCGATTCAGGATAAAATCGTGCATGATTACAAAGTAATTGCAGAAGACCCTGAAATTGGCATGGTAGTTGAGACAATGGGCGGTGTAGAACCGGCATATACTTTTGTCCGTGCCATGTTAGAGGCAGGAAAGCATGTAACAACTTCAAATAAGGCATTAGTAGCAGAGAAAGGTGCAGAACTGATTGCACTTGCCAAAGAGAAAAATGTGAATTTCCTGTTTGAAGCCAGCGTAGGAGGCGGTATCCCGATTATCCGCCCGTTAAATTCCTGCCTGACTGCAGATGTAATCGAAGAGATTACCGGTATCTTAAATGGAACGACCAACTATATGCTTACCAAGATGAGCGTAGAGGGTTCTGAATTTGCAGATGTATTAAAGGATGCACAGGATAAAGGATATGCAGAGAAAGATCCGACTGCCGATGTAGAAGGCTTTGATGCATGCCGTAAGATTGCAATCTTAACTTCTTTAGTATGCGGACAACAGGTAGACTTCAATGACATTCATACGGAAGGAATTACCAAAATCAGTGCAACAGATATCAAATATGCAAAAGCAATGGGTAAAGCCATTAAATTACTGGCAACCAGCCGTAAAGTAGGAGACAGTTATTGTGCAATGGTATCTCCGTGTATGCTTCCACAGGAGCATCCACTGTATCCGGTAAATGATGTATTTAATGCAATTTTTGTACATGGTAATGTATTAGGAGATGCAATGTTCTACGGAAGTGGAGCAGGAAAACTTCCAACCGCCAGTGCTGTTGTGGCTGATATGGTTGAAATTGCAAAATTCAAAGACACCAACCTTCCAATGGAATGGAGACCGGAGAAATTAGAGCTTGCAGATTATAAGATGGTAACCAACCGTTTCTTTGTCCGTACCAAAGCAGACGAAGCAGCAGTAAAGAATGCATTCGGAGCAGTTGAGTTTGTTGCAGCAGAAGGTGTAAACGGCGAACTTGGATTTGTAACAGAAGAAATGACAGAAGCAGCATATGAAGAGAAAGCAGCAAAACTTGCTGATATTCTTCAGATGATTCGTGTAAAATAGTTGCGAAAAACCCTTCTGGAAATTATAATTGTACTAAGGGTATAAATATAATTTCAGGAGGGTATTTTTATGTCAAAATTTATTATGGCGTTAGACGCCGGAACCACCAGCAACCGGTGTATTCTCTTTAATGAAGACGGTGAAATCTGCAGTATGGCACAAAAAGAATTCCGTCAGATGTTTCCGAATCCAGGATGGGTAGAACATGATGCCAATGAGATATGGTCGACGCAGCTTGGGGTAGCAGTAGAGGCAATGTCTAAGATTGGTGCTACGGCAGCAGATATTGCAGCCATTGGAATCACCAACCAGAGAGAGACAGCAATTGTATGGAACAAAGAGACCGGAGAGCCGGTTTATAATGCGATAGTCTGGCAGTGCCGCCGGACCGCTGATATTGCAGATGCGTTAAAGAAAAAGGGGTTGGAAGATTCCTATCGTAAGAAAACAGGATTGATTATTGATGCCTATTTTTCGGCAACGAAAATCAAGTGGATTTTAGATAATGTGAAGGGTGCAAGAAAATTAGCGGAAGAAGGAAAGCTGCTCTTTGGAACGGTAGAGACCTGGCTGATCTGGAAACTGACGAAAGGGGAAGCACATGTAACCGATTATTCCAATGCGTCAAGAACCATGCTTTTTAATATAAACACATTAACCTGGGGATAAAGATATTCTGGCAGAGCTTGATATTCCGGAGAGCATGCTGCCAAAGCCGATGCCGTCAAGCTGTGTATATGGTTATACAGACCCGGCATATTTTGGAAGTGCGATACCGATTGCCGGTGCAGCAGGAGACCAGCAGGCAGCTTTGTTCGGACAGACCTGCTTTTCCGAAGGAGAAGCGAAGAATACATATGGTACAGGCTGTTTCCTTTTGATGAATACAGGAGAACGTCCGGTATTTTCAGAAAACGGACTGGTCACCACCATTGCCTGGGGGCTGGATGGCAAAGTAAATTATGCACTGGAAGGCTCTATCTTTGTGGCAGGTGCGGCAATCCAGTGGCTGCGTGATGGTATGCGTCTCATTGACTCCGCATCGGATTCAGAGTATATGGCGACCAAAGTAAAAGGAACTCATGGCTGTTATGTGGTTCCGGCATTTACCGGACTGGGTGCACCATATTGGGATCAGTATGCAAGAGGAACAATTGTAGGAATTACCAGAGGAACCAATAAGAATCATATCATCCGGGCAACTCTGGAATCTATTGCTTATCAGGTGGAAGGAGTTATCTCTGCCATGGAAGCGGATGCTGGAATCGAAATCCGTTCCTTAAATGTAGATGGAGGAGCCAGTGCTAATAATTTCCTGATGCAGTTCCAGTCAGACATGATACAGGCACCGGTCAATCGTCCGGCATGTGTAGAGACAACAGCAAAGGGTGCAGCATATCTGGCAGGACTTGCAGTAGACTACTGGAAGACCAAAGAAGATGTGATAAAGAACCAGCAGATAGAGCGGGTATTCCATCCACAGATGGAAGAGGAAGAGAGACAGAAAAAATTAAAAGGCTGGAAGAAGGCAGTAAAATATGCCTTTGGATGGGCAAAAGATACAGAAGAAGAGGAAGAGGCGTAAGCCACTTCCTCTTCTTCACTTTACAGGAAATTGCTTTCCTGTAAAGTAAAAAACGCTCTGCGAGGATGCGCACTGCGGCGTATAAGGTAGATGTCGCAAGCGACCGCCGCAGGCGCGAGAATGTGCCAAGGCACATTCTTTTTTCTCGTTAAGCGTTCGAAAAAGCTGCCGGTGGCAGCTCCTTATAGGTTTTGATATATAATACCTTATGATATATGCGTCAGCGGCATAAAATCAATCTGAAAGAATAGAAGAGCCGCATTTTTCACAATGAAATTTATAATAATAATAGCCAGTGCAATCCAAAGAAATACTTCCCGGAAATGCATGCCAATACGAAGCCTTCCCTTAGAGAGCCGCTCAATAGTCTGGGAAATCATAAACCAGGTGCAGAGCACAAAGGCATATGGCACAAAGGGATGATAAACCAGTGAGTGCAGGAAATCCCCATGCAGTAAAAAGCTATCGCTCTGGTGCCGCCGCAGCCGGGACAGTAAAGTCCGGTCAGGCTGTGAAGCACACAGGGGAAAAGATATTTTGAAAGCTGGATATTCGTTGCTTTTATAAAAAGCACCAGCAGAAGAAGAGTGCCTATGATGCACCAGCCGGTGATATATAATCCGTTGTCCATAGCAGTGGACGTTTTTTTCTTTTCCATATAAACCCTCGCAAATCAGTATTCAAACAAAATATAGAATCTGTTGGTAGTATACAATTGTCATAAGGGAAAGTCAAAGTTATTGTGTTTCACCCAAGATATGTGTATAATAAAAAGAGGCACTTTTTTCAGACTTTGGAAGGAGGAGTGGTTTATGCAGATTGATGGATGGAATCCGAAAGATATAGGATATGATACCGGGTACAATCATACATATGGGGTCGGAAATGACACAGATGCGAAGAGTACCGGGGCGGCAGATGGCAGCAAAGGCGAATGCCAGACCTGCAAGAACCGGAAATATCAGGATGGTTCCAACGAGAATGTTTCTTTTAAATCAGCTTCCCACATCTCTCCGGAGGCGGCGGGAATCCGTGTGGCAGCCCATGAGGCAGAACATGTTTCCAATGCTTATACCAAAGCAGCAGAAGGAAATGGTCAGGTGGTATCTGCAAGCGTAACACTTCGTACCGGCGTATGCCCGGAGTGCGGAAGAGTATATGTGGCAGGCGGAGAGACCAATACCACCATTAAGTATCCGAACGAAGCGAACCCATATCAGCAGGAGCGGAAGAGCCAGGATGCGGCAGATCTGACCGGAGCCAGAATCGACACAAGAAAATAAAAACAGGAGCATGAGATAGATGAAAAGAAAATCAGCAGAAATAAAACGTATAGCAAGAGAAAATCTTACCGGACATTATGGATTGCCAATGGGAGCCATGGTAGTATCGCAGTTAATCGTAACTTTGCCGACCATGTTCTTTTCCTGGAATTTGACTCCGTATTCCGGAAATATGGAGTGGGCAATTTATTATGTGGCAGCATTTGTACTGGCATTGCTGGGGGTTGTTTTAAATATAGGAATTCTCCGGATTGCCCTGCGAATGGGAAGAAAGCAGCCATATAAGTTTACCGATATGTTCTATGGATTCAATCATCATCCGGATAAATACATTCTGGCATACCTTTTATTTATGGTTGTGGTATTAATTCCGATGCTTCCGGCAATCGCAGTCTCTGTTGGAATGTATGTAACTGCCATTTCCGGCAGCATGAAAATCACAGAGGGGATTTTTATTGGCTATGTAGTAGCTATGTGTGTACTTGGAATTGGAGGAGAAGTGATCGCATTTATTCTTTCCTTAAAATATTCCATGCTGTTTTTGATATTGCTTGAGGATAATACCAAAGGAATCCGGCAGGCAATGAGGGAAAGTAAAGCACTGATGCAGGGCAACAAGGGAAGATACTTCTATATCATGTTAAGCTTCCTTGGCTGGTCTTTCCTTGGCCTCCTTTCATTTGGAATCGGCTTCCTGTGGATTGGACCATACTATACGCAGACACAGGTGACATTCTATCGTGACATTACAGGAGAATTAGACCGGACAGAAAACCAGACAGACCCATACGGAACAAAACGGCAGAATCCGCAGTACAGTACGTGGAGTGCTTCGGTATAAAAATAAGAAAAGAAAAATACCGGGAAATCAGAATTGGTTTCCCGGCATTTTTCTTTTGCATATATTTACTGATACATTTGATTCATTTCATTAAACTGCCGCATCAGTTCGTTATAATCAGCGGTATTTCCGTTGGACATCTGGTTGATGAAATCGGCGTTGGTAAACATCATGACAATGACGAAAGTATAAAGTGCAATAGTAAGTACAAGACCGATAATTCCAAGGACGATACCGATTTTGCCGGTGGTGGAAAAAGTCATCTCGCCGCCACGGGAAAGAAGTCCTAAAATAATGGCAAGTGCCCCACAAGGCAGTGCTGCATACAGGCAGCAGAAAGTTACAATGGAGACAATGCCAAGAGCAATGGATGCGGTGGCAAGTCCGGTGGAACGTTTGTCCATGTAATTACGTTGTGGTGCCTGGTTCATATTATATGAATAATTGGGATTTGGTTGATAGCCGTTTGGCTGCTGTTGAAAATCCATAAAAAACCTCCTCAAATTGTGAATAAATCCAGTATACCATTTTCTGCCGGAAAAAACAATAAAACCCAAAATCTTCCCTTTTGCAGAAATGCCTGATGTGCTATAATGAGCGCAAACGCATCAACAGGAAAGGAAATACAAGATGGACATAACAGCAAAAATTGCCGAAGAACTTGGAATCAGAAAAAATCAGGCACAGGCAGCAATTCAGTTAATTGATGAAGGAAATACCATTCCTTTTATTGCCCGGTATCGAAAAGAAGCAACCGGCGCATTAAATGATGAAATATTACGTAACTTATTTGACCGGCTGACTTATCTTAGAAACTTAGAAGAGAAGAAAGAACAGGTCATTGCCAGCATTGAAGAACAGGGCAAGCTGACGGACGAACTGCGGAAACAGATAGAAGAAGCACAGACACTGGTAGTCGTAGATGATTTGTACCGTCCATACCGACCGAAGCGCAGAACCAGAGCAACCATCGCCAAAGAGAAGGGCTTAGAGCCGCTGGCAAATGTAATCAGTCTTCAGATGCTTAAGACTCCAATCTTAGAAGAAGCAGCAAAATATATCAACGAAGAAAAAGAAGTTCATACTGCAGAGGAAGCCTTAGAAGGTGCTAAGGATATTATTGCAGAGCATATTTCCGATGAAGCAGATTATCGTATCCGCATCCGTGACCTTACCGTAAAACATGGTCGGATTGTATCTGCGGCCAAAGATCCGGAAACAGAATCTGTTTATGAAATGTATTATGATTTTGATGAACCGATTACAAAAATGGCAGGACATCGTACGCTGGCATTGAACCGTGGAGAGGCAGAAAAAATACTGACAGTAAAAGTAGAAGTGCCGGAAGAACAGATTATTCCGTATTTACAGAAAAAGGTAATAACCAAAGATAATGCCATAACCAGACCTGTTTTGGAAGAAGTAATCGAAGACAGCTATAAGCGTCTGATTGCACCGGCAATCGAGCGTGAGATTCGAAGTGACCTTACGGAAAAGGCAGAAGACGGAGCAATCAAAGTTTTCGGAAAAAACTTAGAGCAGCTTCTGATGCAGCCGCCAATTGCAGGACAGGTTGTGCTTGGCTGGGATCCGGCATTCCGTACCGGCTGTAAGCTTGCCGTGGTGGATCCGACCGGAAAAGTGTTGGATACGACAGTTATTTACCCGACTGCACCACAGAATAAGGTAGAGGAAGCAAAAGTAGTATTAAAGAAACTGATTTCCAAGTATCATATTACACTGATTTCTCTTGGAAATGGAACAGCATCACGTGAGTCGGAGCAGATTATTGTAGATTTATTAAAAGAGATTCCGGTAAAAGTACAGTATATTATTGTAAACGAGGCAGGAGCTTCCGTATATTCTGCAAGTAAACTGGCAACCGAGGAATTCCCGAACTTCGATGTGGGACAAAGAAGTGCCACTTCCATGGCAAGACGGTTGCAGGATCCGCTGGCAGAGCTGGTTAAAATTGATCCGAAATCCATCGGAGTCGGTCAGTATCAGCATGACATGAACCAGAAAAAATTAAGTGAAGCCTTAGGCGGCGTGGTAGAAGACTGCGTAAATAAAGTTGGTGTAGATTTAAACACCGCATCCGTATCCCTGTTGGAATACATTTCCGGTATCAGCAAAGTGATTGCGAAAAATATCGTGGCATACCGGGAAGAAAATGGAAAATTTGCATCCAGAAGCCAGCTTTTAAAAGTGGCAAAATTAGGACCGAAAGCATATGAACAGTGTGCCGGTTTTCTTCGTATTACCGGTGGAAAGAATCCGTTGGATGCAACCGGCGTGCATCCGGAAAGTTATGAAGCAACCAGAAAGCTTTTGGAAAAATTAGGATATTCAGAAGAAGAGATAAGCGGTGGCGGATTAACCGGGATTTCAAAGAAGATTTCAGATTATAAGAAACTGGCAGCAGAATTGGAAGTAGGAGAACTTACTTTACGGGATATTGTAAAGGAACTGGAAAAGCCGGCAAGAGATCCGAGGGAAGATATGCCAAAGCCGATTCTGCGGAGTGACGTACTGGAAATGAAGGATTTGACCCCGGGAATGGTATTAAAAGGAACCGTTCGTAATGTCATTGATTTCGGTGCCTTTGTGGACATCGGAGTACATCAGGATGGACTGGTACACATTTCCCAGATGAGCGAACGCTATATCAAACATCCGCTGGAAGTGGTCAGTGTGGGAGATATTGTAGAAGTAAAAGTAATGAGCGTAGACCTTAAGAAACAGAGAATCCAGCTTACTATGAAACTGTAAATAAAAGGTAACAGATAAAATTGGGTATTGACAAGGAAAAAGTGAAGCTCTACAATAGACCCATAGTAATTGAATAGGAAGTCTTCGGGGCAGGGTGATATGCGAAGCATAGATTCCCGACCGACGGTGATTGTGCATGACACATTAGTCCGTGAACTGCAGTATTGCAGTTGATTTGGTGAAAATCCAAAACCGACAGTATAGTCTGGATGGGAGAAGATAAGTGACCATTAAGGTGATTATTTTGCGTGCCCCGGATAGTTTTATCCGGGGCTTTTATGGTACACCAATACTCCGGACATCCCTTGCAAGAGCTAAAAGTAAAGAAAAAAGGAGTAAAAGAAATGAGTACAAACAGTGTAACAACAAACAGCAACGTAAAAACAGGTGTAAATGCAAGATATCTGACGATGACAGCAATGCTTTCAGCCATTGCGTTCATCCTGATGTTCCTTGATTTTGCAGTTCCGTTTATGCCAAACTTCATCAAACTGGATATTTCAGAACTTCCGGCATTGATTGGAGCATTTTCCATGGGACCGGTCAGCGGAATTGTAATCTGCCTGATTAAAAATCTGATTCATCTGACTATTACAACCACAAGTGGTGTTGGAGAACTGTCCAATTTCATTCTTGGAGTAGCGTTTGTGCTTCCGGCAGGACTGATTTACAAATTTAAGAAGAACCGCAAAGGTGCATTAATCGGTTCTTTAGCAGGAGCACTTTTCATGGCAGTATTCAGTGTGGTATCAAACTATTTCCTGGTATATCCGTTCTATACAGCATTTATGCCGGAAGATGCCATTATTGGTGCTTACAATGCAATCGCTTCTGCAGTAGGCGGACATATGGATAATTTATTGGAGTGTCTGGTAGTATTTAATATGCCATTCACCTTCTTAAAAGGTATGATTAGTGTTGGAATTACATTTTTGATTTATAAACATATTTCACCAATCATCAAAGGAACCAACAGCCGTAAAAATTAGACGTCCCTTTTTTGCCCGACACAAAATTGATAAAGAGTTTGTCTATTCCCGAAAATAATGCTATACTTCAATCAGAAAAGTAAGCAGGAGGAAAGACAATGCCAATTAAATTTGATGTAAAAATAACAGCGAACGATATGTACCGGTTTAATATGTATCATATATATACCAGTTTTACCGGAATCTTTTCCATCTTGGCAGCGGTGCTTGGATTTGTAGCCGCAGTGGGAACCTATGGAAAGGTAGATACTATGTATACGGTGCTTTACATCATATTTGGCATTGTCTTTCTTTTTTATTTTCCATTAACCTTGAAAATGCGGGCGGCAAGACAGATTTCCATGTCAGAGGCACTGAAAAGTACACTGCATTATATGTTGGATGATGAAGGCGTCCATGTATCTCTGGGAGAAGAAAATGCCCTGCTGGAGTGGAAACAGATTTATAAAATGGTGTCAACAAAGCATAATGTCCTGATTTACAGCAGCCGCGTGAATGCATATATCCTGCCGATGGAAATTGTAGGCAGACAGTATGCAGCGTTGAAGGAACTGGCAGATAAGAATTTGAAGAAGCACCAGAATTGTATGAAGAAGAGATAGGAAGAAAAGTATATGGTATATGAAACATTTTCGGCAGAAGAAACAGAAAAGTTAGGCGAACAGATTGGACGGGAAGCAAAGCCGGGAGAAGTGTATACATTAATCGGAGATTTGGGAGTAGGAAAAACCGTTTTTACCCAGGGAATAGCCAAGGGTTTGGAGATAACAGAACCTATCTGTAGTCCGACTTTTACTATTGTACAGGAGTATGAAGAAGGAAGAATGCCATTTTATCATTTTGATGTATACCGGATTGCGGATATTGAGGAAATGGATGAAATCGGCTATGAGGACTATTTTTATGGAAATGGTCTGACCATGATAGAATGGGCAAATCTGATTGAAGAAATTTTACCGGATCATTACCGGCAGATAACAATAGAGAAAGATTTGGAAAAAGGATTTGATTATCGCAGGATAACAATAGAAGAGGTGGAACGATGAAAATATTGGGATTGGACAGCTCCGGACTGGTAGCCAGTGTAGCAGTAGTAGAAGATGATGTGCTGTTGGGAGAATTTACTGTAAATTATAAAAAAACACATTCACAGACCTTGCTGCCAATGTTAGATGAACTTGCGAAAATGATAGAACTGGATTTGGATACATTAGATGCCATTGCAATTGCAGCGGGCCCGGGCTCATTTACCGGACTTCGGATTGGCTCTGCAACAGCAAAAGGATTGGGACTTGCACTGGATAAGCCGTTGATATCCGTACCGACCGTGGATGCACTGGCATACAACCTCTATGGGCATAGAGATATTATCTGTCCATTAATGGATGCCAGAAGAAACCAGACCTATACCGGTTTATATCAGTTTGAAGACGAAAAAATGCAGGTATTGTGCCCACAGTGCGTTGTGGGAATTGATGAGATTGTAGCAAAGATAAATGAAAACAATGCTCCGGTTGTATTTTTGGGAGATGGTGTTCCGGTATTTACCGCTTATATAGAAGAAAACTGTAAAGTGCCATATTCCTTTGCACCGGCACATGTGAATAAGCAGCGTGCAGCAGCTGTTGCAGCTTTAGGAGAAGAATATTACAAAGCAGGTAAATTAGAATCTGCAGAAGAACACAAACCGGAATATCTGCGCCTTTCCCAGGCAGAACGCGAGAGGATGGAACAGCATGGAAATTCGTAGAATGTCAGAGGCAGATGTTTTTGATGTAGCAGCCATAGAGGCAAAAGTCTTTTCGCAGCCATGGAGCGGGCAGGGATTTCGCGATGCTCTTGCCATGAACCATGTGATTTTTCTGGTGGCAGAAGAAGCGGGTTCCATCTTAGGATATTGTGGAATGTATATGGCATTAGATGAAGGCGAGATTACCAATGTGGCAGTAAGTGAAGCCTGCAGAAACAGAGGTTATGGGGAACAACTAGTAACAGAACTAATGCAGCAGGGTAGAAACCATGGTATTAGCCGGTATGTTTTAGAGGTAAGGGTATCCAATGAGCCTGCCATTCGCCTGTATCAGAAACTTGGATTCTCTGTACTTGGAACTCGAAAGAATTTTTATGAAAAGCCCTCAGAGGATGCATATATCATGAGCAGGGTCCAGTAATTTCCACTGCAAATTTATTGGAATGGTTCTATAATGAAAGAGAACCACAAGATAAGAGACGGAGGATGCGAAATGGTTTGCAATTGTTGTGGAAAAGAAATCGAAGAACGAAAACAGGATTATATTTATATAGAAAAAGAATGGAATTATTTTTCTGCTAAGGATGGTGTGAAAAGCAAACTGCGTGTATGCGAGTCCTGCTTTGATGAATGGACAAAACAGTTTGTGATACCGCCTTTAATGGAAGAAGTAACAGAAATTGTATAGAGAGCTGAGGAAATAGAATGTTAGATGTCTGTTTATTAGGAACCGGTGGAATGATGCCATTGCCATATCGCTGGCTGACTTCACTGATGACAAGATATAATGGCAGCAGTCTGATGGTTGACTGTGGCGAAGGAACCCAGATTGCAGTAAAAGAAAAAGGCTGGAGCTTTAAGCCGGTGGACATTATGTGCTTTACACATTACCATGCGGACCATATCAGCGGACTGCCTGGAATTCTTCTGACCATGGGAAATGCAGAACGAACTGAGCCACTGACGATGATTGGACCAAAGGGACTGGAACGTGTGGTAAATGCACTGCGTGTGATTGCACCGGAACTGCCTTTTGAGATTAAATTTATAGAACTGACGGAACCGGAAGAGACTATAGAATTAAAGGGATATACAATCCATGCATTCCGGGTGAACCATAATGTTACCTGCTACGGCTATACCTTGGAGATTCCAAGGGCTGGAAGATTTTCAGTGGAACATGCATTAGAACGGCAGATACCGCAGAAATACTGGAGCCGCCTGCAAAAAGGTGAAATTATTGAAGAAGAGGACAAGACCTATCTGCCGGAAATGGTATTAGGCCCGCCAAGAAAAGGCATCAAGCTGACATATTGTACTGATACCCGCCCGACGGAGAGCATTGCAAAAAATGCCAAAGATTCCGATTTATTTATCTGTGAAGGTATGTATGCAGAAAAAGAGAAACTTGCAAAAGCGAAACAATATAAACATATGACTTTTTATGAAGCAGCACATCTTGCCAAGGATGCCGGGGTGAAAGAAATGTGGCTTACCCACTTCAGCCCGTCCCTTGTAAGGGGCGAAGACTATATGGATGCTGTAAGGAAGATATATCCGAATGCATATTTAGGCAAAGATGGAAAGAGTGTTACACTTGATTTTGAGGAGGCGTAAACATGAAGAAACGTACAGCAGGCATAATTAAGACAGTTATTATAGGTGTGATTTGCGTTGGAATTGTGGTCGGATTTTATTATTATCTGACAAACCGCTCACCAAGAAGTGTGGAAACAACAGGAGAAGCAGATGAGATAACCTCTGTTTTAAGTAAAAATTTAGAGAAGGATTATCCGGCGTCACCTCGTGCT
>VOFB01000965.1_pt1:0-2500 | contig 76688 bp, 74 predicted proteins | sample 5384141 | NCBI WGS metagenome assembly VOFB01 (sample SAMN12384721, study PRJNA508395) | human gut metagenome | isolation source: healthy gut A | host: Homo sapiens | reverse complement strand
TGATAAGCTGCGAAAAGCCATGGGGAGGAGCAAATATCCTTGATCCATGGATCTCTGAATGGGGAAACCCGGCTGGACAGACTCCAGTCATCCATGCGCCAATCCATAGCTCATGGAGGGGAACCCGGGGAACTGAAACATCTAAGTACCCGGAGGAAGAGAAAGAAACATTCGATTCCGCAAGTAGCGGCGAGCGAACGCGGAAGAGGCCAAACCGTGATGCGTGCATCGCGGGGTTCGGACCGCAGACCTGATTCAGGAAGTCTAGCAGAACGGCTTTGGGAAAGCCGGCCGGAGAGGGTGAAAGCCCCGTAAGCGAAAGACAAACTGACAGAGCGGTATCCAGAGTAGGACGAGACACGAGAAACCTTGTCTGAACGAGCAGGGGACCACCCCGTAAGCCTAAATACTCCTTAGTGACCGATAGCGCAAAGTACTGTGAAGGAAAGGTGAAAAGGACCCCGGGAGGGGAGTGAAAGAGAACCTGAAACCCTATGTTTACAAGCTGTGGGAGCGCGCAAGCGCAACCGCGTACTTTTTGTAGAACGGTCCGGCGAGTTGCCGGTACTGGCAAGGTTAAGCACTCCAGGTGCGGAGCCGTAGGGAAACCAAGTCTTAATAGGGCGTTTTAGTCAGTACGTGCAGGCCCGAAACCGGGTGACCTATCCATGTCCAGGTTGAAGCCGCCGTAAAAGGCGATGGAGGACCGAACCCACATCCGTTGAAAAGGGTGGGGATGAGGTGTGGATAGCGGAGAAATTCCAATCGAACCCGGAGTTAGCGGGTTCTCTCGAAATAGCTTTAGGGCTAGCCCCATGAGAGTCTGCCGGAGGTAGAGCACTGAATTTCCGCGGGGGCGTCAAAGCTTACCGAGGGATATCAAACTCCGAATGCCGTGTAGATGTTTCATGGGAGTCAGACTGCACGAGATAAGTTGGGTAGTCAAAAGGGAAAGAGCCCAGACCACCGGCTAAGGTCCCAAAGTGCGTGTTAAGTGGAAAAGGATGTGGGGATTCAGAGACAACTAGGATGTTGGCTTAGAAGCAGCCACACATTCAAAGAGTGCGTAACAGCTCACTAGTCGAGAGTCCCTGCGCCGAAAATGTCCGGGGCTGAAACACCACCACCGAAGCTGGAATTGCTCAGGCAATTGGTAGAGGAGCATTCTGAAGACCGACGAAGCTGTACCGGAAGGAGCTGTGGAGGTTCAGGAAGAGAGAATGCCGGAATGAGTAGCGAGAAAAAGGTGAGAATCCTTTTGGCCGAATATCCAAGGATTCCGGGGTAAAGCTGATCTGCCCCGGGTAAGTCGGGGCCTAAGGCGAGGCAGAAATGCGTAGTCGATGGACAGCAGGTTGAGATTCCTGCACTGCCACGGATCAGAAATGTGGGGACACAGGAGGAAAGTGTGGGCCGGGAAAGGAAAGACCGGTGCAAGCGAAGGAGGAGTCACTGGGAGGCAAATCCGCGTCCGGCAATCCAGAAGCCGTTATGTGGAGCGAATAAAAGTAGTGAAGTATGCAGGCATGTGTCGAGAAAAGCCGCTATTGTGTGATATGTGCCCGTACCGTAAACCGACACAGGTGGATGAGGAGAGAATCCTAAGGCCGGCGGGAGAAGCATTGTTAAGGAACTCGGCAAAATGGCCCCGTAACTTCGGGATAAGGGGTGCCACAGAGATGTGGCCGCAGAGAATAGGCTCAAGCAACTGTTTAGCAAAAACACAGGTCTATGCAAAACCGAAAGGTGAGGTATATGGGCTGACGCCTGCCCGGTGCTGGAAGGTTAAGAGGAGAGGTTAGCGAAAGCGAAGCTTTGAATTGAAGCCCCAGTAAACGGCGGCCGTAACTATAACGGTCCTAAGGTAGCGAAATTCCTTGTCGGGTAAGTTCCGACCCGCACGAAAGGCGTAATGATTTGAGCACTGTCTCGACAATGCATCCGGTGAAATTGAAGTACCAGTGAAGATGCTGGTTACCCGCGCCAGGACGGAAAGACCCCATGGAGCTTTACTCCAGTCTGGTACTGGGGTTCGGTAATGTATGTACAGGATAGGTGGGAGGCTAAGAAGTGGGACGCCAGTCTTCTTGGAGCCGCTGTTGGGATACCACCCCTGCAGTATTGGGTTTCTAACCAGCCGCCGTAAGCCGGCGGTGGGACAATGCCAGGCGGGGAGTTTGACTGGGGCGGTCGCCTCCGAAAGGGTATCGGAGGCGCTCAAAGGTTCCCTCAGAATGGTCGGAAACCATTTAGAGAGTGCAAAGGCAGAAGGGAGCTTGACTGTGACACCGACGGGTGGAGCAGGTACGAAAAAGTAGGGCTTAGTGATCCGGTGGTAGTAAGTGGGAATGCCATCGCTCAACGGATAAAAGCTACCCTGGGGATAACAGGCTTATCACTCCCAAGAGTTCACATCGACGGAGTGGTTTGGCACCTCGATGTCGGCTCATCGCATCCTGGGGCTGAAGTCGGTCCCAAGGGTTGGGCTGTTCGCCCATTA
>VOFB01004270.1_pt1 | contig 76945 bp, 75 predicted proteins | sample 5384141 | NCBI WGS metagenome assembly VOFB01 (sample SAMN12384721, study PRJNA508395) | human gut metagenome | isolation source: healthy gut A | host: Homo sapiens | reverse complement strand
GAAGCACGCCACAATGAATGCCGCCAGCAACAGGGTGAATATCAGTCGTTTTTTCATCATTCTGAAATTTTAAGGTTTTACAATCCCCAAGAGGCGGCGTCTTTCTGCGCCTTGACGGCGGCGGGCACCGAAGGGAAGAATTCGAAACCCGTGAGGTTTTCGACCTCCGAAACGCTTTTCACCCAGCTCCTTGCAGTCCCCTGTCCGCCCGCATTTTCGACCCAGAACCCGATGGACTTCAGCTGGTCGGCCGGATAGTCGCCCAGCCGGTCGCCCGCCTGGCGGACATTGCCCTTGACCGTGCGGACGAACACCTTGAAATAGTAGTTCGGCACGGGACACTGCTTGCCGTCGATATCGGGCGTGGCAAAGGTGCTGCCGGGATTCCAATAGGCGCCCGTGACGACATAGAGCGTATCGGAGCACATCCAGTTGTCGCGCGCCATCTTCTCGAGCGCCGCCCAGGGATTCTGGTTCAGGCTGTAATTCTGGGGCGTCATGTTCGAGAAATAGAAGGTCTGTGCCTGCATCATGGCATTCCCGCTGCGGTCGGCGTTGGGGATCTGGTGCCCGCGGTCGAAATTCCGTGCCGGATAGCTTTTGGTCAGGTTGGCCTGGTACTCGGCGGCGATCTTGGGGTCGTATGCCCAGGTTTCGACACGCCCCGAACCCGTGTAAGCGCTGTGGAGCGGATAGGCCACCCACCAGGCGGCGAACTTGGTCTTGTCGAAGCACATCGTAAAGTTGCGGGCGTTGTAGGTTACACCCGTATTCTGGTTGCGCAACAAGGCGAAATGCGTCACATAGACATACGCATCGTCGGATTTCCGGGCCGGGATTTCCGGCCAGACAAGGTTATGGCCCGTCTGGTAGACATCGTCGGCTGCCGAGGTGCTGTATTGTGTGAGTTCCAGTTCGAGGGGCGCCTGCCCGTCGAACGTGAAGCGGATCATGGCATGCCGCTCTCCCCGGGTGTCGTTCGGCCAGTAATAGACATACTGGTTGCGGGCGGCGAGGCTCGTTCCGGCAATTCCGGTCTTGACGGTCTGCCCGCCCGGAGCCGTACGGTTGAACGAAACCCAGTCGGCGCCCGCCGTGATCTCGGCCCTCCACGATGTCCCCTCGCGGCCGTCCACGATCAGCACGGCAGCGCCCTCCCGGTCGGGGTGCACGGTCTTGGTGGGATCCCACTCCACGCGGAAGACCCCGGAACCCGAATCGGAGTCGTCACTGCAGGAGGTGGCGGCGAAACCCGCCGCCACGACCGCAGCAACCCCGAGGAGCGTTCGTATCAGATATTTACGCATCCTCTTCATATCAATAGACCTGTACGCCCAGCACGATGGCACGCCCCGTATTGCGATCCGATGCCGCCGTGAAGTCGGGCGACGTGGAGATCGTCACGGTCGATGCGGCGGTCAGCCCCGTGAGCTGGAAGGTGTAGTAATCGGAATCGGTCACGTCGGTGAAGGTGAAGTCATTGCCCGACCCCGTGGCACCGGCGCTGGCCGTGATCGCATGGCTGCCGTCACCGCTCACCGCACCGCCGTTGTTGACCCGGATGTAGACCGTGGCGGCCTTGCCCGTCCATGCCACGGCATAGAACGACAGTTTCTTGTCGCCCGTGAGCGATGCCCCCAGCGCCTCGGAGGTGAATACGCCGGCAAGGCTGCTCGTACCGAGCTTAAAACCCGTAGCGGGCTGGCCGTCGATCGTCGAGTTGGAAGGATAGTAACGGTCGGTCGTGCTGGTGGAAGCCGGGATGAACTGGCTCATGGAGGTATAGATGCCCTTGGTATCGCCGCCCGACCCGGCCGCGAACTGCGTGAGCGTAACCTCGCGGCTGTTACCGCCCGCAACCGAGACGGTCATCGTGCGCACGATGTCGTCGGAGGTCGTGTTGGGAGCCGGAGGCGTGACGGTAACGGTGGTACCGTTGACTACGGCCGTGAAAGGCGCAATCGCATCGTTATCGACCGTCAGGGCGTTCGACCCGAGGTTGACGACCGTAACCGCGACATTCTTGGTTACCGTCTCCTCGGCACCCCAGGTCAGCGACGCGGGATCGACCTCCGTAATCACGGGCGTCGAAGCATCGACCTTGAAGTCGGCGACATCCGCCGCGGACTGCGGGTAGAGCTGCGCCGCACCGTCGTAGACTTCGGCCACGCCGATCAGCGAACCGGCCGTCACGGTCGACGAGATCAACTCGCCGCCCCATGCGACGGTCTTGTAGGTACGCACGGCCAGGTCGCCGCTCCCGTCGGTAAACAGGCGGGTCGAATAGTTGGCCGTGCCGCTGTACCACATCTCGCCGGCCTCGCCCTTGAATGCGAGCCCCGTGACCTTCACGTTCATACCCATATAATCGTTCGAATTGAACTGCGCGAGGGTGACGGACGGCACGACCATCTGCACGGGCGACGAGTTGTCGACCGCGGTCGTTACCTTATTGATCTTATACAGGCCATAGGAGTTGTAGACCGTACTCGTCGCATCGAGGGTCAGCGTGATCCGGGCGCCGACCGGGTAGTCGGCGACGGTTTCGTACGCCGCATCGGCGAGCAGAATACCCGAACCGGCATCCCCGGTGTTATCCACGACGGAGATCATCTGGTAAAGGTTGCCGCCCGCGTCGTTGGCGGCGATATATCCCTGAACGGTCTGTCCCGTCCACTCTCCGAGCGAAGCCTCGGCGCCCGAAGCAGGAGCCAGCCCCTTGACGAAGGCAACGAATTGGGCAACCGTCTTGGGCTCGGCACTCGGCTTGGCGGCCTGCGCGACACGCAGGGTCAGCGGCGTGACGCCCTCGCCCGAGAAGGTGATGCTGCCCAGGTCTTTCGATGCGGAGGTTTCATTGGCTGCGGTCGCCGTGACGGTGACCGTACCGTTGTTATCCCCGCCCTGGGGTGAGATCGTGAAGCCGTCGCCGCTCATGGTGGCCGTCCACGCGATGTTGGCCGTGACGGTCACGGTCGCCGTGGCACCCGACGCCGAGCCCAGCACGAGGTTATCCTCGGGCGAGATGCTAAGCGAAGCCCCCGAAGCGACGAATGCGGCCACGTCCGAAGGCATGGTCGGGATGACCTGTATGTTCTTGAAATTCTGTTCGGCGGTACCGAGCAGGGCGCCCGTCTTGTCGGCGATCGTGATCGCGGCGAAACCGGCGGCATCGGTTGCCGTAGCCATATAGCTCTGGACAGTCTCGCCTCCGGCGGCATCGAAGCGCACGACGCGCTTGGCGGAAGTCGCCCACGCCTCGCCGACGAACGACGACTGCGGCGTGAGGTTCGTGACCCGGACATACTGCCCCTGATAATTGCCCTCGTTGAGCGTCGCGGCCGAAAGCGTCGGCACGGCCACCTCGACGGCGGGATCGTCGGAGACGGTCACCACGACGTTCTTCAGCTCGCGCAGATTGCCGTAGGGCGCATACTGGGCAGCCGACAAGTCGAGCGTAACCTTCTTGCCGACCGGATATTTCGCGCTGTTATCGCGGGTAAACTCGGTCGTGCTGTAAAGGATGATGGCCGAGTTGGGCAGCGTGATGTTGTCGCCGACATAGAGCTTGCCGAAATTATTGCCGCCCTCGTTGTTGGCGAGGATCACGGCGGGAATCGTCTTTTGGCTGTAATTCAGCTCTTCGGTACCGCTTTCGAGGCTCGGCCACGTGTTCTTGATGTAGGCCACCAGCGCGCTCACCTCGCCGGCCTTGGGCGCCTCGCCCTGCTCGATGGTGACCTCTTTCGTCCAATAGGCGCCATATGCGTTCTTCAGGTTGAACGAGAGCTTGGCGATACGGCCCACGTTGCTCGCGGGGATGGTGAATTCGACGGTACCGTCGCCCGAGCCCTGAGTTGCGGAGGGCGTAACCCAGTCGCTGCCCTCCAGCACTTCGAGCGTCCAGGGGCGGTTGCTCTTTACGGTGAATGCGGAGGCGCCTTCCGGGGCACCGTCGGCATTGAACGTGAGCACGTCGGGGGTGACTTCGAGATAAGGCATCCCCTTGTCGTCGTTATCGTCCACACATGAGGCCAGAGCCACGGTGGCAAAGAACACCGTGCCGGACAATAACTTCCAAAAGTTCGATTTTTTCATAGAAGCGTTTATTTTAGACAGGAATGAATGAATTTCCTAATTTCCTGTATATCCGCTTCAAATCGAATGCCAAGGAATGCCTTTCAACCGCCGGACGGCTCCGGCAGGCACAAAAAAAAATATATCCCGCAAGCGGGATATATTCAGCGGACGGGCCGATTGATGCCACGTCCGGTCGTATGGCGCGCGTCAGCGTATTCTATCGGCGGCACGTACCATCAGTTCGTCGCGGAAAACAGCCCGTGCAGCGAGGTAGGCGAACAGCAGGCACACGAGCGGCAGTGCGATGGCGGGCCGGAAACCCTGCGTATGGAACGAAAGTTCGGAAAAAACCCGCCAACTGAGGAAATAATAGGCCGCTTCCATAACCGCAGAACCGATCAGCAGCACGATCTCCACGACACAGAGCCGGATCTGGAGCAGGCGGCGTTTGAACAGGAAGATCGTAATGAAAGGCAGCACGCAGGCCAGTGCCAGCACGACGCCCATGTAGACGGTCGACTGTACAGCCTCTCCGGCCGAGGTCTGCAGGGAAAAGGCATAGAGCCGGAACTCACCCGCGTCGCCCGCGAACCAAGCCAGCGGGGCAAAGAGCGTAACGGCCATGAGCGCCGTGACGATGAGCAGATGGAGTGTTTGGATTCGTTGTATCATAATTATTTACAAAGTTTTATCAATCAGATACTTATTCCTATCCGACGACCCCCGGTTGATGAGCTCGCCCAGGAACCCCGCCAGGAACAACTGCACGCCGAGGATCACGGCGAGGATCGCCAGGTAAAAGAGCGGCTGATCGGTGACCGGGCGCAGCGACAGCCCGTGCACCTGTTTCCAGATCTTTGCGGCAATGATCCACACCGTAGTCCCGCCGCCGATAAGGAACATCAGCGTCCCCAGACTGCCGAAGAAATACATCGGCGAGCGGCCGAAATGCGTCATGAACAGCACGGTGATCAGATCCAGGTAGCCTTTCACGGTACGTTCGAGGCCGAACTTCGAGCAGCCGTATTTGCGGGCGTGGTGCTCGACGACCTTTTCGCCGATACGGCGGAACCCGGCCTGCTTCGCCAGAATCGGAATGAAACGGTGCATCTCGCCGTAGACCTCGATCGACTTGACGACCTTGCGGCGGTAGGCCTTCAGCCCGCAGTTGAAATCGTGGAGTTTGATGCCGGAGACCCGGCGCGCCGTCCAGTTGAAGAATTTGCTCGGCCAGCGTTTGCCGACCGGGTCGCGGCGCTTCTTCTTCCAGCCGGATACCAGGTCGTACCCTTCTTCGAGGATCATGCGGCGCAGTTCGGGAATCTCGTCGGGCGAATCCTGCAGGTCGGCATCCATCGTGATGACGACCTCGCCTTCGGCTGCGGCGAAACCGCAGTACAGGGCTGCCGACTTGCCGTAATTGCGGGCGAAGCCGATGCCGCGGATCGCCGGGGACTTCTCCCGGAGCGATTCGACAACCTCCCAGGAGCCGTCTGACGAACCGTCGTCCACGAGGATCACCTCGTAGGCATAGCCATGCGACACGGCAACGCGGTCGATCCATGCTACCAGTTCGGGCAGGGACTCGGCCTCATTGTAGAGTGGTACTACGACGGATATGTCCAGTTTATTATTCACGGTATGTCCCTATTCGCTTAGCGGGGTATCGAACGGTTTGGGCGCACGCGACAACACGCCTGCAATGATAAGGCCGAAAACGGCACCGAACAGAATACTCACGAAAGTTACGGCCCACAGGGTTCTTAAAAAAGAAGGTTCGGGGGTATTCTGTATTTGGTCGAACATCTGCGACAGCATGGATTCCATGTTGGCCGGCACCCCGCCGTTCCGCCCTATAAAATCGGATAATGCGGCTGTGGTACGCTCCGTATAGTTGGCGTAACCGATGAAAAAGTGCAGGTAAAGGTATTGCACGATACCGACGATGAGCCCCGCAACGGTCGAAACGGAGAGGATGTAAGCATACCCCTGCCCGAAGGAGAAACCCTCCTCGGCGGTATACATCATCGAATACCGGCGCGTGAAACGGTGCAGCAGATAGTAATGCAGCACGACGACGGCAATCCATTCGATTGCGTACAGGCCGAAACTGGCCGAAATCTGCAATCGGGTTTCCAACATGAACGAGACGGCCAGCAGGGCGCCTATGATCGCGCCGTACTTGGCGACATCTTTCCAGAAATTCGTTTTTTCCATATACTGTTTATATTAATCTCATTGCAGTTCCCCTTTGCCCTCGCGCAGCACTTCGGGCTCGTCGCCCGTAAGGTCTACGACCGTCGTGGGAACATTGTCCCCCATGCCGCCGTCGATCACAAGCGCCACGTCGCGGCCATAGCGCTCATGGATCAGTTCGGGATCGGTGGTATACTCCACGACCTGGTCGTCGTCCTTCACCGATGTGGTGACGAGCGGGCAGCCCAGCGCGGCGACGATGGCGCGGGATATGGCGTTGTCCGGAATGCGGATGCCGATCGTACGGCGCTTTTCAAGCGCCTTGTCGGGCACGCGCGAGGATGCCGTGAGCACGAACGTGAAGGGCCCCGGCAGGTTCCGTTTCAGGATCCGGAACGCAGTGTTGTCCACACGGCAATACTCCGCCACCTGGGCCATATCCCCGAAGACCACCGAAAAAGCCTCGGCATCCTTACCCTTCATCCGCCGTAGGCGTTCGATGGCCTTGGGCGAATGGAGCGAACAGCCGAAAGCATAGACGCTGTCGGTCGGATAGATGACGATCCCGTCGTGGACGAGCACGTCGACCACCTTCTGCAATTCCCGCTCCGAGGGGTTCTGTTCGTAGATCTTCGTAAGCATCAGGACAAATGTACGAAAAATTATTTAATCTTGCGCCGGTTCAGTTCGGCGCTGTAAGCCCGGGCATTGGCATTGTGCTCGCGGAGCGTCCGTGCGAAGTTGTGGTAACCGTCGAACGTCGCACGCGCACAGAAGAAAAGATAGTCATGCACCTCGTAGTTGAGCACGGCGTCGATGGCGTCGATGCCGGGCATGCAGATCGGCGAAGGCGGCAGCCCCTTGTTCCGGTAGGTATTGTAGGGCGACTCGTATTTCAGGTGTTTGTGCAGGATGCGCCGCAGCCCGAAGTCCTGCATGGCATACTTGACCGTCGGATCGGCCTGCAGGGGCATCCCTTGCGCAGGCGGTTGACGTACACCCCTGCGATACGGGGCATCTCGTCGGTCTTGCGGGTCTCCTCGTAGACGATCGATGCGAGGGTCATGACCTCGAGCCGGCTCAGACCGCTGCGTTCGCGCAAGGCATCGCGCCCGGGCGTCCAGAAACGGTCGTACTCGCGCTTCATGCGCTGCACGAACTCTTCGGGCGTCACCGTCCAGTAGAACTCGTAGGTGTTGGGAATGAACATCGAAAAGAGCGTCACGCTGTCGAACCCCACGCCACGCGCCACTTCGGGCGAGGTCAGCACCTGCATGATCGCCGTGGAGTCGGCGTCGATCTGCCGGGCGAGTTTCTGCGCGAGCTGCGCCGGAATGCGGGCATTGTTGATCGAAACCCGTACAGGGGTTTGAAGCCCCAGTTTGAGCATCCGCGCTACCCGGATCACGCTCATCCCGGGCTCCAGCACATAGTGGCCGGGCTTGAACGTCTCCGGCAGGTTGATGCGCCGGGCATAGACACCAAAAGCCCAATGGTGCCTGAGCCGGGGCAGCAAGGAATCGGTGAGGCTTTGGTAGTCGGCACGGCTGCCGATATAGAGGTCGCGCCCCGCGCGCACGGCATTCCCGTAAAATTGCTGCCGCAGGACAAAACCCGCGACAAGCAGGCACGCAAGGCAGGCGAAAAGGATATAGCGAAAAGTTTTTTTACGCATCGGGCCGAAAATTTTTGCAAAGATATAAAAAATTCCTACTTTTGTGCCCGGGTGAGTCTTATACGACCAGCTCCCACAGAATCCCCCAGGCGAGGAATCGAGCAAGGGTATGTGGTCGTAGCGGTGCGATATAAGGAGCTCACCCTTTTTTTGTTATACGGTGCCCGGGTCACACAGCCCCGGGCACCGCTTTTTTGCTCCATCGCGGCATGAAAAAACGTCAACGAACAAACCTGCCGCCGGCATAAAATCCAATCGTATTGTGTTGCCGGCAAAAAAAATGCATACCGGATGCAGCAGCCGGCCAGTGCATTCCAGTAAAGGCATAAAAAACGGGACGAAGACGTCCCGCGCGGCATGATTCCGGTATTTTATTTCGAATAGGCGATCAGCAACTGGTTGACGACGCTGACGAAAACATAGCAGATGACAAAGATGGAAATCCCGCGCCACCCCTTCATATTGGCCGAGACGAGGTAGGCGAAACAGCCCCAGACCATCGACCAGGCCATCGAGACCGACAGCAGGATCACGATCAGGTTATACCCTGCGAGCTTCATCACCTCGCAGGCGCTGCGGGGCTCGCAGACAAGCCCTCCCAGCCATTTCGAAGGCACGCTCAGCACCCCGAGTATGACGATCGTGGGCAACATGGCAAAAAGGTTCGTGGCAAAGATATCGACTGCGCGGATACGCGACGGCGAGAAGAGCAGGGCCAGCACGTAGAGCAACAGCGAAAGGGGAATCCACAAAAGCAGGTTCGAAGAGAGGATCGTGACGATCTTCGACAGATCGTCCCCGACAGGCCAGCTCACCGCCGTCAGCAGGCAGATGGAAAAAAGAGTCCCGGCAAGGCCCCAGCCGAGCGCTTTCCCGGTAGAAAGGTATTCAAACGGGTTAAGAATCCTGTTCATCGCCTTCGAATTGATTAAGTTGAGCAATTATGTCGTCCAAACGGTTGCGTACCGTAGGGTAACTGAGCCCTAATTTCTGCGCCATCTCCTTCAGGGAGCCGCTGCTTTTTACGAAATCGAGCACGAATTGCTGGTCGGGAGCCGAAAGCTGCATCATCACCGGGAGGTTGTAGTCGCCTTCGATATGCGTATCGCATCCGTTGCAATGCATCGCTTGTACGCTCAATCGTTTACCGCAGGAGGGACATATCTTGGGGAGGTTCTTCAGTGCCATATAAGTTCAAAAAGTTGTATTTATACCATGTCAGGCTTCACAAAATTAATATATTTTTTGAATATGTCACATAAATGTGCAAATTCCGGCAAAAAAACCATGGCAATACCCCGCGTCACAGACCGGAGGTGGGATTTCAGAAGTTGGCCTTCACCCCGACCGTGAAATTTGCCCCGTATTCCGGATACCACGGGTATTGGTACAGGCGGCGGTTGATCAGGTTACGGCCCTCGGCGAAGAGCGTAATGCGTCCCGAAACCTTCCAGTCGAAATTGACCCGCAGGTCGGCGGCAAAGGGCACTTCGACACTGCCGAAACTCTCCGCCCCGGATGCTGCATCCAACTGGTAGTCGGACCATTTACGGGTGCTTTGCAGCCAGATGCCCGCGCCGAACGAAATCTTGCGGCCGTCGTAGTGGGCGGAAAAATTGCCATCGAAAGCCGGGGCACCGTTATGGAGTTTGGTCTCGTCGTCGTTATAGATATAGCCGTGCACGCCCAACTCCGTCCGGAAACTGCTCGCGGGACGCCACGTCACCTCGCCGTTGAACGACAAGACGGTCTGGCGGGCCATCGACGGCAGCATGGTCAGCCCGGCGGCAAGAATATCGCTCCCCTGCACGACATCGGCACTATACCAGTAAAGGTGGTTGTCACGGATCGAGAACCCGGCATAGGCCCGGTAGTCGAACTTCCCGCGCCAGATACTGCCCCCGATACCGAAGCGGCCGTTGTAATCGACCGAACTCTTAGTCCCGAATACGGGATTCAGCAGATAGGGATTCAGCTTCGTAAGCGAACGGTAACTGTTCTCGCGGACGTCGCCGTCCATCTCGAAGAACGGGCACAGCCCGTCCGTCCCGAGGTTCAGGTTCAGCCGCACGAAAGGAATGATATAATTTTCCGCTTCGACGGACTTGACCTTGTCGTGGTAATAATCGGCACCGACCTCGAGGCGCACTACCCCGCCCTCGATGCCGTAGCGCAGCGCGGCATGTATCAATTGCTGGTTATATTCGTCGAGGGCCTTCTGTCCGGCGAGCCGCTCGTAACCGATCTCGGCGGCAAGGCGGTGGCGCCCGAAAGCGCGGGCGATCTTCGCGTGGGTTTCCAGCGTGGTCTGGCGGGCCTTGTCGTTATAGTCCGGCCACTCGGAATGGTCGAAAAACATGCCGCCCCGGATGGCGATTTCGAAATTCACACGGCTCAGATCCTGGAAATCGTCGCCGAAGCGCACCGCGATGTTCGCATCGCCGTAATCGGCCATCGAACCGGGTACGGCATCGGCAGAGATGTCCGGCGCGAGGTACATACCGTAGCGGTGGTACATGCGGTTCTCGTAGGAGAGGTCGCCCTCGAGCACGTGACGGCCGAAATATTTACCCGCAGCGGCGCCGATGCGGTTGAGCATCCGCGTCGAATTGTTCTTGACGCCAAAGTCATTCCCGATCTTGGAATAGCGCCCCTCGTGGTTGACATAGCCCACCACATACCCTGTCCCGGGGTTCTGGCTCGAAGCATAGAAATCCAGCACCGAATTGAGCGGATAGCCCGCCCCGGCCTTCAGGTAGAACGGCAGCGGACGGTTGAATTCCCAATAGGTCACCGTCGCCGGACGGATCGGCCGCGTGGCGAGGGTGGTCTGCAACGACAGCGGCGTGATCGTATAGTCGATCTCGGGCCGCATCTTCACCGTATCGGTCATGTCGGGCACGACAGCGAGTTTCGACGCCCCCTCCACACTCGGCACATAGGCCTTGGTCACTTCGACCCGTTTCTCGACCTGCGCGCTCGCGCCCCAGGGCAATGCCGCCATCAGCGCGGCTACAAACAACATGCGTTTCATCGTCAGTTCAGTTTTGCGATCCGTTCCTTGGCTTCGTCCACGATCCCGTCGTCGGCAGGCGAATAGCCGTCGGCAACGCTCTGGTAGGTCGCCCTAGCTTGGAAATTGTCGCCCTTGCGGACATAGACGTCGCCCAGCAGGATGAAGGCCTTGGCCAGCCAGTAGGCCTGGGGTTCCCGTTCGGAATAGGCGAATATCGCCTTCTCGGTCTTGTCCATATCGCCCTTTTCGAAGGTATCCTCCAGCACGTAATAGGCAGCGGCGGAACCCTCCTTCGAGCGGACGTCCGCGGCCAGTTCCCTGTAAAGCTTCACGGCATCGGCACGGCGATCCTGCTGCCGCAGCAACTCCGCCCATGCGAATTTCGATTCGCGCAGCGCCACGGCCCCGGCATCGGGATGCGCGGCGACATCGGCAGCCATCGCCTCGATTTTCGAAGCGTCGCCCCCGGACAGCGTAGCGCGCACGTAGCCCGTCATGGCATCCTCGCGCCCGGCCACCGTCGTCGTGACGTCGTACAACTTGCGGAATGCGGCGGCGGCCTCGTCGTAACGCTTGTCCTCATAGGTCAGCTCCGAAAGTTTCTCGAGCACCGTGACCGAATACTGGTTCGTACCCTGCCCGGCCAGTTCGGTGAGGGTTTCGATGGCATCGCCGCGCTCGCCCGTGCGGAGGTAGCAGTCGCTCAGGAAATAGAGCGCATCGTTCACGTAATAGCCCTTGGGATAGCTCTTGACGTAACTGCGCAGCGATTTGGCGGCGGCATCGGTCTGGCCCGCAAGGTAAAGTTTCTGCGCGGAGGCGAACGACAGCGAGTCGCGCGACACGGCTGTCAGGTCGCTCTCCATGCCCACCCTGGCGGCATAATCGAAATAGTCGTCGACCTTGCCGTCCGAGACATAGATCTCGCGGATACCCTGCATGGCCCCTTTGGCTTCGGACGACTGCGGGGCCGTCTCGACCACCATGTCGTAATATTTCAGCGACTTTTCCTTGTCCCCCAGGTTGAGGTAGGCGAGCCCCAGGTCGGCAAGCGCCTGTGCACGGCGCGGCGACGAGGGATAGTCGGCAATGAACCGTTCCAATTGTCCGGCACCTTCGGCATAGCGTTCCTGCGCGATATAGGAACGGCCGAGCTCGTACGAGGCGGCATCGACATAGTCGCCCTGCCCTGCAGTAACGATCTGCCGCAGCGCCTGCAGCTTGGGCTCCGTGCGCCCGAGGATGCCGAGCGTCACGGCGCGTTTATACTGTGCGTAATAGCGTTCGGGGGTGTTCAGCGCAACGGCACGGTCGTAATCCCCCACGGCCGCTTCAAATTCGCGGTCGGAATAGCGGATGTCGCCCAGCCGGTTGTAGGCATCGGCGCGGTAGCGGTCGCGGGCCGGATAGGTTTCGAGGAACTTCTCGAACGCACTGCGCGCTCCGGTCATGTCCTTGCGCGAGAAATCGCAGTAGCCGAGGTTGTAGAGCGCCATGGCATATTCGTCCTCGCTGCGGGGGGCACGCTTCAGATAGGCGTTGTATTTGGCCGCAGCGACCGTATAGTCGCCCTGCGCAAAGGCGATTTCACCCTGCCAGAAGGAGTTGAGCGCACTGTATTTGGGGCTGACGTTGATCGCCGCGGATTCGGCCAGATAGCGCTGCGCGGCACGCATGTCGCCGGCGCTGTACGCCTCCAGGCCGCGGAAATAGGTGATCTTCTGCAATGCGGCGCGGATGTCGGCATCCTGTGTCGGGAAGGATTTGATGGCCCGGTAGGCCGCGTCGTAATCGTTGGAATTGTAGTAGGCGGCGATCAGCAGCGTACGGGCTTCGCCCACGCGCGGAGAATCGGGATACTGCGCGACATAGCGCGTCAGCACGTTGATCGCGCCGTTGAAGGCACCGCCGCCCAGCTCGTATTGCAGTTTGCCGTAGTTGAACAGCGCGTCTTCGGCGATCACCGGATCGAGCTTGTCGTCCGCTGCCATGGCGAACGCCTGCATGGCGGCCTGCTTGTCGCCCGCCCGCAGGTAACAGTCGGCCAGATGGTACGAGGCATTCTGCGTCAGCGCATCCTCGGCACCGCAGGCCTTGCGCAGGTACTCCGCAGCCTCGGGATAGCGTGCCGTGCGGTAAAGCGAGAAGCCCATCAGATAGCTGCCGTCACGGTCGAGTTCGCCGCCGGCAGCCGTAAAAGCGTCCAGATGCCCGATGGTCTTGTTATAGTCGCCCAGGTGAAACCACGATTCGGCGATGACGCGCTCCAGTTCCTGCCGGCGTTCGGGCACGGCGCGGCGCACCAGTTCGTCGCCGTTCTCGACGACATAACGGTAGTTTCCGTCGCGGAATTCGATCTGCAGGAGGTAATACGGCACCACGGCACGGTAGGCATCGCTGCGCTGCAAAGCCGTGAAGCCCTGTTTCGCACGCCCGTAGCGCCCTTCGGCATAGTCGATATAGGATTTGTAATAGAGTGCATGGTCGGCATATTCGCTCTGGGGGCCGATGCGGTCAAAATAACCGAAAGCCTTGTCGTAATTGCCGTCGGTGAATTCGACATAGCCCATGCGGATGTCGTACTGCTCCTTGCGTGAGCGGCTCAGCGCCTTGTAATCGGTCTTTGCGAAGGCCTCGCGGGCACGCCTCATATCGCCCTCGGCGCAATAGAGCGACCCCAGCGAAAACCGCACGTCGTTGGCGTAGACCGAACCGGGATAACGTGCCTCGAAATCGCGGAGCGCCCCTTCGGCATCGCGGCTGCCCAGCTCGACGGCACAGGCCGCCAGGTAGAAATCGACCGTCTGCGCCGCGACACGGTCGGAAGGCGCGAGCACGTCCCGGGCCCGGAGGAACTCATGCCGGGCATCGCTCCAGCGGCCGTAGTCGAACAACGACCGTCCCCGCTCGATAAAGGTCTCACTTTCGGGCTCCCCGGCCTGCACCCGCAGGGTGCATACCGCGCACAGCGCGAGGGTCAGCAACAAGCTCAGTTTTTTCCGCATACGCACATAAATTCTTACAAAGGGCAAATATACGAAAATTTGCCTTTCCCGCATACCCCCGCACCAAATATACCGGTATAAAACCGGAACCGACACCCCGGCGGCGACCGGGACGGTTTGCATCTGTTGAAAATTATCCATACCTTAGCCAGACCGTTACGCCCTTAACCCAGTCAACATGAAATTGCGTCTCTTCCATCGTAACAAGCCCGCCCTCGCGCCGGGGATACAGGCCCCGGCCGTGCGCGACACGCTCAGCCGGGTTTCCGTTGCCTGCATCGAGCTGACGCCCGAAGGGGAATTAACGGATATCAACATGCAGGCATTCAAGGCACTCCGCCTCGGGGGGGGGATTTTCCGCATCCGCTGAACATCTCCGGCCTGTTCTCTGTCTGTCATGATAAAAAAGACCTTCTGCCCGCTATTTTCAAAGGGCTGGAACGGCACAAAACCTACGGCGACCTGCCGCCGTGGAGCTATATACAGCTATCCGGCAGGGACAATCTGAAATTCTATATCGAAGGCCGCTTCGTTGGCCATTACGACCGGCATAGAAAACTGCGCCGGATAGTATTCCTGTTCCGGGACATCGAAGAGGAAGTCTGCCGCAGGTTCATTCTCGACATGGCGATGGCGCAAACGAAAATTTTCCCGTGGTTCTTCGACCTGGACAACGGCAGAATGGTCATCGACGCCCGCTGGTTCGACCACGTCGGCATCCCGCGCGGCGACTGTTCGATGAGTCCCGGGATCTTTTTCGACATGCTCCATCCCGACGACCGGGAAACCCTTTCCGCAGCATTCGCAAAGCAGCTATCCGGGATACTCACCCCCGAGGCATACGCCTACCGCGTCCGCCGCTGCGACGGGACATGGGAATGGTTCGAGGGACAATCCGTATACCTGGGGCAGGCACACGACGGCTCGCCCTATCGCGTGGTGGGTATCTGCCAGAGCATCCAGGCCCACAAGGAGGTCGAAGGACGCCTGCGCGAAGCCCGCGACAAGGCCCGCGAGAACGACCGGCTGAAATCGGCGTTCCTGGCCAACATGAGCCATGAAATCCGGACGCCGCTCAACGCCATCATCGGCTTCGCCAACCTCGTGACATGCGACGACGTCCCCTTCAGCGAAACGGAAAGGCAGGAGTACAGCCGCCTGATCTCGGCCAACGGCGACCAGTTGCTGCGCCTGATCTCGGACATCCTCGACCTTTCGAAGATCGAGTCGAACACCATGGAGTTCTGTTTCGGCGACCAGTCGCTGCACACGCTGCTGTCGGATATCTACCAGTCCCAACTGCTCACCATGCCCCCACAGGTCGAACTGAGGCTCGAACTCCCGCAGGCCGACACGACGATCCGCACCGATGCCTCGCGGCTCAAACAGGTCATCAACAACCTGATAAACAACGCCGCGAAGTTTACCGACAGGGGCAGCATTACATTCGGGTACCGCACGGACGAGGGCGCGGGAGAGGTCGAACTGTTCGTCAGGGATACGGGGAAAGGCATTTCGCAGGAGCACGTGGGCCGGATATTCGAGCGTTTCTACAAAACCGACTCCAATGCGAAGGGCGTCGGGCTGGGGCTTTCCATCTGCCGCACGATCATTGAAATACTCGGCGGCGACATCTCGGTCGTCTCCGCACCGGGCAAAGGCACCTGCTTTAAGATCGTGCACCCCGTCCACCGTACGGAAACGGCGGCGGAAACCGCGGGGGCATACCGGTAAGGTACGATTCTTGCCCCGCTTGCAGCGTTCAACATAAATTCTGTGACTTATGATCGAAAAAGTAACGCTGCAACTCTCCGGGGATGCGGACTTCACGTCCGAAGGCGGGCCCCGCTGCGAGGAGATGAACCCCAAGACACTGCTGCTCTATGCCGCGGCGAAATGCGTCGGCAAGACAGCCCTGATGATTATGGATAAGGAACGCTTCCGCCCCAAACGCTTCGAGATCGGCATTTCGGGCGAGCTCTCGGACGAAACGCCTCAATCCGAAAGTACCTTCAAATCGTTCCACGTGGTCTACAACATCGAATGCGACACCGAGGACGACCAGGCCAAGGTCGGCCGTGCAGTGACGCTGGCGCACGAAAAGTATTGCGGCATGATGCAGATGCTGCGCAAGGTCGCACCCGTATCGCACGAAATCGCGGTGGTCAGCACCGACGCGGTGAAAGCCTGACGCGACGGACAGGATATACAGAAACGGGGATTATCGAAAATCCCCGTTTTTTTTGTACCCCCACAGGCAGGAAACCGGCGACGGCGTCCCGAAGAGGCGGTCTCGGCCATGCGGTTTCCGCAGCCGGAACAGGCATCCCCGCCGCGACGGCCTGCCGGGCAGGGCCTGCCTGCCGCCGCTCACTGCGCCGTGATGCGCAGGTAGTCCGATACCGCCACGGCATAGTTGTAATGAGCCTTGATTGCATTGGTGTAGAGCTGTATCCAGCTCAGCTGCGCCTGCAACACATCGAGGATCGTAGAGAGCCCCTCGCCGTAGGAATAGGTGCTGATGTCGAGGTTTTCGCCGGCGATGCGCAGGCTCTGCTCCGTGGCATCGACCTGTGCCCGGCTGTTGACCAGCGCCGTCCAGCCGTTCATCTCGTCGCGCACGATATTGTCGTGCAGCAGCGCGGTGTTCCACTCGCTCTGCCGCTGGACGGCGCGTGCAGCACCCGTGGCGCGGCGGCGTTCGCCCCAATGGAAAATCGGGAGCGTGAGTTTCACGAACGCCGAGCCGTCGACCGTCGTGGCGCCCGTCCGGTTGGGGAAATACGGCTGCCACGAGCCGCCGATGCCGACGCTCACCTGCGGATTGAACGGCGCGCGCGCCGCCCGGATACCCGCGTCGGCCTGTTCGCTGCGCAACCGGGCAGCCATATAGTCCGGACGGCGCCCCAGCACCTCGTCGGGCAGTACGCGCACAGGCTGCGGCAGCGAATCGCGGATGCCCTGAGCAAGTTCCACCGCAAGGTCGGGATCCGTGCCGCGCAGGATGTTGAAATTGTGCAGCGCGACGGTATAATTCTGCTCGGCACTCACCAGCCCGTACTGCGCTTCGCTCAGGCGCGTGTCGATCATTAGCACATCGCCCTTGGCAATGTAGCCCTCGGCGAAACGGCGGTCGACGACCTCCTTGAGCGAGCGGATTATGTTGACATACTGGCGCATGGATGCGGCATACAACTCCATGGCGGAGAGGTTCCAGTAGGTATACTCGGCCGCATAACGCACGTCGAGCTGCGTGAACTCCTCGTCGCAGAGAGCGATGTCGTAGCCCAGCTCGGCCTGTTTGTAGGCCGCACGTACGGCCCCGCCGCCGTAGACGGTCTGCACGAGTTGCGGAAGGACGCTGAAATTCCACCGCTCCACCCCGTCGTAGTGGTGTACCGTGGCGGTGAAACTGCCGTCGAGCGACAGCCGCGGCAGGTAACCCGTACGAGCCTGTCCCATGGTCTGGGAAGCGGCATCGCTCTTCGATGCGGCGACCTTCAGCTCCCAGCTGTATTCGGTCACGGCCTGCCGGTAGTCGCCGAGCGAGGTCTGGGCGGTGGCGGGCACGAAGGCCAGCAGTGCGGAGAGGATCAGATAATTCTTCATGACTTGCGGATATTGTAGAAAATGGCATAGACGACCGGCAGCACGCAGACCGTCAGCAGCGTGGCGACGAGCAGGCCGCCCATGATCGTGGCGGCCATGGCGCCGAACATCGAGTCGAACAACAGGGGCAGCATACCGAGGATCGTGGTACCCGAAGCCATCGCCACGGGGACGATTCGGCTGCGCGTAGCCGCCGTGAGGGCTTCGTAGGCATCCTTGCCTTCGGAGCGCAGCACGCCGACCTGTCCGACCAGCACCACGGCGTTCTTGATGTTCATGCCCACCAACCCCAGCAGTCCCAGCAGGGAGAAGAAGTTGAAGACCTTGCCCGTGACGGCCAGTCCGAGCACCACGCCGATGAAGATCAGCGGGATCATCAGCAGGATGACGACCGGCTCGCGGTAGTTGCGGAAAAGCAGGAGCAGCACGATGAAGATAAGCACCATCGTCAGGGGCATATACCTGGCCAGGGCCGAGTTGGATTCCTGCTGGCTCTCCTGCTCGCCGAAAACCTTCATCGAATACCCTTCGGGGAGCACCACGCCGCGCAGAACCGAATCCCGCAGCGCAGCGTAGAGCCGCATGGTGTTGACCCCGCGGCCGGGGTCGCACTGCGCCTTCATGACCCGCTGACGGTTGTAGCGTTTCACCACTCCGACGCGGTATTCGAAGCGGAAGCCGTCGGTCGCCTGCTCGATGGAGTAGACCTTGCCGGCGGGGGTGAAAATCGGCAGTGCCTGCAGGTTGGTGAGGTTGTAGGTGTCGATATTCTCGTCCTTCAGAAGGATCGGCATGAACTGGTCGCCCTCGCGGTATTCGCCGAGGCGGTAACCCTGCGTGGCGATGGTGATGCCCTGCGCCATCTGGCTGCGGGTGACGCCGATACGCTGCCCCTTCATCTGCGAGTAGAGCGGCAGCCATGTCGGGACGCGGTTGCCCCAGCTGTTGCGGATGTTGACCGTGCCTGCCGTCCGCCACATGATCTCTTCGGCGGCCTGCGTCAGGCGGCGGAGCGTGTCGATATCGTCGCCGATAAACCCGAATTCGATCGCCGCATCGGGCACGGGCGAGAGTTTGAAAAGCGACGAGCGCAGCCACACGTCGGGGCACATCGCCCGGACATAGGCGTTGAAACGCGCCTCGACAGCTTCGGTCTGCCCTTTGTCGTGCAGTTCGACGAGGATGTTCCCGAAATTGGGGCGCAGCGAAACGCTGCTGCTGGCCAGGTAGTAGCGCGGCGGCGTGGAACCCATCGTCACCGAGACGGTCTTCACCTCGGGCTGCGCATGAAGCCACTCCTCCATCGTGCGCAGGTTGCGTTCCGTGTCCCGGATATTGTACCCCTCGGGCAGCAGCACGTCGGCACGGAAATAGGGCTTGTCGAGCGACGGGAAGAAATTCTGGGGCATAAGACCCATTACCGCCAATGCCGCCGCAAAGAGCGCCACGACGCCTGCCACGACGCCCCACCGCCATCGCAGCAGGGCAGCCAGCAGGCGGTCGAAAGCGCGGTAAAATTTCGTATCGTAGGGATCGTGCGCGGCAGGGTTCACGCGGAGCATGAAGTCGCCGAAAAGCGGCGTCTGCGTCAGGGCCAGCACCCAGCTCAGCAACAGCGACAAGGCCAGCACGACGAACAGCGGCTTGACGATCTCGGCCACGGACGACGGCGCCAGGTAGAGCGGCAGGAACGAGAAAATGGCGATCAGCGTCGCGCCGAGCAGGCTCCAGCGCGGGGCATTCGCCCCGTCGACGACCGCACGGCGCCGCGCGACACCCCGCAGCATGGCCTGCTGCGCGTTATCGGTCACCACGATGGCATTGTCCACGAGCATACCCATGGCGATGATGAACCCGGCGAGCGACGTACGGTTGAGCCCCTCGCCCAGGAACTGCATCAGCAGCAGCGTACCCCCGATGGAGAACAGCAGCGAGCTGCCGATCAGCACCCCGGCGCGGAAACCCATGACGAGCATGATGATCAGGATGACGATGGCCACCGACTCGGCGAGGTTCAGCACGAAGGTCGCATTGGCCTGCTGCGCGATGCGGTTCTCGGGATAAAGCACCGTAAGATCCATGCCGACGGGCATCTGGCGCGTAAGGCCGCCGAGCACGCGGATGATCTTCTCCCCGGTTTTCACCACGTCGACCTGCGCCTCGGTCGAAATGCCGATGCCCACGGCACGGCGGCCGTCGACGCGCATGAGCGTCTGCGGCGGGTCGGCATAGCCCCGTTCGACGCGGGCGATGTCGCCCAGGCGGTATTGTTTGCCCGAGGCAGCGGTCAGCATCTGGTTTGAGATATCGTCGAGGCCCTTGTAGGTTCCGGCCTCGAGAATCTGTATCTGGAGCGCCCCGGCCTGCTTCTCGCCGCTGTTGACGATCGTGTTCTGCTGGCCGATGGTCCTCACGATCGTCTCGGGGCGGATCGAGAAGTTGGCGAGCGCCGCAAGGTTGACATAGACGTTCACGACGGGCGTCTGCTCGCCGAAAAGGCTCACCTTCTGCACGCCGTCCACGGTCACCAGCGCCGTCTTGATCCGCTGCGCCCATTCGCGCAGCTCCGCCCAGGTGAAACCGCCGTCGACCGAAAGGCCGTAATAGATGCCGTACACGTCGCCGAAATCGTCGGCCACGGTCACAGGCGAAGCCCCGGCAGGCAGCCGGGGCTGGATGTTGAGTACCTTGCGCCGCAGTTCATCCCACAACTGGGGTATCTCGGAAGCACGGGTCGCAGGGTCTAATTCGACCAGGATCTTCGACAGTCCGTAATAGGATTCGGACGTGATTTTATGCACCAGCCGCATCGACTGCACCTCGCGCTCGATCGGTTCGGTCACAAGCTGTTCGACTTCGAGCGGCGTGGCGCCCGGGTAGGAGCAGACCAGCGACGCACTCTTGATGACGAATACCGAGTCCTCCTTTTTTCCCAGCGTAACGAAGCCCAAGGCTCCGCCCGCCAGCAGGATGAAAAGGAAAAACCAAACGACTTTTCTGTTCTTCAATGAATATTCGGGCAGGCTCATCGTCGCATCAGTTTAAGATTCTCACCCGTTCGCCCTGCCGCAACTGGTAAACCCCGGCCGTGACGACCCGCTCACCCGGTTCCACCCCGCTGTCGACCACGACCCGGTCACGGCCGTACAACTCGCCCAGGGTCACGGCCCGGCGCTCGACACGGTCGCCGCCGATCACCACCCAGACGTAAGTGCCGCCTTCGGCCGGGGCATAAACGGCCGAGACGGGCAGGGATACCGCATCCGTGACGGGATCGGCGCTCTGCATCGTGACCATGCACGACATGCCGGGCGAAATCGAATAACGCCCGGTGTCGACATCCGTAAGGCGCAGCGACACGGGGAACCCCGAAGCATCGGACGATGTCTTGGCATAGTCCTTCAGCACGGCGGGGAACCTGACGCCCCGGTAGTTGTCGAACTCGACTTCGAAGCGGGTCGAAGGCAACGACAGGAGCGACAGGCCGCTTTCGGGCAGGGTGAACTGCACCTGCGTCGTCACGGGATTCACGACGCGCACGATGGTCTGTCCGGCCTGCACCCGTTCGTAATTATCGACGTATTTGCGCTCGACGACGCTGGCGAAAGGCGCCCGGAGCTTGGTCTCCTTGAGCAGGCCGAGGGAGTTCTCATAGGCGGACTTGACTTGTGCGTAACGGGTCTGGGCGCTTTCGAACTCCTGGCGGGATACGGCTTCGTGCTCCAACAGCCGCTGCATGCGCTGCAGCTGCGAGCGGGCCTCCTCGAAAGCCGACCGGTCGGCCGAAACCTGTAATTCGATATCCCGGGGATCGAGCTCGGCCAGCAGCGCCCCCTTTTTGACGCTCTCGCCCTGCGACACCGGAACGTCCAGCACCTGTCCGGGAAGCTTGAACGCCAGATTCACGGCGTCGTCGGGCGTAGCCATGCCCGCGAAATCCTTGTCGATGACCGCCGCACCGGCTGCCGTGGTGACTTTGACGGGACGCACGGTCTCGGGCACAGGCTGGCGCCGGGCGCAAGCGCCCAGGAGAAAGACTACGATTAAAACATGGAAAGTTCGCATAATAAGAAAGTTGACTCCGTTCCCGGGGTCAACTTTCATACCACATGCCGCAAAATGTCCCTACGGACGAATATCGCGACAATTCTTTTTAGCACGGATCACGCCGTCCTCCAGCACCACCATGCCGTTGTTGGCGCGAAGCATGGTCTTCATGGTCGAAGCGTCTATGTTATAGCAGCGTACCTCGCCCGATCCGAAATCGTGGTAAGTGACCCCGTACAACGGCTGCGGGGTAAGGCAGACGACGCGGGCACCCTCCTCCGCGGCCCGCCGCACGACCTTGGCGAACCGCTTGGCGCAACCGCGCGGCAGGCGGTCGAACGACGTAACGCAGAGCAGGTACACGCGCCCAGGAGCAGTCACGATCTCCTCGGTCGCATCCCCTTCGGCATCGCGCAGGGAGAATTCGCTCATGAGCGGGCGGATGGCGGGCATCTCGTCCGTAGTCCGGGTATCGACCCACTCCCATTTTTCGGCATCCTGCCAGGCCGTGTCGTCGAGCGAAAACTCGCGCAGCTTGCCCGTCTTGATGTTGCGGTAGACAAGTACGGTCTCCGTTTCGCCGGGCTCGACGACCGGGGCGTGCATCCCCTCCCAGATATTGACCCCGACCTTATAGGGCAGGAAGTCGATCAGCGGCAGGTGGCGGTAGCAATAGTATCCCAGATACATCGTGAGGAAGAAAAAGGTGACGGTAAGCACGATTTCCAGCGCGTTGAAGGCGAAAATCTTGTCGGGACGGTAGCGCCACCAGACCACGAAGGCCATGGGCAGCAGGGCCAGATTCTTGAAGAAAGTCTGCCACGGCGTCAGTTTCAGCGCCTCGCCGAAACAGCCGCAGTCCTCGACGGGAATCAGCGTGGCGCTCAGCAATGTCAGCGCTGTGAAGAAACAGCATCGACAGCACGGCGAAGATCGAAATCAGGCGGATGCGAACCTTGAACAGCAGCATGCACCCCATCATCATCTCGGCACCGCACAACCAGATCGAAAAGGCCATGCTCGCCCCCTGGAGGGATTCCATCCCGTAGATGGAAAGATACTCGTTGACCTTCATGGCGGTGCCCCACGGATCGATGACCTTCGTGAAGCCCGACACGATGAACGTGCAGGCAAGGATCAGCCGGCAGACATTGGCCAGCAGTTTAAAGGCCCTGGACTTCCGCATCGGCTTCGAGTATTGGTGCCAGCTGGGCACATATTTTAGCAAAAATACCCTCCGGGGAATCCATCGCCCCCGCAGGATCGCTGCAATCGACGACCCGCAGCGCGGGGTCTTTGGCCGCGGCTTCGAGGTATACGCTGCGCACGGCCTGTTGCAAGGCGAGCGACGCCTCGTGGATGTCCTGTCCGCCCTGCAGGTACTCGCGGTCGTCGCCCTCGCGCAGTTCGGAGAGTTTGCGCTCGGTAAAGGTGAACGGCACGTCGAGGAACAAGGACACGTCGGGACGCGGCAGGCCGTTATGACAGAATTCGAGGTATAGGATCCAGTCGGCCAATCGGTTGCGTTCTTCTCCGGCGGGCAGCTTGGCGCACTGGAAACCCACGTTCGAGTAGACATAGCGGTCGAGAATGACCGCCTTGCCCTTCGCGAGCCACTCCCGATCCGGGAGGCGGCGTCGGCGCGGTCGCCCGCGAAAAATCAGCGCCACGAGGTAGGGATCGACCTCCTGCACGCCGCCGAATTCGCCGCGCAGGAACCGGGCGATCAGCTGGCCGTATACGGGCGAATCGAAGCGCGGGAAATGCACATACTCGCTCTCGACGCCCCTGTCGGCAAACAGCTGGCGCAGCATGCGTATCTGGGTCGATTTGCCCGCTCCGTCCAATCCTTCGAGTACAATGAACATAGGTTAATTCCGAATTATTTAAGTTTTTATCCTTCAATAAGTTGCCACGGCCCGCTATCCGCGCAGCATCCGCACCGCGCGTTCCACGCCGCCGGCCAGCGCATCGGCCTCGGCCAGCGTATTGTAAAGCGCGAACGAAGCGCGGCACATCCCCGTCGTGGAGAAATGCGTCATGGTGGGTTCGGCACAGTGCTGTCCGGTACGGACGGCGATGCCGAGCTTGTCGAGGATCATGCCCATGTCGTAGGGATGCACACCCTCGACGTTGAACGACACGATGGCACATTTGCCGGGCGTCGTACCGTAAATCCGCAGCCCGTCAACGGCCGTAAGCCGTTCGGTCGCACGGTGCAGCAGTGCCGCCTCGTGCGCTTCGACCTCGGCCGGGTCGAAACGCCCGACGAATTTCACGGCTTCGCCCAGGGCGATGGCCCCGGTGAAATTGGCCGTACCGGCTTCGAACTTGAGCGGCACGGGGGCATAGGTGGTCTTGGCGAAGGTCACGGTATCGACCATATCGCCCCCGCCCAGAAACGGCGGCATCGCCTCCAGCAGCGCGCGTTTGCCGTACAGCACGCCGATACCCGTCGGAGCGAAGAGCTTATGTCCCGAAAATGCGTAGAAATCGCAATCCAGCTCCTGCATGTCCGCGCCCCCGTGCACGACGCCCTGACATCCGTCCACGACGGCGATCGCCCCCACGGCATGCGCCGCGTCGATAACGGGCCGCAGTTCGGGCCGCGTGCCGAGCGTATTCGACGCCTGCGTCACGGCGACGGCGCGCGTCCGCCCGTCGAGCAGCGACGGCAGCAGTTCGGTGCGCAGACGCCCTTCGTCGTCGAAGGGCAGCACCCGGATCTCGGCCCCTTTGCGTTCGCGACAGCATCTGCCACGGAACGAGGTTCGAGTGGTGCTCCATCTCGCTCACGACGATGTTGTCGCCCGCACGGACGAATTTCTCGCCCCACGCATAGGCCACCGTATTGAGCGAAGCCGTCGCGCCGGCCGTGAAAATCACCTCTTCCTTCTCCGCCGCCCCGATAAAGGCGCGGATCCGGTCGCGCGCCGCTTCGTAGAGCGTCGTGGCCTCCTCCGAAAGGTAATGCACCCCGCGGTGGATATTGGCGTTCAACTCCCGATGCAGGTAATCGATCGTATCGATCACCGCCAGCGGCTTCTGGGCCGTGGCCCGTTGTCGAGGTAGACCAGCGGCTTGCCGTAAACCTCGCGTCCGAGAATCGGGAACTCCCCGCGTATTTTTTCAACGTCGAACATGGTTACAATTTTTCCATTTTGGCCCTAACGGCCTCCATCATCGTCTCGCACAACGGCTCCACGCCGCAGCGACGCACGACGTCGCCCACGAAACCTTCGATCTGCAGCCGGCGGGCCTGCACCTCGCTCAGGCCGCGCTGGCGCATGTACAGCACGGCTTCCGAGTCCATCTGCCCCACCGTCGCGCCGTGCGAGCACTTCACGTCGTCGGCATATATCTCCAGCTGGGGTTGGGTGGCGATATGCGCCGTCTCGCTCAGCAGGATGTTGCGGTTCTGCTGCTGCGCGTCGGTATGCTGCGCATCGGGCGCCACATAGACCAGTCCGCAGAACTCGCCGCGGGCCGAACCGCCGGCAACGCCTTTGATATAGGAATTGCTGCGGCAGTCGGGCACGTTGTGGTTCGTGCGCAGTTTGACGACGCAGTGTTCTTCGCCGCCGGCGAGGAACACCCCGCCCAGCATGTTCTCGGCATCGCGGCCGTCGAGATCGATCGTATAGGAGGCGTTGGCGCTCGTAAGCTGCACGGCCGTCAGGCGGCACAGGCTGCGTGCGGACTGCTTCACCGCAATCTCCGCGAAAGCTTCGGCGAGGAACACCTCCGTTATTTCGAGACGGGCGTCCTCCGCCGCAACGATCTCCAGCGACGACATGTCGGGCGCGGTATGCACCACCACGATGCGTCCCGACGCGCCCGCGGCGGCCTCAATGCGCATGCGCCGGGGATCGACCGCCGCATAAGGCCCGTCCTGCGTCCCTTCGATCCGGAACACTTCGCCCTGCGCCGTGCGGAAATCACGGATTATATCGAGTATCGCCGTCATTCCCTGTAATCGTTAATCAGCCAGTCGTAGCCCTCCTTTTCGAGTTTGAGAGCCAGCGTCTTGTCGCCCGTATGGATAATGCGTCCCCGGTAGAGCACATGCACCACGTCGGGCACGATGTAATCCAGCAATCGCTGGTAGTGCGTGATGACCACCGTAGCGTTTTCGGACGTGCGGAGCTTCGTCACACCCGTGGCGACGATGCGCAGTGCATCGATGTCCAGCCCCGAATCGGTCTCGTCGAGAATGGCAAGCTTCGGCGCGAGCACCGCCATCTGGAAGATCTCGTTCTTCTTCTTCTCGCCGCCCGAAAAACCTTCGTTCACCGAGCGCGACATCAGCTTCGGATCGAGCTCCACGACGGCGCTCTTCTCGCGCATCAGCTTCAGGAATTCGGCGGCCGTCAGCGGCTCCTCGCCGCGGAACTTGCGCTGCTCGTTCACGGCCAGCTTCATGAAGTTGGCCATCGTGACGCCCGGAATCTCGACCGGATACTGAAAACCCAGAAACAGCCCCAGACGCGCCCGGTCCTCGATCGGCATCTCCAGCAGGTCCCGTCCGAGGAACGTGGCCGAACCTTCGGTCACCGTGAATTTCTCATTGCCCGCGAGCACCGCCGCGAGCGTCGATTTGCCAGAGCCGTTAGGCCCCATGATGGCATGCACCTCGCCGGCTTTCACTTCGAGGTCGATGCCCCGCAGAATCTCTTTGCCGTCGACCGACGCATGCAGATTTTTTACACTTAACATATCTTTCTTGCCAGTTTTTTACATTTTTCAATCTCTCTGTCCGTCAGCCTGCCGTTCTTGCGGCAGCCGCTTTTGGCCGCGGTGCCGACGATGCGGTAACCGCTCCACCGGAGTATCTCGCGCAGGGCGCGGAACACCCCGCGGGTCTGGTTGAACAACACGCTGAACGGATATATCGTGTTGCACGTCGCCACCAGCACGGCCCGCTGTCCCTTATGCAGCGCCACCGGCATTCCGCTCTCCTTCTCCCCCATCATCACATGGACCGACCGGTCGAACAGCACTTTCAAGGCCCCGTTCATATTGCCCCAATAGCAGGGCGAACCTATAACCAGCGCATCCGCCGTGCGGATCGCCTCCGCGACGCGGTGCGCATCGTCTTCGGGCAGCGCGCAGCAGAGTTTCGAGCGGCAGCTCATACACCCCGTGCAGGGTCTTACGGTCAGGGCGTGGACGAAAATACGCTCGACGTCGCACGTCTCCGGCAAACTGCCGGCAATATGTTCCAGCATCTGCGAGACCAGACCGTTGCGCCGCGGACTGCCGTTGAGCACCAGCACTTTCATCTTCCCCGCCCGTTATCCGACCGAGCCTTCGAGGCTGATCGAAAGCAGTTTCTGTGCCTCGACAGCGAATTCCATCGGCAGCTTGGCCATCACCTCTTTGGCGAATCCGTTCACGATCAGCCCCACGGCGTCCTCGGTCGACAGGCCGCGCTGGTTGCAATAGAAAAGCTGTTCGTCGGAGATCTTCGAAGTCGTGGCCTCGTGCTCGACCACAGCCGTGCGGTTGCGGCTGTCGATCACGGGGAAGGTATGCGCCCCGCATTTGTCGCCGATCAGCAGCGAATCGCACTGCGAATAGTTGCGGGCGTTCTCGGCCCCCTTCGCCATGCGGACCAGACCGCGGTAGGAGTTTTCGCTCCGCCCGGCCGAAATGCCTTTCGACACGATGCGGCTGCGGGTGTTGCGGCCGATATGGATCATCTTCGTACCGGTATCGGCCTGCTGGAAATTGTTGGTCATGGCCACCGAGTAGAACTCCCCCACCGAATTGTCGCCCAGCAGCACGCAGCTGGGATATTTCCACGTGATCGCCGAGCCGGTCTCGACCTGCGTCCACGACAGGCGGGCGTTCTGGCGGCACAGTCCGCGCTTGGTGACGAAGTTGTAGATGCCGCCGCGCCCCTCCTTGTCGCCCGGATACCAGTTCTGGACGGTCGAGTATTTCACCTCGGCGTCGCGCTCGACGACGATCTCCACCACGGCGGCATGCAGCTGGTTTTCGTCGCGGCGAGGAGCCGTACACCCTTCCAGATAGCTCACGTAGGCCCCTTCGTCGGCGACGATGAGCGTACGTTCGAACTGTCCCCGTCCCCGCGGCGTTGATGCGGAAATAGGTCGAAAGCTCCATCGGACAGCGGACGCCCTTCGGAATGTAGCAGAACGAACCGTCGGAAAAGACCGCGGCGTTGAGCGCGGCGTAGAAATTGTCGGTATAGGGCACGACGCTGCCGAGATACTTCTTCACGAGATCCGGGAAGTCGCGCAGCGCTTCGGAAATCGAACAGAAGATGATGCCCTTCTCGGCCAGCACCTCCTTGAAGGTAGTCTTGACCGACACCGAGTCCATCACGGCATCGACGGCGACACCCGCCAGCGCCATCTGTTCCTCGAGCGGAATACCCAGCTTGTCGAACGTGCGCTTGAGTTCGGGGTCGACCTCGTCCATCGAATCGAGTTTTTTTGGAGGTGCTTGGGCGCCGCATAATAGATGATGTCCTGAAAATCTATTTCGGGAATCGTCAGGTGGGCCCACGTCGGCGGTTACCATCGTCAGCCAGTGGCGGTAGGCCGCCACGCGCCGCTCGGTCATCCATGCGGGTTCGCCCTTCTTGGCGGAGATCAGCCGCACGACATCCTCGCTCAGTCCCTTGTCGATGGTTTCGGTTTCGATATCCGAAGTGAAACCGTACTTATACTCCTGCTCTCCGATATTCTCCAGTATGTCTTTATCTTTCTCTGCCATTATGCGCGAAATATCGTACAAAGGTACAAAATCAATTCACATTTTCATAACGCAGCAGAGCAAAATATTTTTACACTATACAGCGTCCAGTAAATCGTTGTAAGTAACGCTACAAAAGTATGTTATAATTTTTGCAAATGCAAATTTATTGAATGTATATTCAACCTTAAAAATGAAAATTATAGAGAGGAAAATGATTTTTATAAAACTATTATAAAACTTTTGGAAAATAAAAACCGCCGAAAAAATCGGCGGTTTCAATTTTGCGGAGAGGACGGGATTCGAACCCGTGAAGCAGTTTACCCGCTTGCCGGTTTAGCAAACCGGTCGTTTCAGCCACTCACGCACCTCTCCGGGCAGCTAAAACTAAATATTGCTATTGTTAAGCGGGACAAAAGGAAATGAAAAAGGTGAATAACCAAATAAACGTGCAGAAAAAATTATCTACAAAAAAAGGTGGGGATAATCCCCACCTGTAAAAAAGGGCGCAGACGACGCTGATCTTTCGTAAGTTCCCGAAGGCTCTAATCTATGCTTACGCGAGTCGGCATCCCGACACAATTTATTTTATGCTCACCTGCTGCCCTAATTTATAGTATTCGTGCTTTTTTATCCATGTCTTTCAGAAAATAGCAGATTGTATTTTCTGCTTTGGCGCTGACGGCCATTGCCCGTTTTTGAGCAATAGGGCCAAAAATGTAATGCCGCAAATTGGGTGGATGTTCTATGTATTTTGCGAAACAGAACCCAAGATTTACAGAGGCGTAAAATTCACTTGGTTTAGTCCGCGCCTTTGAAAGTACGGTACGATTCCGCTGGCCGCTAATCTTTATATACCCCCGATTAACTAATGTAGTTCTTTGCATCGTGTGAATTGGGAGTATTAAGTATTGATGCGGGGTTATGGTATCGCGCACCTGATAGATATAGATAAATCTTCTGACTATTGTTTCCAGATCGTGCGGAAATCTTATCCATTCTCCACTATATTTACTTATCAGGTCTGCTACTCGCACCGGGACAACATCATCGTAAGTCCACCGTGGAGCTTCATTAAACGTCGGGTTTGTAAATGTCGATATTCTGGGATAACGTTCGGCAAGGGTGTTGTTGATCGACGGGGTCCCTACAAAATGCCATTGAGTGCCCATTATAGAGCGGTTCGGTATTTTGTCTCGCTTCTGCCGGTGCCGTGACGTGCATCGAGCAAGTCCTATGAATAGTTTAGGCATAATCCGGTTGAAATATTCCGTGCTACACATGGGCCGAAAATAGATGTCCGCATTAAGCAGCCCTCCGGTTTCATTGGTGAAATGCGTACTTTTGTCTTGTTGTTTATAGATCACGCGGATAACCAACCCCGGTAATTTACCGTCGTCCTCAACACTCCCGCCGCCGCTGGCTGCGGGGACGTAAAGTTTATGGGATGCCGGGTCTTTTTTTACCTCAACGGTGTAGCCGGTTGTTATCTGCGCTGCGCCACTCCACCAATAACGGTTTCTGTGGCTGCGGGTAGTTCATACGGAGCCGGGGTGTTATCCAAATCGTTGTAGTCGCCGCTTGTGGCGACGGCGGCCAGCTCCGGCATAGTCGGATATGCCGGGATATACAGTCGATGCGTTTTGGGGTCTATCTGCACCTCAACGGTGTAGTTCTTTCCTTTGTCTGCGGCAATAATACCACCTAATTGGGTAGCTGAAGCCGGGAATAATTCCTGTGTGCTGTATTCGAGGTCGTTCCATGCCGTAACGCCGTCGCCAAATTTGATGCGCCGCGTATCGAGCTCCAGCCCGATCTCGCCCTCTTGTAATATCGGATTGACCGCGGCCCAGCGTGCCGCAGTTCCGCGCCGCTGCTGAAACCGCGTATGAATAGTGATAATTTGATTCATTGTTTCTATGCGTTACCGCCGTCCATGATGAAAGTATTGTTCGCATCCTGTAAATAGCTGGTGAGGCGTGCAGGCGTAAAGTACAGACGGCTGCCCTCTGCTATGTCGTCAGTCGTAAGAGTTATAACGCCGACTTTTCCGTTTACGGATAATACGGCGTTGGCCGGGACGGGTATGCGCTTCCAGTTCGCCAGTTCTTTGGGATCGTTACCTGCGAGGATAAACGCCCCTGCCGGCGCATCGCTTCGCAAGCAGATGTCACCTTTCTGTACGGTTTTGGCTAACATTTCCGCGTCGCTGGCGGCTTCTACGACATCTACAATCGCAAGCTGCGGCAATACAGACGTGTTTAGTTTGCCGGAAGCATCCAATATCGGTACCTGTCCGGCGGTGGTGCCGACATTGCGCGATGCCGCCGTACCTGCATCCCGGATTTTATAGAGGGGCAGCGATGGTACGTCGTTTTCGGTAATTGATAAAGTCGTTGCGATTGAAATATTACCGCTTCCGTCGAATGAGGCACTACCACCTACGCCGCCTGTAAGGGCGATTGTCCGGGCTGTTTTCAGTTTGTCGGCCATCAATGCCTTATCGACATATCCGGTGTCGGGCCCCGCTCCTGCTGATTTCGCATATTTATCTTGCTGCATCACCCCGAGGGCGTCGAAACTTTCGACGGTAACAATTTGCTGTAATACCCTTTCCAAATCGTCACTCCATGTCACCATATACAGCGTAGGTGGCGTTGTCATAATGTGCATGAAGATTGTTCCCGGTTCCCATTTTTTCGCGTCTTCATCAGTTGGGGGATCATCAAAAGAATGACTTTCCCAAGAGTATTTTTAGGCAGCATTGTGAATACCTTTGTGCCATCGCCTATTTTTAGATACTGCTTGTCCGTGCAATATCCCATTTCTCCTTTTATCAGTACCGGATTGGCCTTTATCCAATTCGATTCGGTATCGTTGCGAAGAACGAGCTTTGCTTTTAATGTTACGTTTGCCATAATGATAGGTTTTTATGCGTTTCCTCCGTCGATAATGTCTATTTCGTCATAGTGTTTTCCAATGACGCAGTAAGTTAAGTGTTCATCATCCCACCGATATAGTTTGCTGGCTTGCATATCCAGATACAACATGTTCCGGATTTCCGATGTTTGGAAAGTTGTGGTATGTTTGAAAGCTGCGCAGTCCCTCGGCTGGGATGTTGGTATTTTGTGTTCCTATCCACCAATTCCCGTCTGGGCCGACATGAGGGGTTATGCCATCTTTTCCGTCGATTCCAATACGGGTTACAAAATCGAAATACAGCCGATGCGAAAGCGCCGAGCCGTCCGCAACCGTTAGATTGCCCTGCTGGATTGTGCAAATCAATTTCATGGTCGTATTTCGCGTGCTTTTATTAGGGGGATTGTCCGACGCTCGGCCTTGAGTACTGCATCGGTCAGCGTGTCGCGGAGTTCAATCGTCAGTACGATTTCACCCTCGTCCATATCGACCGTGGCTGAAGCTGGGACATTTATAAAGTAGTGGGCGCTGTCGCGTCGCTCGATCTTCAAATCCGCCGATGTGTCCGAACGTGCTACGATGCACACGCCGCGTCGTGATGTCGAAAGCTGGGCCGTAATTCGGTATCGGTCGAGATTGTCAAACCATGCTGACGGGATGATCTCGGGCAACACGTCTGGTATGTCTATCTCGTCCTTTATGGCCGTGAATAGCATCCCGAAACTTGTGCCTGCAATTATCGCTTTTGTGCGCCAGCAATTCATTGTTATAGTCTTTTGCGGATGATTATGCCGATGATCGCCCCGGTCAGCAGTCCCCAGCCGATTTTTCCCGAGGTGAGCCAGAACCGCTGCCACCATGTCAGCGGCATAGGTACAGGGATTTCGATGCGTTCGCGCTCTTGCCGGTCGATTGTCTGGGTTGTCGTCGTGTCTGTAACCTCAACAGGGATGTTTATCGGCTTCTCCTGCGGCTTGTTCCGTAGGTCGTGGTATAACTTACCATCGGGACGGATAAAAGCGTCAGAAACGGCGTAATCCGTTTCGAGGTGCGACGTGTCGGACGGCTCGATGATCGCGCTTGCCCGCTGGTCGGGGATATGCACGATGATCGGCACGTATTCGATGCGTGTGCGGATGTCTACTTTCCGATCTATACCCACACTATCGGTGCGGCTGCTCTGGATGAGTGTCCGGGGTGCCGAGCAACTTGCAAGTCCGACGATGGCAAACGAGAGTATGAATGTCGCGGTGCGCATGGGGTCAGATTTTTCCGTAATATTTTACAAAGCCAAACCATCGGCGCTTATGTTGGTATTCGGGCTCGTTCTCGTGGGCGTAGGCTTCCATTTCGAATGCCGAAGCGTGGTAGGCTTCGTCGTTCCATCGGTCGCGGGCATCGCCTCGTATCATGTGATATGCGTAGGATATTGCCCACTCTCCGCCGTAAAGCAGGTAGTAGGTGAAAGGCACCAGCAGGAGCCATCCTGCCGAAAGGTGCCCGCAGAACAGGTGCGCGGCTCCATGCCCGAGGCACCAGAGGACGGCTCCTAATACGCAGCACTCCCAAAACTGGCGGATGTGGATGCCCTCGTGTCGCTTGGTGCGGGCCGAGAGTTGTGCGAGTTTGGTGATGACAGTCCCGAAAAACATGCAGGTTTTGAAATTGCCGAAAAGGAGGCGCTTTGCCAGCTTGGAGTTGTAATAGACTTTCATAGTTGTAGGTTATTTGTTGTTGTGATATTCGATACAGCGGACGATGGCCGCAACGTGCATGTCGGCCACACGCTGACGGCCCGACCCCGAAAAGATCAGTTTGCAATCATCCTTCGTGTCCATGAAGAAATTTTCGGTTAAGACCGTCGGACAGGACGTGTGCTTGAGAATGTAGAAATTTTCCTCTTTGTCCGGGTCGCCGTCGGTCATGTCTTTGCGCATCCGCTTCTCGGGAAATGCGCGGGCGGCTTCCTCGTAAAAGATCGTCGCATAGTTGTCGGCTTCGGTCTGTCCGATGGATGTCCACGCTTCCCAGCCGGTACCGCCGCCCGCGTTCGCATGTATTGATACCAACAGACAGTTGCTTGGGCCGACAACTCGCGCGATCTTGTTCACTCGCCGCACCCGCTCGGCCAATGATATGTCGCAGATCTCCGACACGATTAATTCGCAGTCCACGCCTCGGGCCGTCAGTACTGCATATACCCGCCGGGCAATATCCCGGTTAAATTCGTATTCGTAAAGCTGTGAGCCGTCGGGCCATACCGGAGAACGCTTGCCGGGCGTTTCTTTCCCGTGGCCGTTGTCAATCAATATTTTCATTTTGCGTAAGGTTTAGTAACGTGTTGAGTTGATCGCGCCGCGCTTTGCCTTTGTCGGCGCTGTCTTTGACCTCGTTGTATTTCAACAATAAGCCGGTTATTTCTTTCGGGTCGTGGGCATTGGCGAGTAGTTCGACAAGGGTTGTCATTTTCACCGCTGCCGACCGTATTGCCGTGAGATTCTCCCGCACGGATTTGTATTCCGTGTAAACCACACCGACCCCGGCCAGCCCGGAAGCATACGGGAGCGAATAGATGCCGAACAGTATGGCCAGCAGGTCAAATAGCATTAACATTCCGGTAACTTTTCCGTAGTCGCCGAATTTCTCGAACGACCGCCGGAACCCGTGGCTGTCCTCGGGATTTTGAGAACACGCGCCTTGCGGATGCCGGTGGAAAAGTCGATGATAACTGCTGCTATCATTACGAACCATACGACGACCTCCAGCAAGATCGCCCGGTGGAAAGCGTGTCCCTCTATGCCGGTCAGTTCGGCGAGGTACTGTAATATTTCGGATTGTTCCATATTGTTAGATTGTTCCTGCGTCGATGTTTATTTCATAATCTTTAGGTGGGGCCTCGCTCGGGTCGGGAGCTACCATGAACGACTGTTTTAGGGCCGGACGGTAGAATCGGAATAAAAAGCGTTGATAATTCAGCAGCAGCGATGGCGAGTTTTTGTAAATAAGTTTTCCATAAATCGCTGGCCTGTACGGATAAATACCACTCGGAAACAATCAAATAACATAATACATTGGTTGCACTATGGTCTACTGCGTCGAGCTCGGATAGTCCGTATAGCTCCCGTCCGTCGTACGCCAGACGTGCCGTGAACGTGAGGCCGCAGGTGTCGCCCTCAACCGCCATCGGCTGACTATCCGGAACGATACGCCGAAAGTGATGCGATAAGGTGGTGAGGGCTTCGGCAATGTGTTGATCGAAAAAAGGCCCGTTCGTCAGCCGTTATGGCGTACCTGTCGAATAGAGGCAACCCCTTATCGTCGGCCAGCGTCCGGGCATTGTAGGCCGTTTCCGTGCATATTGTTTGGAACAGGTCAGCTTTGGCCCATGACAACCGAATAATCTTGTTCTCCCGTGTAATCATAGCATCCGGTATGGTCGTTCGGTGTGGGAACCGATAAGTTTGCTTCGCAAATCATCGAGCGCATTTCCAAAAAGGATTTGGTAATACTGGAATAAGGGGGCATCCTTACCACCATACCACCACATGAGCATCCCGAATTTCAGCGCGTCTTTTATGCGGATGGCTGTTGCTTCCGGGGCCATGTCGAGAATATCGCGCATACGGAATAACAGCAGGTCGGGAATGAATAACAGCCGTTCTACGTTTTTACTGATACGAGCCCGGAGAGCTTCGGCGACACTCTGTAAATTGAACATGAACGCATCGAGCAGGGAGAGTTCGAGTGTATGTGTCGCAGTCATACTCTGCCCGGCTTCCGTCGTGCGGTTGCGGTAGTCCAGTAATGTCTGATCGACACACTCGTTAAAAAGTGCCCGGCAATCTATTTTCACGTCGAAATTCATAGCAGCGATAATATTTCCGATGCGCGTTTATCTGCGGCCTGTGCTCCGGCTGGTTCGTTGGAAACACCCAGTACCAGCGCGGCGAGCGTCCATGCGGTTACGTCGATCAGTTTTTTCGGGATAGATGTCGTTGATCCCCTTGTAAGGGATGTACTCGCCCTCGGCTATGTGGTGATCGGTGCCCGTAATACTGGAATAGCGCAGCTTGGTGCCGCCATGCGTAAGTAAGACGACAGGCTTTGCCATACCGCCTCGTGTAACGGGGTGATACTGATAGGTCGCTGCCGGGTGATCTTCCGGCAGAGCAACTAATACGGGCCGTTGCCAGCCGTCCATACGCAACCGGGCGAGGCGTAAGAAATCAGCGGGCAGATCAATTTCGCCGCTCCCGTCGGGATTGGGCCTCAACGGACATTCCGCAAGACTTTCTACCGATGAAATCGTATGCAACGGGGCCGCGAGCAAAACACGCCTGCCCGCCTCGTCAATGAAATCAGCAAGCGGGAAATTCGGGCTGTTAGCTGCGTTATCTTCGGGATAAATCTCGTCGATACACCGAAGCGCCTGTGCTATGATCTGCTCGCGCTTCATCACCAGTTAATAAAAAAGAATGTGGCGTTTGGCCGCTTCGATCTTGATGTCGTCTTTCTTCATACCTGCGGGCACCACATAGTCGAGGTTGGCCTGTAACCATGCCCGCGCTGCCGCTACTGACGTTACCGTTTCCTCGCGAGTGGCCGTGGCCGGGTCGGACAGCAGCGTTTCCAGATCGGTCGCCGGGTTGCCGGGTGTTGTTTCCTCGATAGGGGCGGTTGTGATGGTGGCCTTTTCCCAGAATGTCACCTGATAGGCAGGATGCTCATGCAGCGCGTCGATGATGGCCGGGTCGGATGTGGTGTAGGTGCTTTCTCCGACCCCGCCGAAATATACCTCGGGCTCGAAGCGTACCGCTTCCAATCGCCCGTCAGCGCAACGGACGGACGTGCGGTATTTCTTGTGGTTGAGAACGAAAAATGTTGCCATGTGTCGTGGGTTTTATGACGGGAGCAGTTGCCCGCTCCCGTCGTTGTGAGTAGCTTATTTCACCGTAAGCAGTGCGTGTGCGTCGGGATTCGTCACGGCGAGAGTGTGGCTCTCGTCGATACGAACATCACTTGAGCGGGACAGACCCGTTTTGTCGCGGTCGAGCTCCGTGGCTTCCAGCGGTTTCTGTATGGCCCGATAGACGTTTGCCGGGTCAATCACGATGGCGGCCTTCGAATAGCCGTATTCGTTCAGCAGGTCGTGCGGTTTCATCAACAACTCGCCGTCCGGAGTGCTGATACGGTGGAACGTGATACCGAATACGACCTCGGTACTGCCCGCCTCTAACTGTTTCTGAACAGTCGAGGCCCCGGCCATCTGCCTCCCGAAATCTTTTCCGTAGAACATAATGCGCCGCTCGCTGCCGTTATTGCCGCAGAATACGTCGCTACACCAGCCATACAGCAGGTCGTTACTGATCTTGCTCTCGGCTCCCATGTCGAGATGCTTTTCGATCTTACGCACGAGGCCGTCGCTCATGTACTTTACTTTCCGGGTCACGGGGTCTACGAACCGCTCTTTCACACCGAAAAGCGCATCGGCCTCGTTGGTCATGCGGAAATCCAGCAGAGCTTGTTCGCGCATATCGAGGATGCCGAAATTCACCTCCTTTTCCGAAAGGCGTTGGTAGAGGCCCTCGCTTACGGTCGTCATGTGAATTTGGCAGTAGTTACTGTCCGAATAGGGCATTTGGCTGGGGTCTTCCGACATACCGCGTTCTCGTGCTTTGCCACCCCGAGCCGGTAAATCGGAGTGTCAGCGGGCAGCGCGGGGGAGTACTGCTGCGTTGATCGGGTAGATCGTGATTTTGTCCTGTGCAATAGAATCGGTAGCGACGATGTGGCAGATCAGCGGATTGAGCGAGAACCCACCCGAGGCTACCGGCGTGGCGACCTTTGTGGTGTCGTCCACGTTCATCGTGGGGAACAAGACATTGCCGTCCTGCGAAAAGATGTGCGCGTTGATTACGTTGATTTGCTTTGCCCCGCTCTCGCTTCCAGCGGTCACGGTGTAGGCTGTTTTTACTTTGCTTTGCACGCCTCGGCCCCGGACGCTGTAATACTGATATTCGAACGAACTGCACGGGACGTTTTCGAGTTCCCGCAACAGCGTGTCCATCGGGAACAGCGAGGGATTGATCTTTGTGATCTTCTTTGAAATTGTCGGGCGGTTGATGTCTTGATCGTCCACCGTTCCGTCAGCTTTCGCCGGCTTAGTCGTGGTGACGGTGCCGCGCATGGTTTCACCGGCGGTCGCTGCTGCGCCGCTCACGGCCATCAGCGTCGTGCCGAGGTCGTCGGGAGAGAAGAACGCGAGCAATTCACGAAACAGGTAAACGGAAACGACGCATCCGCAGATCGCCAGAACGCCGTACAGGAATTTGTTAATTTTCATAATAGTTTGAATTTTGGTTAGAACTTACGTTTGTTACGGCGCTCGATTACCTCGTCGAACATATCTTTGGGGGTTTCCGCTTGTTCGGGTGTTTCGACGCTTCCGCCGTCGGCAGGCAGGCCGTCCGTCTTGCGGGCCTGCTTGCGCTTGGCCTCGATCTGCTCGTTGCGCCCCTCCACCTTGCCTGTTTCGAGCGCGTCGGCTACGGCTGCGTCATATATCCAACCTTGATAGAGTTTGGTAAGGATTCCCTTATTCACCTTGCCGTCGAGCAGGTTTGCAAGAATCTCGTTATCTACCCATTCGACGAACTGTTTTTGTTCGGCCTCGTCGAGCCCATGTTCGGCGAAGAACGCATCTACGTCGGTTTTGCTTTGGGCGATGTTCTTGTCGCGGGCTTCGGTGCGGGCTTTCATGTCCGCGAGGCGCTGGCTGCGCTCGGTTGCTGCCTTTTTGTATGCGTCATAATCGGGCTCACCTTCTGGAACGGCCAATTCCGACGGATCGAACTGTCGGGCAATAGCAACCTGCACCGGCACACCGTTCGCCACGTCCTCGATGATCTGCGCGAACTCGGGGTATGCCTGTACTACCTCCATGATCGTTTTGTTGGCCGCCTCGTGTCCGGCGATTTTCTTGTCGCTCTCTGCGAGGTAGTCGTAAAGGGTGTTTTCGTAGTCGTCCTCGTCGGCGAACTGCCGGTCGGGGAATTTTGCAGTCATATACTCCCGAACACGCGATACGCGGGGAGCTTCCGCCTGCTGCTGATTTGTGTTTTCCTCTCGCATTTTTTCACATTGATTTTGTGTGTGATAGATTTCGATGTAAAAAGTATCTTATTTGTTAATTTTCAAGATGTTATAATTATTATTAAACTTGCGATAGTTGCACAAAATGTATCACTATGAGCAGGAAAACGAGGGTACGGGACGAGGTGCCCGAGAAGATTTTGAAGAGGCACAATGAGATACGCCGCCGCTATGAAGAAATGCTTGCGCGGGAACGCGCCGAGAATCCCGAACGGCTGAAATACTTATCAAAGACATATTTTGTCGAAATGCTCTGCAAAGACCCTGTAATCGGATTGAGCCCGAACTATGTACGGCGTATCATCAATGGGCGAATTTGATATACCGTCGCTGCTTACCCAGAACGAGGAGCATAAGTCCCGTTTGTTTGCGCCCTACAATCCGCTTACAGGTGAGGGATCGCCCATCGAACGTGTCCGGCTTTATTTCTCGTCGGAATCCTATGTACTGATACCGACATACATGGCCCAGACCCCGACGGTTGCTGCAATCATCGACGCTGGGGGTGTCGAACAATACGCCGCACGCGAGGGCATTGCTGCTGAGGTCATGTGTGGCGTCGTGCATCGGCTCCGGGCTGTGTATGATTTTGAGTTTTGGTGTATCTCCTGCGTTAAAATCTTCGACAAGACCACGGGCCGCCTCGTCCCGTTCAAACTCCGCCGGGCCCAACTCAAGCTGGCGCATATTCTCCTTACTGATTTATTCGCGGGAAGCCTGTCCGGGTCGTGCTGGTTAAGGCGCGACAATGGGGAGGTTCCACCGTTACGCAGATGCTTATGGCGTGGGTGCAGATATTCCACCGTTCGGGCTGGAATAGCGTAATCGTGTCTGATGTGGAAGAACAATCCCGAACGATTCGCTCTATGTACTCGCGCATGGCCCTGCGGCATCCGGTAGAAATATGCCCGGTACGGTTTTGCAATTTTGAGGGTTCGAGCAAGAATAAAATGCTGGTAGATCGGGATTGTGTCGTTTCGATAGGCTCCATGCAGAAACCCGATAGTTTGCGAGCAGGGGATATAAAAATGGCCCATCTTTCAGAGGTGGGCCTATGGAAGCGGACAAAAGAGAAGAGCCCCGAGGATGTGATACAGACTATCCTCGGGTCGGTGCCACGGGAACCGTTTACCGTCGTGGTTTTGGAATCGACGGCAAAGGGCATCGGTAATTTCTTTCACGATACATGGTGCGATGCGGTAGACGGGAAATCGGCCTATACTCCGCTATTCGTACCGTGGTTTGAAATTGACATTTACTATAAACCGTTCATCAACGAAAAGCAGAAGATCGAGTTTATACAGTCCATGACGCGCGACGAACTAACCCGATTCTATGCGGGGGCCACGTTGGAGGGCCTCAACTGGTACCGGGAGAAGCGACGCGAGTATTCGACCGATTGGCAGATGTGCAGCGAGTTTCCCTCAACCGCCGATGAAGCGTTCCAAACTACCGGACGCCCGGCGCATGACCCGCTGTATGTCCGCCAGCAGCGGCCCTTTGTCCGGGAACCGCTGTATGTCGGGGAACTGCTCGCCGATGCGACCTACGGGCCCGAAGCTCTGCAAAATTTACATTTTGTGCCAACGGCCACCGGAGATTTTCACCTTTGAAGCTGCCTGATACCTCGCGGCGTATCGCCAACCGCTATGCGGTGGCGCTCGACATTGGCGGGCGCAGTCCCAATGCCGACTGGAGTGTTATTTCGGTACTCGACCGTATCGCCATGATGGACGGGGGTGTGGAAGAATGTATCGCTACCTACCGATTCCACCTCGACCAAGACCTAACCGTATGGCGGGCCGTGCAGGTCGCGGAATGGTACTGTCATGCGCTGCTGGCCGTCGAAGCGAATAGCCTCAACCCCAAAGGGCAAGAGGGCGACCATACGCTGACAATCCTCGACACGATCAAAGAGCATTACGACAACCTGTTCTCGCGGTCAGACCCTACGCGCATCCGAGAGGCCAGCCGGTGAAATATGGTTTTCACACCAACGCGGCCAGCAAGACCGATCTTGTAACCCAAATGACGAAACGGCTACGCGAAATTCTCTACATTGAGCGGGATAAACGGGCGTTGGATGAAATTGGCTGGTACGAGCTCAAGCCCGACGGCAGCTATGGGGCTGTTGATGGAAAGCATGACGATATTTATATGAGCCGGGGCATTGTACTCAAAGTTTCACAACTTATGGATTTACCCGTGGAGATTCGGCAGAGTATCAAGCCACCGCCCGGTAACGTCATATTGTCGGAAGCATCCATGTAAAAACCCCGACAGACTGACTGCCGGGGTTTCCGTTGTGGGGCTATGGTTTTTTCTATTCTTGTTTCAGCCGGTCAATCTCAGCTTGTAATTTATTTATATATTCGGAATATTTTTTGAATGCAAATAACCGAATATTTCTGATTATTATGGCCTTGCTGCGGAGTTGTAGCCACATGTCGAGGATGGCGAGAAATTGACGGTAGAGTAAACCTGCATCGGCTGCTGTCCGCACTTTTTTATTTTGTTTGAACGCATGGGCAAAGACGTAAGCCCCCGCATATTTCTCGTCTGCATATTCGCTGGGCCGTTCTATAAAATCCATCGTGTCGAATAGAGTTGCGGCATCACTTGGCGCGTTATGCCACAATTCCAAATGTTCAAGTGGAAAGTTATCCGTGTTCATGGCAAAGACCGGGTAAGTTTCCGCCCACCATATATTACGGCCTATAACCTGTAAACTACTGCTATCCCACCGGGTGAAGCGATACATTTTCAGGCTGTTTTCAGGTGTGCCCGTTTGATCGGTAAGTACATATAACCAAAAATTATTTTTTGCCGTCAAACATTATTTGGCCGTTGAAATAACGTTTTTTGGTTAAAGAAAAATAGATAATATGCGGGGTTACTGGTTTCGCGGCTTGGTAAGTGCCCCTTTGGCCGAATTTATACTCAACAATATCACGGGAGTTGAGTTTAAAATCCCAAACCCAGAATCCTGCCTTTTGGGTATAGTCTTTCTCTAACACCCAATTCTCATTTTCGGTTTCGCGGCTATACTCTTTTTCAACGCGCCAGTAACCGGACGGCAAGTTGTCACACGAAATCTCATCACTTTGTTTTTGTATGATATGTAGTTTCCCGTCAAGTAAACGATCAAGTTGCAGCTTGTATACTGATTCCCCATTTCCCCAAATAATTTCCAAGTGTTTGTCGGTTAGTTTGGCGACATAGTAGCGCCTTTCTCCGATCTGTAAATATCTTGTCTTGCGGTCGAATGAATAGGTTTGGATGCTGTTATTGTATTGTGTGGCTATTTCAACGGTGTTGTCCTTTGAAAATAGATATTCTTCATGGCCGCCCAGCCAAATGTTGGCATCTTCCCAGAATCCGTTTCTGTAAGAACTGAGAATATGATGTGTCCATGCTCCGGCGAGTGTGCCTGTCATAGGTGGCCGCTTTTAGCCCCATAAGCCGGTAGGGGTCTGTGGTCGGCAAAGTATTGAGGATTTGCATGGCAAGAGGCCATGTTATTGTTGCTTGCTGATCTCTTATCTGAAGTAGTTTTTGTCGTTCTTCTAAGCCGATTCTCGCCCCGAAAGCAAGTACTTGCTGTCTCGCTTTAGTATATTTTGTTTCACTTTTTGGATGATTTCAAAGAGGTATTCCCATTGTTAGTTTGTAGTCTTGGTCATAGTTGTATCACTTATATGGTAGTAACCAGTTGCGTAATGTTCGGGGGTATTTGCCCGTCTATGTTGTGTGTGTATGCGGCACCGTTGGATATGCTGACCGATCATCCAACCGAGGCAAAACACACCTGCGGCTAACGACGGCATATAGGAGAGTGAAGAAAGGCGAGAGCCCCAATATAAGTGTATGGAAAGAATCCTTACATCGTCAAGCCAATGACAATTTTTTTGGGTGCTCCCGCTTTCTGGCATCTAAAAAACGGGGGATAGGTTGACAATGATCTGTTTGATAACGTAATGCCGCTATGGTGGATGATCTCCTATCCCCCGGTATGTTTGGGCCGGGAGTTTGCGAGTGGCACTCCCAATGTTCCCGGCCCGGTCTTGCTGTTATACTTGGTTTGGTCGTTAAGGAAAGTTCCGGTTCATGGTTAGCAGTACCAGATATAAAGCAAAACGTTTTTTTCAAAAAGGAACGGGCAGGCGCTTGTGTATGAAGATTTTTGAACTTTAGTGACGCCTCATTTGTTCTCAAAACTCGACGCCTGCCCGTGGGTCGCGCAAAAGGAGTGCGCGACGCATTATCTATTAATCCACATTTAAGTGGCTGGTTAAAAAAGCAACCCCGGACATTGCTTCGCCTCGTAGATGCCCTGTTACGCCTTAGTACAGGGCCGTTTTGCCGTGGGTTGCTTGTGGGTGTTGTTGATAGTATAAGGGCAGTCCCGGTCTGTTGCGGTTGTGGGCCCGGAACTGCCCCGCCTCTGTCCTATAAGGGGTGAGCTTTCACGGAAGATGTCGTAATCCTTGCTTTTGCGTACTCTCGGTTTTGCGGCGTGTGGGGCTGCCCCGCCGTGCCCCTCAAACACGGCGAGTTTTGTGCGCAAAAAATAATCGGTCGATTTCCGGGCAGCCCTTATGTGTGTTGCTTGCAGGTGTGCGATGGTGTAGATTGAAATATTAAGAACTGGGCAGGGTGCAATGGGCTCTGCTGCCCCACAATTTTTCAGCCTGCTTATCGAAGCAAACATATAATATTTTTTGTTCGTTTGTAAGAAAGGAATAGCCGATTGCCTATTATGCGCCCTAACGCATAGGCCGACTACTCCGTGCGGCAAAATTGGGTAGTTAGAATTTACCTTGCCGCATGAAAAAACAGGGGCCCCCGCCTTTGTAAAATGACTATGAAATCTTGCTGGAAAAGAACAAATTGCCATGATCGACGGGATGCCCCTGTATGTGTTTTTGCTGGTAAAATAGGAGGCAACACTCCAGTTATTCGTAATGCCATCAGTTGTAATAATCCCCGCAAATGCTGTCCCCTTTGAAAGCCTTTTGTAGATGCTATACCGGAATACCTCAACCGCCCCCGGTTTACGTCGGGTGTGGCTATTAATGTTGGATGAAAATAATAAAGGGTGCGGGGCTGAGGTAGTGACGCAATTCACACAGATTTGGCCCCGCACCCGTGGCCCAAAGGGGATTGGGCCGGTGACTTGTCCTTTGCTAAATTTTGGGAGATTCCTTAATTGAGTATATGGAGTGAATGAATTTGCAGAAAGGGGGACGCGGCGCGGGTTCACATTAATTACCATACCAGATTTTAGAGCCTCACCGACCGTCCCCGTCACGATCTGCCAGATCAAACGCATACCGACACCCGGCGATGTCGAACCGCCGGAACGTAGTGAGTTTTGCTGGATGTTGGTAGACCGTGACATAAGTTTGGGTATGATTTGCGGCCCGGAAAAAGAAAGGGACGCTTGTAGCAATCCGACTACCGGGCCTCGCGAGCCCCCAAATCAAGATCGTACTTGCGCCCCGGAGTGCTGGATAGACAGACACGAACCGAGGTAACAAGTTGTCTTTGATTTGGTGAACACCATCCGAGGATGGGCGCGAGTTCGGTAATCAATACAATTTGTTTCCCTAATATGTCACGGCAAAGCCGTATTTTTGTGCGAATATAACATAACTTTTTCGGTTTTAGTTATGCAACCCGCATAAAAAGGGCGTGGGATTGTGCCAAGTACTCCACAGAAGGCCCGCTAAAGCCCGTTCGAAAATACAAGACACAAGAGCCCACGCCGGTAGCGTGTGGTGTCCACAAAGTTTGTTCCCCGCGCCGCCGGTCGTAGACCCGGCGATCCGTGGGAGCGTCCTATGTGTCTTTGCTCCGAACAATGAAAATTTAGCGGTTTTCTGTGGAACAAAGCTACAATTCGCCCTTTCAGCGAATCGTTACCCAAAAGTAGTATAAAAATTCTATCCGGGCAACGATGCGCAGGTATTTTTATCTATTGTGGCGTCCTTTTGTTATCATTCAATCCAAACAGCATACTGGATACCCTTGGTATGTCCCGTGATTTGCATAGGCATAAATCACCGAATATAGAGGGTACTTTGCAATATTCGCGCCGGGCCTAAAAGCCCATTGCCCGTATGTGTAGAGGGATATGGACTTATTTGCCTGCGGTATGGCTGCCTTGTACGGACAGCCTGCAACTATCTGCAAAAACAGTCATGCGGTTATAATTTCCCACACAAATATAAAAACAAAATTACAAAATAGATCGGTCGGAACCGTTGAAAGACAATACTTTATACGAATATATAATTTAGGTCTATCCGCAGACTTTAATAGTGATAAATAGAAAGTCTAAATTTCTGTCCTTTGTACCATGATTAAGCGACATCGTAACGAAAAACTGATAAGGGGCTGCGGGGATGCGATTGCGGAACTGCGGGAAGCACGCGGGCTGTCGCAGGAAAAAGTGCTGTTTGAAACAAACATACACCTTTCGAATATAGAAAACGGACGGCAGGATATTACCATCGCTACGCTGGTGGAATTGTGCAGTACTTACGACACCTCGTTAGAGGATTTTTTAAGGGAATGAAATATGCTCGATCTGGAACGAAATAATGAAATTCTACAAAAGATCGCCGCAAAGTTACGGTTATTGCGGCGAAAGGCTGGCCTATTGCAGAAAACAGTATCGGCGGAAACCGGGCTGAATATGGGCCACCTTGAGGGAGCGCGGAAAAATGTTACCCTTACCACCCTTGAGCGGTTGTGCGAATACTATAATATAACGCTCGACGAATTTTTTAAAGATATAGACATTTAAAAAGGCTATCCGGTCGGATAGCCTTTTCGTTATTTCAGCACCTTGTTTACCGGGCCTGTTTCTAAAATCTCCATTTGCCGCATGGCGATCTGGTTTAGCAGTAACAGCCGTTCCCGTTGGGGCCGGCTCTCGGAAATAAAGACCGAATTAAGATTTTCCATGTTTGATAGGCAGATCAATTCGTTGATCGAGGCGTAGTCGCGGATGTTCCCTTTCTTGCCGGGTTCGCATCCCGCCATTCCCGCGCGGTCATGCCGAACATGGCCACATTGAGAACGTCGGCCTCGTCTGCATAGATTCGGCTGGCCTGTGCCGGCGTAAGCTCTTTTGGGATTAGGTTTTGTTGCACCGCGTCGGTGTGGATGCGGTAGTTTATCTTGGTAAGCTCCCGCTTGGCCGACCAACCCAGCCGAGCCTGCTCCTGCTCTTTCAACCGCTGAAAGTCGCGCACCAAATATACTTTAAATTCCGGGCTGATCCACATAGCAAACTCAAAAGCGATGTCTTTGTGAGCGTAGGTTCCGCCATAGCGCCCGGCTCGGGCTTTGAGGCCGATAGCATTGGTTTTCTCTACATATTCCTTAACGCTAATCCGGAATCTGTTCAACCCGGCTTGGTTTCTAATTAGGGCGAATTCGCCCCCAATTAAAATCGGGATTATAGACTTTTTCCCAGATGCCGAGAAATTCCAGCGTGTTCCGGTTCCGCAGCCAATCTTTGACAACAAAATCACCGTCTTTGGCTTTGAGCATATCTGTAATGCAGATATAATCGGTATCGTCGATCTGCAAAATAGTTATTTCGGTGCCCTCAACCGAAATCGTCTTTGTGTGCTTTTCTGACATGGTAACGCAATCTTTATCACAAAGATAACAGAAAAATGAATAATTGTTCTGGTTAGGGGAATTAGTTTTCATATCTAATTCGTATTGACCGAAATAAAAAAGCCCGGCGTCTGCCGGGCCGATGGTTATGCTATCCTAAATAACGACTTATATTCCTGCGTACAATATACGTGGTTTGACGTTCTGCACGGGACTTATCAAATTGTTGTTTATCATACACCCCGGACGCATTACATTCCGGACAGAAAAAAACTGCCGGGTGTTGAATCTTCCCCGACTTGTATGGTCAGGTGTTTTGCATCCCAGCAATGTATACAATAGCGGATGTTGGGGTTTTCTCCTTTAAGCGTAAAATATCCGTCGGTCGTACGCTCGATCTTGTGTCTTAAATCTTGTTGTTCACGTAATTGGCGAATTTCTCGCTCTAATTCGTCATTGCGTTTTTGAAGATTAAGAGCGGTATTGCTAACCTCAATAAATTTCTGTTTTAATTCCGTGTGTGAAAAAATACGGCTTACATTTACGGCATCCTTGATCATGCCCCAGATTGATGATATATCCATAATAAATAATATAAAAATCATGTAGCAAAATAGGGGCGAAATTTACCGAAAACCTATTTTATTTATTTTCTTTTATGCACAAATTATCAACAAATTACGTGTATATTGGCTCTATTGCGCTGCATCCATGTATCGTTTCAGCATATCCATCGCTTTGGGGTCGGCGTTTTGCTGGGCTGCCTGTTGTAGCATTTGTAACCGGTCGGGGTCGATCTGCCCGGCGGCAGCCTGTTCGCTGAACGTTTTTAGCTCGGCTTGTATCTTCTCCGCTCCCGGAATAGAGCAGTTTTTTAGGAATATTTCGAGGGGAATGCGCCCGCTCTCCAATAGCTTCATAAGTAGATCGTCCGTCAGTTGCAGGAACACCGGCGTATCGGTTGATTTGGATGTCGTCAGGTTGAAATCCACGATCTTCCGGGCCATTTCAGGCTCGTAGTATTTCGCCAGTTCGCTGACCGATTTACCGTTAATATCTACATAGCGGCGTGTCGTGTAAAACTGCATCAGCACCTTGAGTAACTTTTCGTCGCGTTCTTCGCAGAACATATTGTAATTCTCAAAGAGCACCACGAAATTCTGCGCGGAGTACTGCGCCTGTTGTGCATAGAGGCTTGACGGAGTGTTAGCGTGTGGGGTTTGGCCCTGTATCGCTCCGTTTAGGCCGCTGATCTGCTGCATGATGGTCATTTCGGTATTGAACAGTTCCCACGCACCTATATTCGTGCTGTTCGTGGCAATCTGCTTCGGCAGCTTATCCCCGGCTCCCTTTTTCAGTAGGATAACTCCGTTTACCTTTACATATTCACGGGCAAAACCCTGATGTCCATGTCGTCGGGAATACATTCCTGCGGTACCATAAGCAGGCCCTTTGCCGACGAGCCGATAATGAAATCCAACAGGGTCAGCAGACGGTTGATATATCGTTGAATATCGACAATATCCGACATGACGGCTTTAAACTGGCCGTCGATGATCGGCATGGCTGCGAGGACATAGGGATGTTCCTCATGCGTGTAGGGCGTTTCCATTTCTTTGATACAATGTCCATTCGGGGTAAGGTATTTCACGCGCCAGTAGTATTCGTATTGCTCCTGCGCATAGACCAGTTTCACCGCTTCGGGAGCGAGCCCTACCGCCGTGCCCTGTTCGAGCCGTTGGTTGTTGATCGCTTCGACCTCTTGCATAGTAAGGTCGGTGTAAACTTCCTCGGTGCCGTCTGCGTAGTCGTGGACGTAAAGCACCCAGCGTCCGACCCGTTCCCAGACCTCAATTACCCGATATTTCCCGAGATCGTTGCAGAAAAGGAAATTTAGGTTTTGGAGCCGTTCGGCGGTTTGCATGTAGATGCTTTCCAGCTTTGCGGGGTCGTGGCAAACGCCGTAAATCTCGCGTAATGCCTGCACGTCTTCGCGGTTTATTGTGAAATTGCGTACCAGATCGTCGAACGTATAGTCGTGGATCTCGCCGATGCGCCGGATGTCGTTTAGCCGGGGGTCTTCGATGTCTTTATTGAAGAATAGGCGGTTGATGTTCACGAGGTCGATTTTTCCGTCGGTGCGGTTCTTGGTACTCCAATAGTCAAAGCGCACTTTTGCGCAAGCCAACCCCGTCAGACATAATTCCTCAACAACATTAATGTCGAGTTTTCGTACTTTGTTTAGCTGGTGACACGACTGCAACGCATTCGTAAGCATTTCGCCCAGCGGTTGATCGTCTTTGCTTCGGGCATATACGACAGTCTGTGTCGGCGATGAAAAAGCTGCCCGTGGATGTTTCGGATGTACTGCTGTAAATAGTTGTGTTTGAGCGGAATTTTGCCGCTTCGGGAAATAAGGGCATCTTCGCGTATCATCTTGCCGGGGTTCTCCGGGTCGGGCACCTTGTCGCACCATTGGTCGCCGTTCTTGTAGCGCAGGTTCCGGGCGTGCTCTTTGCGCAGGTAGAGCATAGCATCCCAATCTTGCGCACAACGCCACAACAGCGAAAGGTTTTCGTTCGAATACCGCAGTCCGCTGCGCTCCTGCTCGCAGCACGTCTGCGCGATGCCTTTGCTGGCTTGGGCCAATAGCTTCAGTTTTTTGGTGTCAATATTCTGTAACATTTTCGTCCTCGTTGAGAGTTTTTACCATCGTTTCGTTCAGTTCTTCCCGGAGCCGGTCATATTCCGGTGTGTTGGGGCGGGTGTCAGATAGGATTTTCCGTAGCTTGTTCACGGCGGTTTGGTGGGCTTTAAAAATCGTAATCCGTTGCAGGTTCCGCTGCACCTCGGGGGTCTTGGCGGTCGAGCGCTGGGCCGAGCCGTTTGTACTTTGCCGCAATGTTGGTTAAACAGTCTTTGAGGTTGTAATAGCTGCCTGCTGGGTTCTCGGGCCGGGCGGTGCCGTAAAACCGGTTGAGTATCGGCAGATCACGGCTACTGATTTCCTCGCCGGGGGTCAGTATGGCCTGTGTCGTATGTACCATGTCTTTGGCAAACTTCCCCATACCGCCGCCGTAGTAGGTTAAGACGTGTTCAACGTGGCTGGGGTTCCATTCGAAGATACCCCGCAATAACGGGTCTATCTCGCCATTCTTGCGCTGGCCAGCCGGTGTATTCTCGTCGCCACCTCCTAATCGGTTGATGCCTCGGCAGAGATAGTATATGGCCTTATTCACGTTTTTAAGGCCCATTTCAGATAGTGGGTAGTTGTTGGTTGTGCCATAGGAGCGACGCCCCACCGGATAACCGAAAGCATCCTCACCGGCATACCAGATGTCATACCACGGAGTTAGGGCCGTAGGTATCAGCACGCGGGTTGCATCTCCTTTGGGGACGGTGAAGCCACGGGGGAGAAATCCTCGTACAGCAGCGTCAGCATTGTCCGGGCAGCATCTTCGGCCCTAACTTTGCCCCGGTAGAGGTCATGCAGCAGCGAGCCTATACCATAAAATGCCCGGAACCCTTGCGGAAGTGGAATTTTTAAAAAACCGTTCTTTCCCATGTACGGGATTATAAGGTGGTTCCGCTTCTCGTATTCCGAAACGACCAGATCGCGGCCATCGTCGCCGGAACCCGCCAAAAAGAAATCGAGTAGCAGGCTGTCGAGGAACCCGGCAGCGGCCAATGAAGCAACGACTTTCGCAAATCGCTTACGGTTTTTGAACGCTACGCGGGCAATCTGGGCGGCTCCTTGTACTGATGCGTTGAAAAAGACGTAGAACATACCCAGCGGACGTGTTGCCGTTCCGCGCCGGTTAAAATTCACCGTTACGTTCTTCGCTTCGTCAATAGCTACCAGCAGCGATTTGCCCTGATCGAGTGACGCGAGGAATGTAGCGAAACGCGAGGTGTTCTCGGCGACTTTCGACGCATTTTCCAATCCCGTAGCTATCGCTTTCGCACCGCTTTTCTGCGCTGCATAGGAGAGCCAGATGCCGGGGCGCTCGCTGGGCTGCGCTGCTTTTTGCGAGCTCAGCAACGCGGCGCGTGCGGAACGCTACATAACGCTTGATCTCCTTTTTCAGCCTCGGCTACATCTTTACTATGCACAAAACCTGTTTCTCCACCATTATCCCGGAAATATTCGTAGAGTGCATCCATCACACGCTCGGGCCCGTATTGCTCGATCAACATTTTGCGGTCGGCGGTATTGAGTATGTCGAGCCGCCCGAGCTCTGCCACCTTCAGCGGTGCGGATTTACCGCGCACGTTCCGCGTGATCGTCGCCATGCTCGGGGGAATGTTGCGCATGAATCCGCGCAGGTCGCCGCCGGGGTCGATGCCATGTATCAGCGCGGCGTGTTGCACGTCACGCAGAAAGTTCGCTGCTACAAATGCCGGATTTCGGGATGTGAACGCTTGGGCCAGCCAGCGTGTCGCGTTGCCCACGGTGTCGTCCAGCCATTTTGGGATAGTCAGTCGGTTGTACTGATTGATGGCATTGGCCACGGCTGGATCGGCGAATGTTACCATGTACCGAATCCCGTTTACGAAACACTCTATATTGCGTTGTCGCTCGATGGATTGGCCCATGTGCCCCTCGTTCTCAAAACGGCTGTCGGCCTCTGCCGGTCGCACGATGTTTAGGCGTTCGGTTTCGTCGATGCGGTTTTCGAGGTAAACGGCCAATTCGTCGTCATGGGCATTTAACGCCGCATCCAGTTCCTTTTTCAGCCGTGCGATTTCTTTGCGTGCAGCCTGCGATATTTCTATATCCTCAACGGACGGGTTAATAGTCGTTGTTACCCAGCGGTTCCCAAGCCCCTTGCCAACCAGACCTTATCTCCGCGAAACAGATCATCCGAGCCCCGGCTATTGTTCTGTGCCAAACGCAGAGCCGCCTGCCGTGCCCGGTTGGTCTTGGCCGCGATGATAGCCCCAATGCCGATGTTTACCATTTGGGCCACGGGGTTTCGGGGCTTATTCGTGCGGCCCTCGGCTTCATGTAGTACTTGCCGTAGCGGTCGCGGGCCACGGATTTCGTCCATAAAGTCGTATATTTCGGTTGCGTCGAACGCTTGCGGGTTCCCCTCGCTGTCCTCAAAGTTGTAGTCGTAATCGCATAAGGGTACATAATATGCCCAGCCGTGGCCCTTTATCAACTTTCGGTGTTCAGGAGCGAGCATCCCATCCTCAACGAGAATGTCGAGTACCCGATCATTGGCCGCATTGATCGCCTGCCATAGCTGTTGTGTCTGTTCGTCTCCGGCCCGACGGCGAAAGTCGGCAACCAGCTTGCGGGCATACTTATCATTCCACGGATCGCGCTGATCTTCGGAGAGCGCCGCGATGCCCGAGGCATGGCGTTCGAGTGACGATTCGGCTGTGATATAGTCAATGATATTATCCTCGGTCATTCCGGTCTGCTTGGAGATACCCACAATACAATCCAATATGGGGTCTAAATACTCTTTCGTGTACTTGTCTATCGCGGTCTTTGTGACGCTTGATAAGTGGTTTAAGTGCTTGTGTAGGTCTGTCAGATCGTCGATCTGGCCGCCGCGCTGCTTTATCACCTCTTGTAGTTGCTGCACGGGCAGCGTGCTGTCTATGAGCCGGGTGTATTGACGGTTTTTCCAACTTTGTTTGTCGTAAATCACCGTAGGTTCGATATTGCCGCTGGGGCCATTTCGGGTTGTTTGCGCTTCTGTTTGAGTAGTTCCTCAACAAATTCTCCGGCATACTTGAAATTCTCCGGCAGCGGGCGTTCGCTGGCCATCGTCCGCCGCCGTAAGGGGCTGCGGTACTTATCCGACATGACAAATTGCAGGTGTCGGCTCATGGTGCGCATAATCTCCTGCTTGGTCGCTGACGGGAGTGTAGCTACCAGTTCGTCGATCACCCGCCGGTAACTGTCTTTGTCGGTCAATTTTTGCAGATCAAATAGTGCGAGGTATTTGCGCATGGATTTGAGCCGGTCGGGGCCCATGTGGTCGATGATCGTTCGGCCCATGTCGTCGATTAGGGCATAGGCTCGTAATGCGAAATCGTTCGCAACGTGTTCGTTCTCGAATAATGTTCCGATAATGTGTCGTTCCTTAACATATTGCTCAACGGCATATCGTTCGATATTCTCCGGGATGGCATCGTCGAAGATCACGCGGTAACGGGTGTCGCCGGGAACGCTGTAAAGCTGCTGCCGGATGCGGTGTGCGGTGGCAGCTTCGGTTACGGCTGCGCCTGCGGTCTTGGCCGTCATACGACGGTGCTTCGACAACCATAGCATATAGGCGATGTCCCGGTCGCTGATGCGCAGCGGCAACCTCAACGCCTCGCGGAGCATGGAGCGTATGCGCCCAATGATGCGGGCAAAGCGGCTCGGGTGATGTTCCCTTCGGCCAGCCGCGCAAGATATTCTTCTGTGGCGAGCCGCCGGGCCTCAACAGCCGTCAGTTTGCCGGAACGTTGTTTTTGCTCTTGGGCCATCATGTCGGCCACGGCCCGAACGCCGGTTTCATCCAGCGACTTATGAACGTTATCGAGGAATAGCCCGAACCGTTCACCCAGCAGGGAACGCAGCCCCATGTGGCCGACGATCTCGTGTAATACGGTCGCCTCGGCATCCGCTCGGGTCGTAATATTCGGCATGACAATAACCACCCGGCCTGTGGTCGGGTCGTAGCCTTTGGCCCGACGTTTCCTCCGCAGGGCCAGCGGGTCGTTGTCCGTGATGTGTGTAAGGTCGGCGACGATCTCAACCGGTGTGTTGAGCTTTTTGCAAGACGGGTTGCCGCGTGCGCTATGGTGTTGTCACTCGCGGGACGTTCGGGGTCAAACCAACTACTGCCATCCCGGAACCGGATGCTGTCGCCTGCGGCATCGTCGAGCAGTTCATCCGGGTCAATGTCTATCGCTTCTTCGTCCGTATCGGCCTTTTGTTGGGCTTCGATCTCAGCCAGTTCTGCGGCCATCTGTGCCTCTAATTCCGCTATCCGGGCCTCTGTTGCTTCCAGTTCTGCCTGTTTCGGAAAAGCCCCGCTAACCTGCGCTTGCAGCCGTTCATAGTCCTGCTTTGCTGTTTCCAATCCAAGTTGGCGGGATTCTATTTCCTGTATGTACCACTTGCCAGAAATAGTATAGGCAACCTGCTCTAAAACATTCGATATTTTGGCTCCGGCATCGCCTTTTATTTCAGGTGCTTCCTCGCATACATAGGATATGCCGCGGAATATCCGAACATCTTTTTCATTTGATAAAGCCCACGTTTTTTTAAGTCCTATCTTTATATCAAATGTCTTTCCGTTGATACGGATTGTAGTTTTTAGCTCTGCGTGATCGCGTTCGGGCGTTTTCCGTAGTGCATCGGCTTCGGCCTCGATGCGCTTGTTTAGTGGGGCAAAGAGTTTTTCATAATCGCCATTTTCGGCTTTCTGTGAGCCATATTCTACTGATACGATTGTATTGTCCGGAAATATCTTCCGAAATTCGTTCCCTTGCTTTTCAAGTGTTGCTATAACGCCCGGTGTCGTGTCAAGTATATTTTGCAGCCATTTGAGGTTGCGGGTAACGTATGCCTGATGCTGGTAGTGGTAGTCGCGGGCATTTCTCAACTTGCGCAGGTTGTTCTGTGCAAGCGACAACGCAAGTGCCGCTTGGCTGCCGGATAATGACGCCATCATCTGTCCGAAATTCGTGCTGTCGCTACTCTCGGCGTCGGGTTCCTCCAGCGTGCGGGATGATATATCGCCTTTCATCACCTGTCGGATAAACGCCTCTTTGATCTTCAAGCGTTGATAGCCGGTTACATCAAGCGTTTGTTTTACGCCCAGCCGCAGAATACGCACCGGTAAATCCATTTTCAGATGGGAATTACCCTGCCGGATGATACGACCAACCCGCTGCATATAGTCCATTGGACGGATAGGCACGTCGAGATTTACGAGAAGGTGCAAACGCTCCTGCATATTAACTCCGATACCGAGTTTTTCAGTAGTACCCATTACTATTCGAACGTCGCCATTGTTCACGCGCCGGAAAAGTCGCGCTTTCTGTTCGTCTGTGTTGTAGTCGTGGATAATAGCGATCTGTTCGGCAGTAATACCTGCAGCAATGAATTTCCGCTTTATGTCCTCAAAGACATTGAACCGCCGGTCGCGGCTTTGGTAAGAATCGCAGAAGATAGCTGCGGTACCCTTATAGTGGTCGGTGGATTTCAGATCGGCGAGAATCTCCCGCACGGCATTATTAACCTTGCTGCCCGGTTCATCCGGAAGATCGGGATTTATCAGCCGAACGTCAATAGCTGCACGCTTTGCCAGCCCGAACATCACCAACGGGATATGGCTGTTTTCCCGCTTCTGTTTCGCGGGCATAGCGTCGAAACGTTCAAGCGTATCCCGGATGCTGCGCATGACTTTCCGCAGGGCCGGGGTTTGATCGAGCATTATATCTGTCGGCTTACCCCCGTCGAGGCGCGGTGTGCCAACCCCCTCGCGTAAGCTGGATACATCCTCCGTCAATACGACATGCGCGATCTGCTGCCAGATCGCCAGTAATTCCGGCATATTCGAATAGCTGGCGAAACGCTGAGCGACCTTAAATTTCCCGTTTGTTCCAAATTCCGCAGATTCTTCGATACTCCCGAAATTGCTTGCAAAGGCATCAAAAGTGTCTATGTTGTATTCCTGTAATACGTTTTGCGGCAGCAGGTAGCGCATGAAAGTCCACATTTCCGCCATCGTGTTGGAAATCGGCGTTCCGGTGGCGAGGACAACATTTTTCCCGCTATTATTTTCAAGAATATAGGTTGATTTCAGCCGTAGACTTTGTGCCCGCTGGGACGCTGCCGGGTCGATTCCTTTAATGTTTTGCAGGTCGGTTGTAAAACCGAGTTTCTTATAGGCATGTGCTTCGTCTACCAATAACGCATCAATGCCTAACTGCTCAAAGGTCATGGTTTCATCCGTGCGACGGTCGAGTAGCCGTTGAGCTTGGGCCCGAGCGTTAGATTTTACCTTTTCCTCCTCTTTTATTGATTTTTCGCTACCTACTTTTTTCTTCTCCAGCCCCTCAATTTCTTTCTTAATGCCGTAGGCCAGTCGTTTCGCATTGTCGGGATTGCTTGCCTCAACCTCTTTCAACTGCTCTACCTTTTCCTCGATCAATCCGTCGATATACTGATTGACCCTAATAGGATCATCGGGTATAGCATCCAGATAACCGTGATACAAAACGACAATATCCCAATCGTTGTAGGCGATTTTGGCGAAAAGCTGTTGCCGCTGGGATGCCGTAAGGTCTTTGGCGGAGGGTACCAGCACGCGGGCCGCGGGATATAATGATTTGATTTCGTTTACAAACTGCTCATAGGTCGAACGTTGAACGACGATACAGGGCTTATGAGCTATTCCGAGCCGCCGCATTTCCATTGCCGTCGAAATGAGCGTGATCGTTTTTCCGGTGCCGACCTCATGCGCAAGTAAGGTCGGGCCTTGACAACCCACGCATAACCCCGATTTTTGATGTTCACGGGGTTTCTTCGTGTGCGGCATTGGGGAAATAGTCGAATGTCGAAACGTCGATCTGACGTTCGACGATACTGTTAAATGCCGTATTGTATATTTCAGTCAGTTTGTCGGTGGTCGCCTCGTCTTGTTGCTTGCACCATTGCTCGAAAGCCTCATCCAGTTCCGTCTGCTTTATGGCTGCCTGCGCCATAGCTTCGGGGTCTTTAACTTTCTTTTCCTTGTTCGTAAGGCTGTCCCACTCCTTTTTTGATAGGTAGGTTTGGGTCTTGTTCATTCGGTCAAGCGCGAGCCTGCTGCCGGGGGCATCCGCTACACCCATGCTCGCATCGACCGTGTTCCCTTTGTTGGTTATTCGTGCAATATATTTGTTAGCCGCAGTTTTGGTGATCTTCGCCTCAACGTTGAACTTCTCGTGAAAAAAACGTTCGTATAGCTCGGTTGGAACCCATGTGCTACCCAGCGAAATTTTTATCTGCGGTAACGGAACGTCCAGCGGGATGATCTTCGACAATGCGCGGATGTTGGCGTTGAACAGGCCGTTTTCATTGGCCTGTTCTGCCTGTAATAATTTGTCGCGGACATTGCCGGATAGGTATTCGCTGCGTTCCTCAACAAGACCTGTAACGGGGTTGATATATGCAAGTTCCTGCGTAAGCATTGCATCTTGTACGTCCTCTTGCGACTTATGGAGTAATTCGGCGATGTAGGGCAGGTCGAGGCGGCCACGGTGATAAAGCGAAAGTGCGATTGCATCTTTCTCGTTTTCGGCTTTTGGCTGACGTACTGGCTCAATGACCCTGCGAGAGAAAATATCAGACTTGGTTATGGTAAATCTTTTCTTTTTCACCCGGATTATTCGATTCTTCGACATTTTCAATAGCTGCGATTGCGGGATAGTCTACGTCGTCCCGCAGAAATGTAAGGCTTGTATTCTTTGAAAGTGTACCGTACCGGTGGGTGAATTTGGTGTAAAGATTATTAAGTTCTGCCCGTAACCGTTCGATATTCGGCAGGTCTTTGTTTTCTGCATCGAGTAGGTCGTATATGGTCTTTTAAGCTCCAAATACTCTTTCAATACTACGGTTTTACTACGGCCCTTTACGTTCTGGCGGTTCCAATCCACAGGGATTGCAGACCCGAATTGGACTATATGCGGTTTGCCGTCGATCAGCGTAAGGGCACCCTCTTTGGTGCCATCTGGGGCTATCATAGTCCGAGTTTGTTCCGGAACCGAGGGGGTTACGGAATACAGATCAGTCGGGAGTGACGCGATGAATTGTTTTATAACTTGGTTTTGGTCGATAGCCACAACCGGAATGCAGCGCTGCTCGGTGGGACGGATTTCTACACCACTTTCGAAGCCGAACCGCATCTGCCCGGCCATGAACTCGATGATCGAAATAATATTTGTTGTAAACCATCCGTGCCGTGGCATCTTCGCTTGTAAATCGACCTTTATCATTTTTGACGTACTTAATATATGGAGCCTCGCGCTCCAAAACCGTGGTCTGCATATTCGCCGCGTATGACGACTGCCCGGCCTCGTCCCGTTTACGGATGATGATGATGTCTGCGGATGTTTCAGTACCCGCAGCTTGTTTGAATGTCGCTGTATTCAGACGTACAGCCCCGATAAAATCGGCGTTGCCGTCGGCAACGACCCAGTTACGCAGAGCTGTGCTGCGGTCGAGCGTGCTGGTGGCGGTGATGAACACCCCCAGCCCGCCCGGTTTGAGCTTGCGTACACTTTTGGCGATGAAATAGTCGTGAATGTCGAACTTGGCCGACAGGTCTTTGTCGAACGTGTCGTGTACTTTGATCGCCCCGAACGGCACGTTCGTAACGATCAGGTCGTACCGATTATTGGGGATGCGCTGCTGTTCGAAACCCTCAACCCTTACGGTTGCATCCGGATAGAGTGCCCGCAGGATGCGTCCGGAAATCTCGTCGATTTCTACACCCGCAAGGTTGGATTTTGCACTCAACGCAGCAGGCATAAGCCCGAAAAAGTGTCCGATACCTGCCGACGGTTCCAGCACGGAGCCACCGGCGAATCCAAGCCGCTCGATCATGTCCCAGACGGACGAAACGATCTCGGGCGGTGTGTAGAATGATGTAGTCGTGGATGCTCGGGCCGCCTCGTATTCCTCGGGGGTTAATAACTCTTGTAGTTCGTTGAAATAGGAATTACCCCCTTAAATACGGATGATAAGCCGCCCCAGCCCGTGAATTGCTCCAATACGGCCTTTTCGTCGGCAGTTGCTTCGCGTTCCTCGGCTTCAAGCTGTTTTACCAATCGGATAGCCGACAGGTTCGCTTTGATCTTGCTGACCTCGCCGTGGGGCGCGATGTCGCGCCCGCGCTCTATTACATGGTTTCGGCTATTTTTTCCAGATCGGCGACGATCTCGGCCATCTGTTCCTCGCTGATCGTGATTGGCTCGGGTTCCTCCGGACAGTAGTCCGGTTTCAGACGTTCCCGGAACAGTTCTTCGACTAACTGCGGGTCGCTCCCGTTCGCCAGCGCCGCTTTCTTCCAATCCAACGCTTTGTCTACGGTTTCCTCTATCCACGTTACCAACTCCCTCGGTTCCTCGCGGTACATACGCAGAAGCATCCCCGGCAGGTATTCGGCCATTTCCCAAAGGGCTGTCCGGGCCCATTCGGTCTGTATTGTTCGCAGGGTTTTCATGGTTGTTTGGTTTTGTGCCGTCCGAGGCATCGGGAGTAGTGGGTTCCGGTGCGTTCTTACGGCGAATATATGAATTTAATTCGTTTTTAGCAAGTTCGGCCATTTCACCGACGGTAATATCTGCCGGGGCATAGCGGTTTGGAGCATCGAGCAGGTATGATTTTGTGGTCGTGCAGACACGGTATAGGATGGGGCTACCGGCTCCTAATATATCTTCAATTACCAAATCATCAGTATAGTCGCTACTGGCTATATATCCAGAGGGATGAACGGGAATATTTATGTATATTCCGTATTCGGAATCCGCCGGCAAGAGCGTGATGGAGCCGTCGCCGCCTGCCGGTGCGATATTAGTTTCGGCATATAACGCCTTACCTTTTTTGTCTGTTTTATGTTCCCAGCCCAGCGCCTTTACGAGTTCTTTACTGAACTGCGTAAGGTCTTTGCGGAATTTTTTCTCGGGCCGCAGATTGCCGGTTTCGTGTATGTCTTTCTCCGTGGTTCCAGTAGTGTCATAGCGGCCTGCCAGACGGCGCTGTGTGTCGGCTTCGGGGACTATGGCCGGGCTCGGTGCTGCTCCCGTCCTGCCGCAGATTGCGGCTTGTCGAGGCTGTCCAGATCAAAGTGCATCACGTCGCTGTATGTGTCCATTTGCGCGGTATATTCTTCCATGCCCGGCATGTGGAGTGCGCCTACATAGGTCGGCTTGAGGTAAGGCCGGATAGCCTCCCCCAAATCGGCGAGCATCCGCCGGGCATAATCCGCGAATCTTCGGGCCCCGGCCTCAACATGGAACGCAGCCATTTGTGTACCGATAGCGAGTATTTCGGGGTCGAATCCGGTGTTAAGCTGGCCGAGCTTGGCCCGCATCTGCCGTTTCAATTCTTCGTATCGCTCCGACGTTACCAGCTTGTTCTGGGCTCCGTACTCGGTCGGCTTTTCTGCGGCATTGTATTCTGTATCGCTTTTTTCTGCACTTACCGCCGGGACGAGGTGTCCTGCGTTGTTGCCGGTGTATGTTTCGGGGGCTGCTGGCATGTCATTTAGAGGGGCCGGTGTTGCCTGCATGTCGGGGCGCTTCTGCTCGGCTCGGAATGCTTCTGCATCCTCAGAGGTGTTGAATAGAAAACTACGGGTGTAACTGCTATAATAGCCGTCATGTGCTGTGGCCCTTTTTTCAGATCGTCGAATATAGCCCGCTCTACCCGGTCGGCCAGTTTTACGGAGTAGAGTTCGGCCCCGGTTTTGGAGTGTCGTGTATGTTCTGTTGGCTTGAAGATCGAACTTTGCTCCGTCGATGGGCTCGTAGCTTTCATGCTGGCGCTGGCTTGGGCGGCCTGCATTTTCTCTAATTCCGCAAATATGCTGTGGCGGGATGTGAGTACTTGTTTCCCGGCATATTTCTCGGCAGCGGCATTGACCTCGGCAACCAGCTTGATAGCAGCGGTAGCGTCTTTCTTTGCCAGTCGCCGAACATCCCGCACGAATCCGGCTTTTATCAGATCATTATGTAAGATGCTGAAAACCTTATCCGGAAAGGTCTTGATTGCATGGGTAAGGTATTGGTTATATTCTGTTCTGACAGCCGGGGTAAACTCTGCATCGGTGGACTTTGGCCCGACAGGGGCTTGCGGGGCTGCTTGGGGCGTGTCATTGAATGATAGGCGTTGTTGCACGGTGGGCCGCAATCGCATCGGCAATGATCTTTCCTTTCGACGCTTCTACTTTGAATATGGTTTCTTGCAGGTTGTCTATTTCAGCCTGTAAAGGTTTTAGGATAGTTTCAACGACCTGCTGGGAGAAATCGCGCGGAACGTCAAACAAGTTGCCCTCTGCCGTGTTTTGCGGCTGTTCGAAAAGGATAGTTTGGTTATCCTCGTTGTATGCGCTCCCGATAGATTGCTTTTCTCTTGTGTATTGGGCCTGTTTGCGTTTGAGTGCCGCCCGGAGTTGCTCTACGGTGGCATCGGTGGATGCGGCGGCGTCCTCGGCTACCTTTCGTTCTTCGTCGGTAAGGTCGCCGGATATTGCGTCCAGTCCGCGTCCATGTCGAACTGCTCGCGGTTCGCTTTCCGGTTGTCCGAAATCCGCATCATCACCTGTTCGGGGGTCACTCCGTTCGCCTCGGCCAACGTCGCTACTACTTTCGCCATCCGCCGCAGGCTGCAGGTTGCTCGGTTCTTTGCGAATTGTTGTCATTGGATGTAGTCTTTGGTGTTTGTTCTGTTGTCGGGGCTGGTTTGGCGGCCAACGCTTCAAAGTTAGCATTTTCCGCAAAATTATCCGTTCCCTCGGTAAATAAATTGTCAATCTCGGCCCATTGTTCGGGTGTAGTCTGTCCGGCCCATTCGACAAATGCGCTGTCGTATAGTAGTTCATCCTGCATTTGCGCCACCCGTGCCTCATGCTCCTGCATCTGCTCGTATTCTTCGCCCGTCATGTCATCGTATGGGTGCGGCTCGATCTGGTGTAGCTGTGCTGCGGCCGTGTAAGCCTGCCGGGGTGAGTGTATGCGCGAAAGGACATCCAGAACGGCATCTTTGATCGTCATGTCGTCCATATCCCAGCGGTAGCCGTTCCCCTCGTTGTTTCCGGCCCCATACTGAAAATAAAGCCTCTCCGCATATTGGTCGGGTGTCATACCGTCGGGGGATAGGATGCCGACGCGGGAGCGACGCTCGCTCTCGCTACCGGAGAACCCCAACTCGCGGGCAAGTCCGCGCCGTTGACCGTTATCTTTCCATGCGAATTTAAGGCCGCTGGCTACGTCGCGCAGTATCACGTCCTCAATGGATAGGTAGTCGCCCAACTCCGCAGCGGGTTTCGCATACGGGGTCGGGGTTTCACGCTTGAATTTCGGAATATCGGGCCGGGGATTCCGGGCGGGAACCGCAGCGGCAGGCCCCTCGGCAACGGGCGATTGCGTGGATCTCGGCATGCCCTTACTTTTGTTTTGCAGCCGTTCCAACGCAGCGGAATAAATCTGCACTTGGTTCGCGTCTGTTGTGCCGTCGATCATACGCTGAATAGCACGCGGGGCCTCGTCTTTGCCCACGGCGGCCTGCATGGTTTCTGCGAGCCGTGCAGCTACATCTTCTTGGGGTGTAACGTCCGTAGGCATGATGTCGGCTTGTCCGCTATTCGTGTCATTGTTGCCGAGGGGTATAGCTGCCTCGGTGGGGTCTGTTTCTTGAATCTGGCTTGCGGGCCCTTTGATTGTGTGGAGCGGTGCCGAAACAAATTGTCCGTCGTCCAGTTGGAGCACATAGCTACTGCCATGTTTGCCGGTAATGCGGCCACGCACACCGTCTGTCGTTACAACCTCGTCGCCATTCGTGTACTGCGGAGCTTCGGGTGCCACAACGCGCACTACCTCGTCGGGGTCTATGCCCGCTTCGGTGCCGATCTCCATGTCCTGTCGCTGTTGACGCTTCTGGTGTTCCGCTGCGGCCTGCTGTTCGGAGATTTGTAACTGTTCTGCCGAGAACTCCGCAACGGGCGTGCTTGCGAAGCTCTCGAACTCCGCCCGGTCGATCTGTGTCGGCGTGCCCGTTTCGGTATCGAGGACGAATAATGTTCCGTCGGGGCCCTCGGTATCGAGGTTGCCGGAAAGAACGACGTAGGCTTTCCCGTCGGCGCGTTGTCCAGTGATGATGTCCTCGGTGGGACTTTTACCATCAACACCACGGTAGGCCCATGCGTTCGCAGTTTGCGCTGTCTGCTGGATTTGTTTGCCTTGTGTATCCCCGAGCTCCATGCCGTCGAGGATTTGCCGCTCGATGTGAAACCGGGTATAGTCAGCAGCGTGCGCCGCGTCAATCTGGTTGATGTTTGCCGCCTGCCAATCAATCGCGGCGAGCGCTTGCGACTGCTCGGCCATCGTCGGTTTTTGCATCGCTTCGAATACTTGCGCCCGTAAGGTTTCATTCTCAATGCTTGAAAGCGCCTTTTTCTCTTGCGTTTTCAAAACATGGTTCTTGTGGGCGTAGGATGCGACGTTCGGCAGTTCGAGGGCCGAGAACCCCGCACCCATCAGCGAGGTTGTGAGAAATGTTGTCCAGAGGTTCTCGCCGGAAAGATTTTCTTTCCAGCGTTCATGCTCCCCGGTCAGCAGCGGGGACATGACACCCCGGCGACTTCCTCTAACCACTCGTCTACGGGGCCGTTCCAAAGTGTACGGTTTCGGAAATCGGTAAGGTACTTGCTGCGGGTATATCCCGGCAGGAAGCGGTCGAGCGAGAGTTTTATACCCAAGCGTCGCCCGATCTGCTCCACGGGCCAGCCCAGCACCTTTTTCACTCCGGCTCCGAGCTCCCCGCCGATATGCTCTGTAAATACGTCCGTGAATGAATCTGCGGCGGCCTTATACATCAGGTTGTACTGCGGTTCGAGGTGTTCGACAACCTCGCCGTTGTCCTTAACCTCGTACTGTCCCTGCGCCCGTTCATGGTAGTTTGAGTAGGTACCCGCCTGTAAGGGTGTCATTACAGCCGCGCTCGCCGTGTATTCGCCCAGCTTGCGAAGCCCTTTCCCCAAGAGCGTTTTCGCTTCCTTTTTGAGCAGCATTTTGCCGAGGGTGTTGGCTCCGCTGCTGCCGATCTTGCTGGTGGCCCCGAAGCCCGCCATATAAGGTAATGAGGCGGCAATGCCGCTGCCGACCTTTGCGCCGGTCGTTGGCCCGCCCCGTTGGGCCGTGTATTGGTTTATCAGTTCCCCATACCGGAGAAGGTCTATCATGTCCCGCCCGTAGGTGTGAGATGTTCGCCTTTTGCGGCTTTCTTGAGCGCCCGTGTGATGGCGATATTCTCGCCTAACTCCCCAAACCCCATTGTAGCGAGGTCGCCGAGGGTGCCCCAATCGAACACCTCACGGGCAATGCCGGATGATTTGTCCCCGGCCTGCTTGTCCTTTACGGTTTTCTGGTTTAGGAGCTTCAATGCCCGCTCTGTCGCTTGCATTAGGTAGGTATCATCTCCGCCCAGTCCGGACGGACTACGGAGCGTGCTTGATTTGGCTTGAGCGATAAATGCCTTTTTCCATGCCGGTATATCAGCTTCGATTGCCTCGTCAAAGGGTGCCAGCATCTTTGTCCTGTTGGCATCAGCCCGCTGTCGGGCTCGGTCATAGATCGCCCCTAACTGCTGTTGTAAACTCTCTTTAATAAGCCCCTCGTATACCTCGTTATCCATATCCGGGGTGCGCTCCGGGAGTGAAAACGGCTCAAATCCGGCGTTATCGTCCTGCTGTAAGGCTGTCTGCATAAGGTCTGCCGGTGCAACGTCCGGCAGGTTGTCTCCAGACGGAGCATCTTTGCGTTTGCGGGTCTTTCCCAGACCGGAGATCGCATTAAGCTGTTCGAGTTGTTCAGGTGTGAGTTCGGGGAGTGGCATAGCTATTCGTAATCCAGATAGTAGTTGATAATTTGTTGGTCGCTGTAACCAGCCTCACGCATCCGTTCAGCCTGCGGAGTTTCCAGCACTTTGCGCACATCATTCGAAACCGGGCCCGCGATATAGCGTTTCTCGGGGCGGAACAGGAGCCCCAGATCGGCAGGGGCTTGCGGCTTCTGCTTTACGCCGTTCAGCTTGAGGTAGACGGCACGTAATATCTGGGCTTTCTGTGCCGGTTTGAGCTTCCCAAAGACGAACTGCGGTACCTTTTTCACCCGTGTATGTCGGTTCTTTTGTCGGGGTGCCATCTTCGGGAATTATACCCATTTCGCGGCCTTTCTCGTATAGCAGGCTTTCTTGTGCCGGATTGAGCCTTACGACGGTCTGTTCGTCCCGATCGAGGAATTGAACGGCGGATTTATCCGCTGCCGCAGCAGATCGGGCGCTGGCTGCCGCTGCCGAAGCTGCGGCCCGCACTTGGGCTGCTTTGATGTTGTTTTCGCCTCGTAATTTTTCGACTTTCATTTTATCGTCCAAAGTATCGGCTCGTTTCTCTTTTTCCTGCTGGGCTTTCCAGAGGTTGCCGATCAATGTGTCGTATTGCTTTTGGGCCAACGCGTAATCCTGCCCGGCGGCGGTAGCGTCCATGTTGGCGGCTTGCTGCTCGCCTTGTTGCTGGCCCATAAGTGCCCGCAGGCGTAACTGTTGGTATTCTCGGTTCTGGCTGTTGTAGAGTTTATCCCACTCGTCGATCTTTCCAAGCATCTTCATCGGAGCATCAGTGCCGGTCTTGGGAATGTAGCCCTCGGTGGCCATGCCGACAATACCCGTACCCAGCGCTGATAAGAAATTCGACCACGCCGTGATCTTTGCCGCCTTTTCCGCGCGTTTTATCCGGTCGGTGTCCTGCTGGGGCTTCATCGTGTCGATGAAGGCCAAAATCGGGTTCTGGCCGTCCCGGTACAGGTCGGTAGCTCGCTGGCGTTTCTGCTCCCATGTGGCGCGGCGTTCGTCGGCTTCTTTTGTCGCCGCTGTATCTCGTCAGCAATCGAGAATACCGGTGTGGTTGGCTTCTCCTGTTCCATACTATTTCCCACCTGCAAAATTTGCTAAACCGCCGCCGGAACCGCTGCCCATACCGTAGAGCATGGCTAACTGGCCGAGGGAGCTCCCGATGCCGCTAATCATATTCTGCGTGCCTGCGGCCTTGCCAAGTTGCGCTTGATAGCGCGTCCCTGTAAGGTTGTCCATGCGGGCTTGATAGTCGCGGCGCACTTGATCTTTGTGCTGTTCTCCAAGCCCCGCGATCTGGGCGAGGGTCTGCGAATAGTTTTTGTTGAGCTTGTTGGCGGCGGCAACTTTGCCTCGTCCGTAGCGCCGCTTTTCACGGCGTTGGTGTTCATGGCCTTTAGTTCGTCCTCGTTGTAGTCCCGGATGCGTTTCAGCATGGCCCGTGAATCAGCTCGGTCGAGGTAAGGCATATTCATTTCGGAGTTGTACCACTCCTTGAGGTTCCGCTCGCGGTCGCTGAGTATCTGATCGGCCTTACGTTGCTTTTTATTGGCAGAAATGCCGCCTGCAATCGACGAAGCGACGGAAATGGCGGCCAATGCGATTAATGGAAACATAGTGTCTAAATTTTATCACTCTGTAAAATTAGCGACCGCGTGTATAAGAATTATCCTTATTTTTGATCGGAATATATCAATAAATCAGCTACTTATGTCGCGCAAAACACTCGACGACGATGAAAAGAACGCAGTCTGTGTGAGATACGTGCAGACGGGGAGTTTACGCGCCGTTGCTGCCGAGTTCGGAATAAGTGCGATGCGAGTAAAGCGGTTATGGGATAGCATAGGCAGCGACCAGCAGCAGGTAATACGGGCATCGGTCGAAGAGGTTCGGCAAGAGGTTGAAACGGTGATCGTGCAAAGCGAGCTCACCGGGGACTATCTGGAACGGGTGATACAGGCCCGAAATGCGGCAATCAACGAGCTCTACAATCGGCTGACCAATATTGTGCATCGCAACAAAATGACGGATAAGAACCTGATATCAGCCTGTAAAACCCTGCACGACATCAGCATTGGGTCCGAGCAGCCTCAGACGGAGCCCGGCAGCCTATTTATGGTGCTGAATCAACGTATTCATAAGGAAATCAATAACAACTACTACTTACAAGATGGAACGAATGAAACAACCAGTCCCGGTGCTGGGAATCAATCGGGCGGAAACCGATCTGACGGTTAAGGACGGAAGCTGCGAAACGCTACACAACCTGCGTTATGACGCGGGCGCTTGGCGCAATGTCGAAGCGTTTCGGCGTATCGGGGCTGTGACAGATTTTCACGGTTTCGAACTACTCTATAAGCATCCCATGACGGCTGACGATCTGTATATCGCTATTGACACTACCGGAGCCGTTCACGAGGTACGCTATGCGGATGGAGCTTTCTCCTCGACGCAGACGATCATGCCCGCAGTTTCGGGCCTTTCTACCGTCTTTTCGTTCGGACATGTACTTGTTATTGTCACGGATAATAAAGAGCTTTATTTTGTATTGTATGGGGGCGAATATGTCCGCTTTGAGATGCCCGATCCACCGGATATAAGCGAATCAAAGGCGGATAAAGTTCGTTTTGGAGTTGATTTTTATTATCGTAGGTATTGGGAAAACCATGATATAAAAAGAAGAATTTGCAGACGGGGACAACCTCGCGCGGCATCCGAATATAGCCCCGGACGGTGGATATTATTATACGAGAATAACCGACCGTGTGAATCAAACGCTACACCTGCCCATGTACAACGGGAGAATACTGGCAGGGGGCTATTGCTCAATGGTGGCTTATAGGATGATGGACGGAACGGTCGTTGCTAACTCTGAGTTGATGATATTTGCCTCTGACGCCGGAGACGACGGTTGGCAAGAGGATTATGGCGATGTTGTGGCCGACGGATGCCTAACTACGTGCCGGAAAAATACAGAACGGCATTTTCTTTGGCTGTAAGGCAAAATTTCGCCGGGAAGCAATACGTTCTACATTGAACCGCAGGTAACAATCAAAATTCCCGCAGGAATAGATACCCGAATCGTTCAAAGTGTCGTAATATGCTCTACTCGTATCGTCCCAATTTACGATTTTGAAAAAACGTGGAAAGATAACTGGAGCCTGTCAGATCGCGGCGGTGGCGGTTATTATCAGACTTATGATTTTAGAAAATTGTTCACGGAAGATGTTGATTTAATGCAAGAACCGTTATATAGGATCAAAGAAATAGAAATCCGGGACTTTGTAGACAATCGACATTCGGAATCATTGTCTTATAATGACATGAAAAATGTCGAAAGTATGCCTGTCTACGAGCCTACACAATCACACCATACGCAAGTGGGGAAATGTTACTATGAGTACAACGGCAGGCTGCATAAGGCGAATTTACGCACGCAGCTATTCCCCGGATATTCGCGTTTTTGTTTGGGAAATGACGGCGAGGATGCTGCGAATTTTGTAACGAAAATGATTTGTACAGTGGATATTGATAACACCCGAAAGCAGGTGTGCCAGTCAATTCGAAATTTCAAACCTACAAGAATCCGGCGTGTAGTGTCATACCCCGATTACAGAGCCATTAAATTTGCGGTTTGTACCAACGATCCCGGCTCTATGGCGCAGCTTTGGTGGTTGGATGTGAACCTTGAATCCTGTAAGGGGAATAACTATGCCTATGCTATTCCATCGCCGACCTCACGGTCTAAATATCCGTCGTTCTGGATGCCCGAAACCCCGATAGAGCATGAAATCTTTGAAAAAGAGGACGATGTATATACAGAGCCTAATCGGGTACAGGTGTCGGCGTTGAACAATTTGTTTTCGCAGCCCTTTGCAAACTCGTATCGTGTTGGACTGAACGAAGAAACCATATTTGCCATTGCGACCGTCGTGGATGAACTGTCAGCCACCCGGTTTGGTGCGTTCCCGCTGTATGTCTTTACCGACCGGGGCGTGTGGTCGCTGGAAAGCGGCACCGGCGAGGTGCTCTATTCGAACATTCTGCCGGTGAATCACGATCAGATCGTAAACCCGAATACTTGTGCGGCCCTTGAAACAGTATATTATATCACCTCACGGGGCGTTCATGCCCTGCGGGGACGTTCTTCCGAGGTGATCTCCCGCGAACTGGAGCAATACCCCGGCGAACTGGCCGAGTATCTTACAGAAGCCCGTATCTATTTTCAATTCAAATACGGCGATCTGATCGTCTTTAACCGTGCCTATTCTTATGCTTATGTATATTCCATAGCAGCAGGCGTCTGGGCGACACGCGACATGGCCGGGCGAGTGCTCAACAATGACGAGGTTGTGACGGCCCATGCTCTCGCTACACTTACCGACGAGCAGATGATCGAGCCGGTCGAATGTTGGGCCGTAACACGACCTCTGAAACTCGGTACAACGGAGTTTAAACGTCTTGAAACCGTCGTAGCACGCATTATGTCGCAGGATTGCTTCGCCCATATTATCGTCGAGGGTCGAACGACTGTAACACATGGAGCGTTCTCCGTGACGCATGGTGTAACGTTCAGGGCATGGATGCGAGGTTGCGCAGGACACCTCTATCATACAAGTTTTTCCGGCTGCGACTGCATCTGACAGCTAATTGTCGGATTTCGACCACCAGTGTCGATGTCGAGTTCTACCCGCGTTTTGTGGGACGGCTCCGGTAGAGTGTTACATTATGTTATATTATGTTCTATTTCGTCTTATTACTACTACATATATGTGATGCTATTAAAGTCTTGTTATATATGTTTGGTTAAAATAATAATATTTATATTGTATATAGCATATAAAAACAGTTTTTAGGAAAGGAGGTTGTGATAAACTGTTGGTTGCCCTTAAAAATAATAACACTATCCCATCATGAAAAAATTATTATTTCTCCTAATGATTATTGGTTTTTATGCATGTTCAGAGGATTTGACTGATAATGTGCTTCCTAATCAGGATAAAGCCGCCAATAAACAGGAAATTATGACACGCTCTGCGATGTTAGCCAATGAATCTGTTGAGCCTACTGTAAAACTTGGGAATAAACTGTAAAATCCTTATTCTGTAAGGAATATGAAAGCTGCTGTAAGGGCTCTTAAAGCAACAGGTAATATAGAAATTGAGGTGCCAGAATCATCTATTCATCCCACTCATTTATACATTGAATTTTCGCCAGAATCAAAGGAAAAACTTGATATTTTAAAAGCAGATACGACTATTGAATTTTATAGTTATCCTCTTGATTATGAACTGATAGGCACGGGCGTATTTGACACTGCGGGGCCCTTGAAGATACCCAAGTCGAATCGTTATATGCCTCGTGGCCATATGGAAAAACACTGCCGTCTAATGTTCCATATTCTATACTTGAAGAATTGTATATCCCAGACGAAAATCTTGATGACGAACCTATTACACGTCCCGGTATGGTTTCTTCTAATTTTATTGAGGCTCTTGTAGATAAATCACTTGAATTAACTGGAAATATTGATACGGAACCAGAAACTCGTGCAAGTAGATATTATCCACAAGGATATATTAAAGCGTGGGATGATATAGCGCAGGATTATGTTCCTATTGGTGGTGTAAAAGTTCGAGCCCGTCGCTGGTTTACCACGCGTGTAGGATATACGGATAGAAATGGACATTATCTGTGTCGCGGCGATGGTTTTGAACGGCCTGCTAATTATTCTATTTGTTGGGAAAGTAATTATTGGGATATTAGAGATGAAGCATTGTGCAAGCATTTTACAATGGGCCCAAACAGCGTGGATATTGGAATTTAAATATCGGAGGGTAAATCTTTGCGTTATGCAACGCTAACAAGGGCACTTTATCATCATTTCTTTGGGCCTATCTATTCGATAAGATTTTGACTTTACGGAAAATTAAAATCTGTTATCGACATAAAAAAGGAGATGAAAGAGGACATTTTAAAACCCAAGCATTGAGAGGTATTCAACCGGATATAGTTATCTATGGAGAAGATGCAGGTGGTTGGCGTCCCACATACGGTATTCTTGAAACTGCATTTCATGAATTGGGCCATTGTGCTTTTTTCTATCGTGTCAATGGAAGAAATGCTTATAAAGGCTATGTAGATACGATACGAGAAAGTTGGTCTAATTTGATCGGGTGGGCAGTAACGGAAAATGAATATACCTTACGTGGATATGCCCATGAAGTGCATAAATACGAAACATTTTTTCCAGCCGCCAATGTATCACATGCTTTTTGAAGTGCCTGATGAGTATAATTTCCAAAGTTGGTCGAAATACAGTATAAATACGGATTATGGCAGAGAATATACACCAATTTTTATTGATATTTATGACGGCTCAAATCAAAGGGTGTATTATCAAAAGTATAGACCAAATACCGATGCAATGATATATGTCAATGATAATATTTACTTGAACGATATTGATAAGTTGCAGCAGGTATTATATAAATCTAAGACCATCCCCCAACTCAAAGAAGCATTGAAAGAATACAAAGGACAATATGGAATAACAGATAAATCATTGGACGATTTATTTGAATTTTATTTATAACTTTGAAACATTAAAAGCCGTCTATATGCCAGTGAGTAAATTATGTCTATTTTATTTTTTAGTAATATTCTGTTTGGGCTGTTCTGACAATAGCAGCCGAAACGAACCACCTGTATTTGAGTATGAGTTTAAAAATCAAAGCGGACATAAATTAACAATCCAGTTAATAGATGAATATGGTAATTTTCCGAATCCGCTGATATTGGAGAATGAAGAAAGCTTTTCATGGGGAAATTCAAAACACAGACCCGGATTTTTCCCGTTTCAGGCAAAGGAACTTTGTATATTAGAATTTGATGATATTATCCGAATCTATGCAAATCAACTACCGGATAATAGAAGCATTTTTATTGAATATGGATATCAATGTTCTGAGGTTTCCGATGGCTTATCATTGGCAGTCTTTGTGTTCACAAAAGAGGATTACGAATACGCTCTCGAACATGCAATAGATTAATGTAAAGACAACGGCTGGCGTTTTGCCAGCCGTTGTCTTTTTGTTGTAGTTGATTATCCCGATTTTTGTCCGTTCGATCCGGAAGCTAACCCATGTTTTCATTTTCCACGGGAACCGCCCCGGGCGAGGGTGTCGGCAGTAGGACGTTGTACGGCATTGCATTTGGCCCGCTGACTGTCCCAGAGGCGGAACAGCAGACAGACCATAGCCGAAATAAGGGCGGCGATCACGCCCGAAACCAGAAAAACAAGTGTTTCATTCATAGCTTTGATTTTTTGTGGTTAGAATAATTTTTTGTGTTACGACAGGGGGCGTATAATTACACCAAACGCACTCCTGTACGAGCGTCCCGCTGCCGTTTACAACGGTAGAACGTAGGTTGTTTCGTTTTCTGGGGAACCGCACCATGTACCAATCGCCGTATAACTCCTGCATCAGCGGGCAATCATAACTGCTCACCATTGCGTAACCTTTAATCGAGTGGAGCCGCGCCGCCAGCGCCCGGTGATCGTCGTCCGTGAAATCGAAATGGTAGTCGTTCTGGGAGTTTCGGGATGCCAACGGATAGGGCGGGTCGCAATAGAAGAACGCGCCCGGAAAGTCGAGCCGGTCGATACAGTCGTCGTAGCTGGTATTGGTGATCTGGAAATTTTTGCGGATCTCGGCGGCTACTGTATGCAACTTTCCAATTCCGTTATTCCACCGGCTAATCGTTTCTCCTCCTTGAGCGTTTACGTGCTGCTTGGTCATATGCCAGCCTTTCGATTGTGCTTGGGCCCCTAATCCGTAGAACGATTGCCGGGCCCGGACATAGAAGCGTCGCGCCTGCTCGATCTTACCCGAATTTGTATTGCCCCAGCTATTCAAATATTCCAGTTCCGAGTGGGGCGTGAGTGATAATCGTCGGATAAGTTCTTCTTCATGGTCGCGCAGTATCTCGAAAAAGTTGGTTATTTCCCCGTTGATCTCATTGGCTGTCCGTATAACCCGGCCCCGATAGTTCAGCGATACACAAAGGGAGCCGGCGAAAAGGTCGATCAGGTGCGTAAAGTGGGGCGGAAAATTGTCGTAGAGGTATTCTAACCAGACGAATTTTCCTCCGAAATAATTAAATGCGATCAGTTTATCTTTGTTACCGCTCATATTTTTCGTTTTCACGGGGTGCGTTAATCTCCGAAATCTCGTTTACAGTTGCAATAGGTTATTCTTGGATTGGCCCATTGCCCTTGAAACCATTTCACGCAGGGTCGAACTGACCGCTATTATCTCTATATAGCATGGCAAAGGGCATAAACCCTGCCCGCCATGCTTCGCCCATCCGTTTATGGGCTTTCTCCATTGTGTCACCTTTGTAGCCGATCAGTATGTAGCAGCGCAGCGCGTGATTGGATTTCGAAAATCCTGCATCGGTCAGCATCTTACCTGCTTCTTGCAACGGTTCCAGATCGTTCGGTGTGTCGTAGGCGAAAAATAGCCTTTGGGGGTGTAGTTGGTATAGCTGCGCGGCCATTTGAGAGGTCATAAGGGCGGCTTCTAATCCGCCCGTGAATATAGGCCGATGTGGTTGTCTGGCCAACATGGAGAATACCTCGTCAATGTGTCGGGGAGAGCAGGCCAGTAAATTATCATCCGAGACAATCCAGCCGTCCGTAACAGGTAGTTCCCGAAGCTGGCCGCCCTCACGTTTGGGAACAGCGCAGAACCAGCAACGGTTTGGGCAGCCGCGCGAGGTGATAACGTAGCCTTTCTTTAGGTACATGCCCGGTATAAAGTCCCCGCCCGGCTCGTTGAGGGCTGGGCCGCCGACTTTCACCGGCGCAACGCAAGCCCATTGTTTCGCTGCCCATTCCGCCCATTTGAGGTGCCATGTAAAGGCGACCGAGATGTGCACCTCGTCGGCCTCGTCAAAGAGAGACGGTATTGCGTTGATGCGCACCAGATCGTCGTCTGGTGTAGCATGGGTTCGGGCTGGGAACACGCGGATAATACGTTTCATATATCGTTAAAGTCTATTGTTCTCTGAAACCTCAACATTCCGAAAAACTCCTTTGCGGACGTGTTCGATACCCACCAATTAAAAATCTCATCTGCTGTTGCTTGATAATTATTCATATAGCCATTATTGTCGATTAGATGTTGGATACTGCGTTTAATTGCTTTTTCAACTCCGGGATAACGCATGCGATCTTTGGCTTTAATTTTTGTTGATGCCATTGGACAGAATATGCAGCCTATACGATGATAGCCCTCGTCATAAAGTCGGCAGTATGGTAAGCCTTGTCCACGAATTAAATTCCAGACATCAGCATCCGACCAGCGGAAAATCGGCGAAAGCATAATTTCGTCTTTGCCGTTCACACACGCGAAGCTGCGATCAGATCGTCGGTTGAATTGGTCGAGGCTCCCGCTGAATTTATGACCAGATACCTCTAACTCGTTGCGTGCTGCCCGGCGGGTACTTTCTGCTGCTCGGATGCCCAAAAGTGTGACGGTTCCTGCTCCTGCCTGTTCTTTTTTTAGATAAGCACAACAGTACCGAACATGCTGTAAAGGGAGCATCTGTTTCTTTACGATCAGATCGTAAAAGTTGATCGTCGGGCGGTGTAACACCACGTCGGGATAGTTGGCCCGAACAAACTGCATGAGCTCCGGCGGGTCAATAGTTGTTACCTGCATGTGGGCTTTGAATTTGACCCCGGCCATCTTTGCGAGGTGGTATAATACCATACTATCTTTCCCGCCGGAGAATGCTAAATGATAGCCGTCTGGGGACATGCGTAAGGCCAACGCCTCACCACGTCGGAGAGGTGCGATGGAATATGCGATCTTATGTTCGAGTGCACTCATTTCGTTTCTTAAAGGAGCCCTGCCACGAGGACAGGGCTGGAGTTTTTACTTACCCTTTTCCACGACTTTTTTAAAGTGGGGGTAAGGGCGGAATTGGGGTACACGTTTCGGAGGAATAGAGAGTTGTTCCCCTCGTGTGATGTTTCGGCCTACTTTGGCTTTTCGCTCTTTCGGCTGAAAAACACCGAAGCCACGCAGAAAAATGCGCTGGCCATCGGCCACGCTACTTTGAATGATTTTCATAAAATCTTCTACGACCGTAAGCACCATCTGGGCGCTCAAATCTCGCTTGTCCGCGATTAGGTCTACTAACTCTTTTTTTGTCATTGGCTTGGGTTGTTTTTTAGTTAATGATTTATGTAAGGGCGTGACGCCTTTATTTGTTTCGATATAGCGCACCGGGGAGTGGCATAGTCCGGGCCTGCGGTTCTGCCGACATAAACTATCCCGGCGCGCTCCAACTCGCGCATTTCCCACTCTATGATGAACACGGGCCATCCTGTACGCTGGGATATTTCCAACGACAGGGCTATTGTCGGATGGCGGCGTGCCGCTCGTTTTTCTTCAACAATTCGGCATATTGTGTCGTACAGTTCTGTCATATCTTCTGCTTTCGTTGCAATACAACATCCATCCGGGCAAAACTGTTGAATGTGGCTATTGCGCTGGTGTGGGCGGTTAATACGTTCCGGCGATTCGCTATGCTCTCCATAAGCCGCTCGACATCGTGCCAGTCGGTTATTCTGTCCGTGATGCTGCGGCAGTTGTCGAGGGTCAAAGGCCGTTCAAATTCCAACATGATCGGATAGTGGCGACGAACCCAGATATACATTCGTTCGTGCTTGGCGAGTTCGTTCCAACTGCGGTTGAACATGGCAAGGGCCGCCCGGTCGTTTTCGATTTGGTTTTCCCTTTAACCCCTTTCCATTTTTCACTATGTGTATGTAGGTTTGTTTCTGAATTATCATCTGCTTTATTATCTTCTCTTTCTCTATTGTCGGAGTTAATAGCCGTTTCTTCGGAATTTTCCGGTACAGCTTCCGCATTGTTCGGTGGAAATTGGGTTTGCTGTGCATTTCTTCGGATAGTTTCGTCAGTTTTCGCCCGTCTTTCCGAATTTTCGGGTATTCTTTCCGCATCTTCGGTTATTTCTTCCGAAGAAATGAGGGATAATGCTGCATCTATACCGCCTTTACGCCGCAAAACGGTCATAATGTCGAGGTAGCGGGCCTGTATGCCTTTGGATGTCAGTAAGCCTTGTTGCTTGAGTATTTCGCGGTCAAATAGGCCGAGGTCTATGCAGTCGTTGTATATAAGTGTCGTGCGCTCATCGTCGAGCAGGCAGGTGTCGGCGATGTCGGCGATCAGATCGTCGTCCGCAGTAACATAGTACCCTTTGTCCCGGTAGATTTCACATAGCAGGGGCGAGGTAGACAGCCAGCCCGTCGTTTTGCCATCGACGCATCAGCCGTTTTAATTTCCGGTCTTGGAAGATGTCGCAGTCCATCCGGAAATACACTAAACCCCGTTTTACGTTTCTGCCTGCCATGTTATTAGCGCAATTTTCCTTTGTTGTAAAGTTGCTTTACGGTGTCGAGTTCGATTCGGGAATAGGTTACTTTCGTATTCCCGGCACCCGGTTTTATACGGGTTATCCAGCCGCGATTTAACCACGTTCGCACGAGGCTCTCTCCGTAGACACGGAACGCTTCACGCTGTGAAATTTCGTCCTTAATCAGCCCCAAACGGTTGAGGGCGATAGAGGCACCCAGCGCGGCGCTTTCCATTATCAGGTTCTTCTGTTCGAATAGATCATCCATAGTTTTGTGTGTTCACCTGTTCGGCATCTTCAGCTATTCGGAGTAGCCATTGATAGTGTCGCAGGATGTCGGGCCCAAATTGGCAAGTGTCGATGGCTTGTCCGTCTTTCGCTATTGTTCGAATTGCGTGTGACAGATCGACAATCACCCGAACGCGCGGGGTGATTTCGTGTGTGATTGTCTGCCAGTCACAGTCAATCTTGATATGCCATTGAGTTTGCATAAGGGCATGGGGGTTATTCTCCGAGTTCGAGGCTCCGGAACAGTTGTTGAATTTCTTTGCGAGAAAGACGAGCTCCATCCTGCTGGTGGGCGGTGCAAAGGATGTAGAAATGATCGCCTTTTGAACGTGTGCGGAATTTCAACCCCTTACGGCCCATGCGCGGTATAGCGTGCCGGGCATTGGTTAATGCTTGTCCTCTAAAGGGAATCTTTTAATCTCCCCTGCAGCCAAATCCCCCTAAAATATCACTCCATGTTCGAGGTAATTCGCCCTGTTTGATGTGCTCGTAGTCCATTTTGTATATTTGTTTTAGGTTGTGTGAAATATGTAAAAATCACATTTTTTGCGGTGACTATAAGGTACAAAATGAAAAGATAGCATACAAGCAATTTAAAAGGTCTCGACATATCTAAAAGACTGACAATCAAATAAAATGCGCCTGCTGCTTTTTTAGGGCAACAGGCGAAAAATGAATTTTAACAAAGAGGTTTATCGGGACGCTATAAGTCGTTGCCCCAATGTGCTGGATGGATTGTTCGGGGCAATTAGGGTAATCTGCTGGGTCTGAATTGTGTTTTTAATGATTGTATTCACTCGATTGCTGAAAATGCAGTCGATTACAAGCCTGTTGGCTTGATCGACGACATCCCAATCCTCGGTAATGTATATGTGAGCCAGTTTTGATGCGCTGCGCGGAGAGTGCCCGAGCGCGAAATCTATAATATCATCCCGGATACCGCAGTAGTTCCATGCAAAGGATGCCCATGTTCGACGGAAAGTGTAGGTTTCTAAATCCTTAAATCCGATGATCTTTCCGATCCGTTTAAGCCCTATGTTCGCTGATCGGTTAAAGTTATTTACACTCTTGTATAGCCTATGAAAGTTGAAAAGGCGAACCCCGGTCGGATCACGGTATTTTTTTCGATCAGCGGCATTACCTCTGGCTCAATACGGATATTGACCCGTGCGTTGTCTGTTCGGCGATTTTTGGTCTTTTTTCCTATTGTATATAAGGCGTCCGTTTTGTATTCCCTTTGCTTCGTATAAGTCTACGGTATTTATTCCGATGAGCAGGAACGTTAGGATGCCTACATCCCGGCCTAAATCCTGTAAATTGCAATCTCCTTTGCGTACAAATGACGTATCATCTGGGATGGTAAGTAGTTTTCTGAATTGTGCTAAACTCAAAGGCTGTTTGTCTGTTGTCGGGATGGGTGGCTTTTTCACCTTTGAGAACGGCGAGAGTTGAATGCGGATAATCCCCAAATCTTCATCGTTATATTCCCTTTTAGCTGCATTATGCAGGGCTTGTAACGTCGAAAA
>VOFB01004074.1_pt1 | contig 76984 bp, 129 predicted proteins | sample 5384141 | NCBI WGS metagenome assembly VOFB01 (sample SAMN12384721, study PRJNA508395) | human gut metagenome | isolation source: healthy gut A | host: Homo sapiens | reverse complement strand
ATCGAGAAGTTCAATGAATATACTTTATGGTTGGGCAATCTGCACGATTTTGTTGCCCCATCCTTCTAAAACCGGGTTCTCCTCTACCGCTGTCACAAATTCTTCTGTTGCATCAAAGGTTCCTATTTTGGTATATTCCCCGGTAATCTCTGCATCGTGGTAGAAGAGCACGATACGGTTCAGGGTCTGAATAGTATACTTCCCCCCTGCCCTTTCAGATGTTACTGTTTCAGGGTTAGAGGGAATGTCATATCTGCTGGATACATCATAATACTGCATTACATCATAGTCTGCATCCGCATCATTTTCATAAATCGGCAGCCTCCAGTCTGAGGTTCCCACATGGCGGGCAATCGCTGCTGCTGTCTCATTATCAAGAAGCTGCATCATGAAAGGTTCCCCATCACCCCCGAACCGTACCTCCAGTTCGGATACATTGCTTACTGCCTGACTGACTGCCATGGTTTCCGATTCTGTGCCGGATTCTTCCTCTGTATCCTCCCTGCATCTATAGCACTCTGGCTTACGTCTCCTGTAGTCTGGGGTTCTTCCTCCTGCCCACAGCCTGCAAGGATTGCTGCGGATACCATAATAACGGCTGCCATTCCTTTTACTTTTTTTACTGTTTTGTACTTCATAATTTGTCCTTTCTGCGCTTTTTTGCGCAATGCGAAAATTGTAAATACACTAGTCTGCCGTCAATATCGTCATGTCCGACTTCTTCATCCTGCCCGCCGAGAGATACGAAAATCCAAGGAACAGGAAGACGACTGCCAGCCCGGGGATAAGTATGTGAACGGTATCGGGGCGGGATGAAAAATTACTGATTCCCGCAAGCCGCATGACAGCGGATACTATGGGGTCTGTAATCATAGCTGCCAAAGCCGTTCCCACCGCGGCCCCTATAGCTGCAACAATCCCGAATCGGAGGGAAAAGGAGATACGAAGCATCCTCGCAGAACATCCAATGGATTTGTAGATGCCTAGGTCTTTTTGCTCCGCCGTCAGAATCCGGCTTCCGGTCATGACGGTTACAATCAGGATAAATACTGCAATAATCCCATACATAAATGCAATCAGTCCGTGCATTGCCGAGATGATTCCAAAAAGTCCCGGCCAGGTATTTTCATGTACATGCACATCACCTCCGTAAGTTCCTTCCAGTGCTTCTGTAATCGCCGCTTTCGCAGACGTGTCTGCAAGGAAATAGTGATGGCACCAGATCTGCGGATCATCCTTTCCTATGGTAAGATACCCCTCCGGTTCATCCCCAGATTGGCTCCCATGTCATTGGCGCAGTGGTATATTCCGGAAACGGTAAATTCACTGCTCCCCATATCGCCCCGGATGGTTACTTTATCACCCATGGATACCCCTAAATCGAAGCTTACTGTTTCGGTCAAGACAACCTCATCTGCCCTTAAGCTGGTCTTCCCTTTGCTGATATGGAACCTTTCCGGCTCTGTAATTACATTTGCCGTATAATTGCTTCCGTTTACCGATACGCTGGGCATGGCAAGGAGATATTCGTCCGTAATGTCTGTATAAGACCGCACCGTTTCCTCTAATTCTCCGGCTTCCAGTTCTCCCAGAGACTGTACGCCGATGTCCAGATCTGCCGGATTAAACGCATCCATCATTCCCTTGCCCTGTGGTCCCAACCAGACATTCATCCTTCCTGCCAGCGATGCGAAGAATACAAGCAGAACCGTAATCAGGAATGCGCTTGCATACCATTTCTTCCCGGACAGGAACTGGCGCACCGCCAACCGTAAAGGAAGCGCTTCAGCCTTCATTTGAAATATTCTGCCCGGTTTCCATGTCACGTCTGCAGCTTCACCCCGGATTGCCCACATGGGTGTAACTGAGAGGATGTTTCTTAGTTTCATAACCGTAAATCCTATCAATAAAAGTAAGATTACCGCGAAAGACGCTAAGCATGGGAGAACTGGTATAACAGCCGGGAGGAGGACTCCTGTGGCGGTAACGGTCATCTTTCCAACCGTCCTGACTGCTGGAAATGCCGCTGCCAGTCCAAGCAGGATTCCAGCCGCCATGCTTAGGCCGTATTGCACAAGCGTAAGCCGGATTAGCTGGCTTCCTGTAAGCCCTACCGTCTTGAGAATCCCCAGGTTCTTATATTCCTGTTCCATCATACCTGTAATACTGTGCCCAGTACTGCCATGGACGCTGCCAGAAGAATCAACACAAAGGCCGCCAGAAGCGCACAGAAGGCATTTTGCAGAATACTCATAAAGCCCAGGATAGCTTCCTTACTATGTATAAAGTCCGTATATTGGGAAATCGGGGTGTTTTCATTCAGGAGCCTGCTGATGCCGGATACGCTGTCACTGCTGTCATCCGTAAAAATATGGATCATAGCGCCATCTCTTACCAGGCTGTCCATGCCCGCTCCCCGAGCAGTCTGAAGGATTTCCTCATAATCCTCCTCCGAAATCAGGAACCCTTTCATGCCAATCATGGAACTTCCCATGAAAGGATCCTCATAATATCCGGCAACGGTAAACTGCCTGCTGATCCTGCCCCTTGCCACCGGAAATGTGATGGTGTCCCCTTTCAAGCCCCATAACAGAAACCATGGAGGGGGAGGCATAAACGGTTCCGGCAGCAATTGCTTCCGGAGGTTCCTCATAGCCTGATAAGCTGTCCTGAAAGAAGCGGTAAGTTTCCTCCCGGCTCATCCAGGGAATCAGCTGACCCTCGCTGTCCGACTCCACACCGTTTGCTTCATATTCGGAAAATATAATATTCTGGACTTCTGTTTTCTCAACACCCTCCTGCCATTCAATACTGTCTGTAAGTGCGTCCATATCCGGAACATCGGATACCCATGCGGTAAGGTTCCCGAACCCTGCCCGCTCCATTTCCTGACGGATATCGTTTCCGCCTCCCAGATAGATGGTGAGAACAGAAGCCAGGGAGAGGGCAGCCAGAAATAGGAGTACGGAAATGCCCAAAAGGCTTCCTTTATGGCGTTTACCCCCCCGCCAAACATATGATTTTGTTTTACCATATCTCTCTCCTCCTACCACTGTAATTCAGAAAGCCAGTTCTGAAGCTTGTTTTCCCGTTCCTGCACTCCCTGGTAGCGGGGCAGCTTCAGTTCATCTACGATTTTCCCATCCTCCAGATATAGAATCCGGTTCCCCCGGACAGCGGCCTTTAAATCATGAGTCACCATCAGGATGCTCTGCCCGGAATCATTGATCGCCGTCAGCAGGTTTAAGACCTCTTCCGTATGCGACCGGTTTAAAGACTCCGGTGGGTTCGTCCGCGAACAATAGACCAGGGATGCCTATCATTGCCCTTGCGATGGCTGCGCGCTGTGCCTCTCCTCCTGAAACTTCGGAAGGCAGGCGGTTCTTTGCCTTCTCAATTCCCATCTGGGAAACCATGTGCTTGGCCCGGTCCTGTATTTCTCCGGTATTCCCCTTTTTGCTTACAAAGCCTGCAACCACTATATTCTCAAAAAGCGTCAGATTGCTGACCAGATGGGTCTGCTGGAATACAAAGCCAAATTCTTCTGCCCGTATCCTTGCCATCTCTTTTTTTCTTTCAGACGGCTGATTTCTTTCTCTTTATAGATTACCGTTCCGTCCGTAACGGCATCCATTCCGCTGAGTGTATATAAAAGTGTGGATTTTCCCGCCCCGGAAGACCCCATAATGATCGTAAAGTCTTTCTCGTAAATGTCCACATCCACTTGGCTTAATACTTCATTTTTCATTGAACCCTTAGCAAATACCTTGCTCACCTTTCTACCCTGCAATAACACTTTTTTTCATCCCGCACTGCCTCCTTTTTTCTGAAGGATTAAGGGTTTCTTGCCTGTCCTTGGATCTGGAAGAATCTCCGGCACGAAGATTAGATAGAACTGTACATAGTTTAATTTTTTTTTCGGCAAGTATTTTTTCATCTGTCCCATCATCTCTGTCCGTATGTGCGTTTCATCGGCATTTTCCGAAGTTTCTGCATACATTTCAAATGCGTCTTTCGCAATCTGCCGGAACTGGTAATCTAAAAGTCCTTTGATACAAAAGCCTTCAATAGCAAGAGGGTGCAAAACTCCCGTGTCCCGTCAAAATCTTCAAACCAGAGGATATCTTCATTTCTTCCCAAAAGCCCGCAGGCTGTCGAAAAGGGACACGGGCTGTTTTCTCCTGCCGCCTTTAAGGTCAGGCTGTCGGAAATGCGGTAACGGATTAACGGCTGTGCAAAATTATACAGGCAGGTCAGGTACATTGCGCCGCTTTCCACCTCAATCAGGTTCATGTCGTCGAAGAGAATCATTCCATCCTCCGGATTCATCTCTACCCCCATGGTCAGGGATTCGCTGGCGCCATAGAAATTGACCAATTCTGTCCGAAAGCTCTTTTCCAGATAGTTTCGGAGAGACGCTCCAAGTGGTTCCCCACAGGAAATGACCCGGACTGCATGTACTTCCAGACTTCCCTTTTTCCACAAGTTCAGCAAGGATCTTTATCGCTGACGGATAACCGATGATGATATTAGGCTGGAATTCTTTAATCTGTCTTATCCACTCTTTAAGCGGCGTCTTAATATCCAGATAAATCTGCTTCGCCCCCACTCCATCAATGCCATCCCCCACTGCCATGGCTCCGCCGTATCTTCCGTCTGTTGCGGCAATATACACAATTCTTGGACGTTTTGCCAGAAGGGTCAGTATCTGCAGCATGGACATATCCCAGAGGGCTGCCCGGAGCATACCAAGGAGCATGTCAGACCATGCTGCTTCGTCATAGACAAAAGTATCCCGGCTTTCCGGTGCTTCCGGAGGAATGTACTACATGGTATTTTCCTTTATATGGCCTGCGGTCCGGGGATTCCTTGGCATCGAATTCACATAGTTCCCTCTGGCGCAGGTCCTTCGGCACCACCAGCTCATCAAAATGCTCTAAAAGCTCTCTTTTGTCCATAGTCGGGAAACAGGAAAGAGGCAGTTCATCCAACTGTTTCTCTGTAATTCCTGCTGCTTCGAAGGTTCTCCTATAATAAGCAGAATGTTCCCATGCATAGTGCAGCATTTTCCTCAATTTTTTTCTCCTGCAGGGCGCGCATTTGTTTTGTATTCAGCCTTGCCTGTCTCTTCAAGCAGTATAAATCTATCAACATTTTAAAATACTTCATTGTTTTCTCCTTCCTTCCCTACTCAAAAGGAATGGTATATCCCTGTCCATAATTTTCTCTGTGGTAATACGTCAGTTCCTTTGTCTCCTGGTTCATGACAATGCTCCATTCCGTAGATTCAAATTCATCGAAGTTATCCTTACTCACACTGTCCAGTGCGTCCCTTACGTCTGCCTCAGTCATGGTTTCCTTTTCTGCCAGCGTCTTATTCAGAATGTCGAATCTTTCATGGGACTGGGAAACTTCCGATTCCGTTTTTATCCCCCCTCTGCCAGATAGAAATTTGTGACAACAGGGGTGTCTGTAACAATCATTTCATTGTCAACATATTCCACAACAACGCTGTTTCCAGCCGCATCGGAAAGGGCCAGATGGATCATCATTCCCATGGATGCATGAAAGTCGTATTGCTCCAGCAGACTCAATGCTTCCTCCACATTTGCCGCCTGATCCAGAAGCAGGCGGATGGCTGTAGTGGTGGTAATGTCGGGCTTTTCTGTATCCTGCTCTATAGTGTCGGTGTCTTCAATCATATTGACGGATACCGCGAATCCCTCTTCGTTCATGCCGTCCAGCGGCGCGTACATCCCGATGACCGTCTGCGCTGTGTCCGGGAGCCTGGAAATATCCAAGCCGCCTGCCTGTATAAAGTCCATGTTGACTGTAGAAACAGAGGCATATCCGTTGTCCGGCCGGGCACTGATAATCAGTCCGTTACAGGTATTCCAGTCAAAGTTCCTTCCAAACAGGTTCCCTCCTTCTGAATTTGCCACAGACAGGGTGCTGCATCCGAAGGGATTGCCCCCAAAAAGAAGTTCCGGTATATTAGAGGACAACTGGCCTGCCACATACTCTACCACTCCTTCATCGGAGGATGCGCCGCCCTGCCGAAGGAACTCGTCAAATCCGTAGTTTCCTTCATAGCGGACAACAGATAAGCCATCCTCCAGTTCTGTAATCTTGGTATCTGGTGTGATGATATTCTTCGCCATGTTTTCTCCCTCTGCTGTTTTTGTTTGTACCATATTTTCAAGTGTATTTCTATTTTGTGCACACCCGGTTAAAGTACTAAACACCAGAGACATCATGCATACCATGTATAGTTTTCTCTTCATTTTTGCACTCCTTTCATCTGTTAATACTGTAAGCCCCAGGAATAACATGCCGCTAACAAAAAGATAAACTATTTCTAAACTGATTCTTTCGTATTCTTTAACTGCTTTTATCATAATCCAGAAAAATAACGTCATAGTGATCCCATTTACAAGCTAATTCTTCAGGTAATTCACCACCCCCTGATCCGTCTGCTGTCGGTGGACTGCTGTGATGCAGAACGCCTTTTCCCCGTGGTAAAATGTATTTTTAATGACAGAGACTTCATGCCTGCTGGCAGTCAGTGTCTTTGCCGTATCAATGGCATCCCCGGCCACCGACCGGGCAGCCTGCATATCCTCTTCCGACAGGTTCGTATAAATCAGTTTTTCATTTTTGGTAATCATAAACTGGTATCCCATTTTGGACAGTTTGTTTTCCAGATGGTACATTTCATCACTTCTCTTGATTTCTTTTGATGCATCCGCATGTTTCCCCTGCCCCCAGTTGTTCTCCCACAGCTCCTGCTGGTATGTATAGATCATGCTCTGGGCAAACTGTATACTATTCTCATCACTGTACATAGCTTCCAATGTGTACCAGAAACTGCCAAGGGATGTGTGCAGGCAGACATTGATTACGATTGCTGTAAATATAATTGGTATCAGAACCATCATAATATTGGACAGCCTGATTTTTTTCTTGATTGTCAATGCAGTACTATCCTCTATCCCGTATTTTTACTGAATCCGGTATCCTGTCTCAAGCAGTATATAAACTTTTTCCCAGTATTCTTCTTATGTTTTTGCTTCTATCATATTAAATCCCTGTTTTGGTTTCAGTAACAGAACCTTCCGTGTCACATAAGCCATAGAATCCAGTTTTTCTCCATAGGCCACGCCCTCCGCTCGTTTTCTACTAGGGTTTAACCTCATCAAGCAAACTGTAAAGCGCATTATGAATACCCGCTTTCACTCAGACTGACAGATTAGCATATGTGGATAAAGGATTTCTCACAAAAAAGATAAACAATTAATAAACTAATGGCTGTATATCATAGGGAAATCGTATTTTAAAGAAACGCACCATTGCAGACCTGCAGCACCTGTCCACGGACAGCTCTGCCCAAATTCCCTGAGTTCATTTACTTCTCCTCTGATTTGTTCTGTTGCTTACATAAATGCGCCCTTTTCGCAGACTGGTTGATATGATTAAAATATTTCTTCTCCTCATTTTTTAATTTGGTATACTAAATAGTCCAGACAGTAAATCTTTTTCTCTTCTCTATGCACGTTGCTCAGAAGCAGTCTCCTGTGTTTTTCCAACAGTTCCAGTTGTTTCTCTTTCTGATTTTCATCCAGGTATAAAAAGAAAATCCTGAATGGTTTCTATCCCGCACCCGGCATCCTTCAGATTTTGGACGACCTCTTCTTTGGATCCTAAATTCATCATCGATTGTGCAGCACCTCCCATATTATTTCTGCTCTGTGTATAGTATAATTCCGACGCCAAATAATAACAAATACTTATATTTAATCGTTGTGTATAGTTGAAACCTATTTGTTTTTATGTTAAACTTAACCTAAACGGATATGAAGAGTCATAACAATATTATATAAAATTAAGGGGACGTCATATGGAATTACGGGTACTTCAGTATTTTTGGCAATTGCCAGGGGAGCATAGCATTGTGCGGGCAGCAGAATCACTGCACCTTTCCCAACCCACTCTTTCAACCCAGATTAAAAATATGGAAAAGAATTAGGAAAACAGCTCTTGATTCGCGGAACCAAAGGATCACGGAAAGTTACACTGACTGAAGAGGGAATGATTCTGCGGAAACGCGCAGAAGAAATATTGGATCTGGTTAAAAAGACAGAGAAAGAAATAACCATCGCCGACGATATCACTGTAGGTGATATCTATATCGGAGCCGGCGAGACAGATGCAATACGCCTGATTGCCAAAACTGCAAAAAAAATTACAACAATCCTATCCCGGCATCCATTATCATATATCAAGCGGAAATTCTGAATTTGTCACAGAACGTCTGGAAAAAGGACTGATTGATTTTGGTCTGGTATTTACCAACATAGATTTAACAAGATTTGATGCACTGAAAATGCCTGACAGAGATGTTTGGGGTGTTCTCATGCGGAAAGATTCAGCTCTGGCACAGAAAGAATCCATTACTCCAAAGGATTTATGGGACAAGCCTTTGATTTTTTCACAGCAGGAGGATAAAGGGGAAGTGTCACACAGTGGATAAAACGAAAAGCCTCTGATTTAAACATTGTAGCCACTTATAATCTTATATTTAATGCCTCCTTAATGGTGGATGAAGGTCTGGGGTATGCAATTACCTTTGACAGAATTATCAATACGACTGGTGACAGCAATCTTTGTTTCCGTCCACTAAACCCACAGCTTGAAAATGAGATGAGCATTATCTGGAAGAAATATCAGGTACTGCCAAAGCCTGCTGAAAAAATTCATTGAGGCACTGCAGGAACAACTATACTTAGACAGTAATTAGATATTGTTGCAGAATCTACACTCTCCCCAAGGTGGGCTGCTTCTCTTGCAGCCCATTGGTATTCCTGCGAACGTGGAGATACTTTAGACATAAAAAAGACAGCTGCCGCAATCAAGCGATATCTGTCTTCTCACTCTTCCCAAACTTTGTGGACAAGACCTGTCTTGGCCTTTCCGCCTGATCTTTATCCCAAGGCAGCACATCTCCAGGTTCCCGCAAATACTCCAGAATCTCCCATATACCGTCCCCTGTGTAGGAGCTGACCCGAAAGACCTTCTCACACCCGGCCAGCCTGAGCCACCGCTCCCGCCTGGTCAGGGTTCCCCCCTGGGCGAATCTATCTGGGTCACTATACCCACCACAGGTCTGCAGGAACTGGCAGTCACACATGGCGGATACAGGGAATAGGGTTCCTCTGAGCTGATCAAAAGCCCCACCACATCTGCCTCATAGGAGTAGAGGGCAGGGCCCTGCCCAGCCGGTTTGTCTCCGCATACTCTCCCGGGGTGTCAATGACTACATCAAAATGATTGATATACTGGGTCTTGTGATAATGGATGGTATCCCCCTTCAAAGCTTGGCGCAGGGTAGTTTTCCCGCATTCACTGCGCCCCATCAAAATAATTTTCTTCATAGCACACCTACGTTCTGGTTACAGGACAGATGGTAAAGTCCAGCTTTTCCTCCAGATAGCGGTTGATCACCTGGATCGCTGCCTCCACCTCCGCTACCCTTCCGGTAAAATCAAAGTTCCGCTGAAGCGGTCGATAAATCCCAAGTCAATATTTGCGCTCTTTACCGCCATATCTCCGGCTATGACGGATATCTCCGCCGGACTCATGCTCAGTATGCCAATGGCTGCCCTCTGATAATCCAACTGGGGTCCAGTCCCAGCTTTCTGTACACAATAGGGTCTGGACTGGCAATGATATGGGCCAGCGTCACCTGTTTTCCTGGCACCAGCTCCTGGACAATGCGCATCTTCTGCTCACCGACATGTTTAAATCATTCAGATTCATATGGTTTCTGCTCCTTATCTAAGGGGAAATACATCTGCTTATATTTCTCTATTTTCTTCCTTGCAAAGGTTCGTCTATGTATATACCATAATAATACAACAAAACCCCACATAATACAAGATCAAATTCATTTGTTTTTTCTTCTAATGTGTTACTTCTATTCACAGTAACTCTATTCCTCTTTCGCCCATTCAAACGAGCAAGCCACCGCCCTTCTCCAGCCCTTTTGGAGCTTTCGGCGGTACTCCTCCTCCATCTCAGGCACAAATGTGCGCTCCAATGCCCAGTTTTGCTTCACATCCTCCTTGTTCTTCCAGTACCCCACAGCCAAGCCTGCCAGATAGGCCGCTCCCATAGCCGTGGTCTCAATACATCTGGGGCGCTCCACTCTGGTGTTCAGCAGATCTGCCTGAAACTGCATCAGGAAGTCGTTGGCGCAGGCTCCGCCGTCCACCTTCAACCCTCTCAGAGGAATTCCTGAATCCTGTTCCATGGCTGCAGTCAGGTCCCATACCTGATAAGCCAAAGATTCTACCGTGGCGCGGATCAGATGCTCCTTGCTGGTCCCTCTGGTAATGCCCACCACTGCCCCTCTCGCGTACTGGTCCCAGTAGGGAGCCCCAAGTCCGGTAAATGCTGGCACCACATAGACACCTCCCCGTGTCCTCAACTGCCCGGCAGTATTCCTCACTCTGAGCCGCTGTCTTAAGCATGCGCAGCTCATCCCGAAGCCACTGGATAGCAGCTCCAGCCACAAAGACGCTTCCTCCAGGGCGTACTGGACCTGCTCTTCCACACTGGCGGCAATGGTGGTAAGCAGTCCGTTTTCCGAACGCACCGCCTTTTCTCCGGTATTCATCAGTAGAAAGCAGCCTGTCCCGTAAGTATTTTTACCTCTCCCGCCTCAAAACAGCACTGGCCGAACAGAGCTGCCTGCTGGTCCCCGGCAGCGCCGGCTATGGGAATTCCATGCCCCAGCATACTCTCCTCCGTGTATCCATAAATACAGCTGGAGGGAACCACCTTTGGCAACATCTGTACCGGAATGTCCAGCTTTTTCCAGAATTTCCTCATCCCACCTGAGACGATGGATATCATACATCATGGTGCGGGAGGCATTGGTATAGTCAGTGACATGGACTTTTTGCTGGTCAGATTCCAAATCAGCCAGGTATCCACAGTTCCAAAGAGCAGTTCTCCTCTTCTGGCCCCTCTGGCCCTCCACGTGATCCAGAATCCATTTCAGCTTGCTTCCCGAAAATAGGCGTCCGGAATCAGACCTGTCTTCTCTGATGACCTGGTCAAATCCTCTGCCTTGAGTTTGTCTATAATGTCGGATGTACGCCTGCACTGCCACACTATGGCATTGTACACAGGTCTTCCTGTGGCCTTCTCCCACACAATCGTGGTCTCCTCTGATTCGTGATTCCAATGGCCGCGATCTCCTCGGACGAGGCCCCGATCTTGCTCATGGCCTCCGTGGCCACACCGATTTGGGATGCCCATATTTCCATGGGATCATGCTCCACCCAGCCTGGTTTTGGGAAAATCTGCTCAAATTCCTCTCAACCACACTGCGGATTCCTCCTCTTTGTCAAACAAAATGCATCTGGAGCTGGTGGTTCCTGATCCAGTGCCATCACGTATTTTCCCATACTTATCCTCCATTTTTCCGTTCAATTTAAGCACGCCCGTCGTACCTTTCTTAAATATGCTTTTGTAGCCACCACCGGTACGCCTGTGCCAGCCGCATTTTCAAGCAAAACTCCTTCTGCCACCGGCGCCTGTGCGGTTGCCCCCCTTAGGGCCAGCATGATCTCCCTGATTTTTCCCTTTGGGATATCTTCTGCCGTCTTCACCGAGACCACCGGCAGAGTCCCGTCTTTCACCCGGACCGTGGAGGTCACCACGCGGGTAGGATTCGTGCACTCTTTCTTTCCATACCCTCGCCCTTTTTACAGGTATTCCCTCCACTTTCCTCACATGGCCGCCCTCCAATGTCACGGTCAGGCTGCAGCCCAGCGGACAGCCAATACAGGTCAGTTCTCGTTTTTCCATTTTCACGCCTCCTCCACGCAGATTGTGATCTCTGTAAGTTCCGGATGCTTTAGCAGCTCCTCCCGCTTCAGCACTACCTGCTCCATCTCGCCTGGGGTCATGATCCTCCTCGTTCTGGAGAGCACCTGCTCTTTTTTTATAATATACACCAAGACGGCAGTTCTTGTAAACATCTCCCACCCGAAAGCGGACCGTCAAATTTTCCTCCATGCGCTCCGGATGTATCCAGGCCGGAACCGTGTAGCGCACGCCATTCCCCGCAATCACCTCTATGACACGCCCGCCGTCTTTTCCCTCAGCTACGTATTGTGCAGCGCCCTTCCCGCCGCACAAGCCTCCTGGGTTACAAAATCCACCAGGTCGTGTACGTGCAGCACGTTGCCGCAGGCAAAGACTCCCGGCACACTGGTTTCCATATTCTCACTGACCAAAGGCCCCTGGGAGGCATCGGACATGGCCAGATCCAGGCTCTGGGAGAGCTCATTCTCCGGAATCAGTCCCACAGACAGCAGCAGTGTGTCACAGGGAATATACTCCTCTGTCCTGAATGGGCTTTTTCTCATTATCTACTGGGCCAGAGTCACCCTGTTAGCCTTTTTCTGTCCATGGATCTCCACAACCGTATGACTGAGTTTCAGAGGAATTTCATAATCCTCCAGACACTGGACAATGTTTCTCTTGAGGCCGCCTGAGTAAGGCATGAGCTCTGCCACCGCGTGAACCTTTGCCCCCTCCAGGGTCATCCTGCGGGCCATGATCAGCCCAATGTCCCCGACCCTAAAATCACCGCTTTCCCTTCCGGGCATTATCCCCTCAATATTCACCATCCTCTGGGCTGTTCCCGCTGAATAAATCCCAGCCGGCCGATATCCCGGAATGTTCAGGGCCCCCCTGGGCCGCTCCCGGCAGCCCATAGCCAGGATAACCGCCCTAGCCAGTACGGTAAAGATCCCCATGCGTTTATTGATCGCAGTCACCCTCTTGTATGTCTCAGAAGAGGAATCCTCTCCGTTCTTTTTACACGCGCCAATATCCAGCACCATGGTCTCCAGGAGAAAGGGAATCTTCTCCTCCAGAACCTCCTTTGTAAACCTGCCCGCATACTCCGCCCGGTAAGCTCCTCTCCAAAGGTGTGCAGCCCGAAGCCACTGTGAATGCACTGATTTAATATCCCGCCCAATTCCCTCCCGCTCCAAAATCAGGATCTCTTCACACCCTGTTCTCCTGGCCGTAAGGGCTGCCGCCATTCCGGCTGGACCTCCCCGATCACCACAATATCATAAATCCTGTCTTTATCCATGCCTATCCCTCCAATGCTTCCTTGTCATACCCGGTAACCAGTTGAGATCCCGGCCCGCATTTCGTAATCTCCGTGATGGGAACTCCAAGCTCCCTGGCCAGGATCTCCATGACCTTGGGGGAGCAAAAGCCCGCCTGGCACCTGCCCATTCCAGCCCTGGTTCTGCGCTTAATGCCGTCCAGGGATCTGGCTCCCAGGGGTCTTTGTATAGCATCCAGAATCTCCCTCTGTCACGGTCTCGCACCTGCAGACCACATTTCCATAGGCGGGATTTTTCTGAATCATTCTCTGCACTGTTTCCGGGTCCGCATCCCAAACCCGGACAATATCTTTTCTGACAGCAGTAAAGTCCTCCTTCTTTTCCGCCTTCAGTCTCTTAGCAATCATTCCGGCCAGCATCTCTCCCACTGCCGGGGCGCTGGTCAGTCCGGGGATTCGATTCCGGCTGCATTGAAAATCCGGGAACATCCTCTGCCTCCCCGATCACAAAGTCGTCCCCATCCTCGTGGGCCCGCAGTCCTGCAAAGGAGGTGATGGTCTGCTTAACCGGCACCTTTCCCACACTGTGGGCAGCTTTCCTGATTACCTCCTCCATTCCGCTGGCAGTTGTATCCGTCCCTCCCGGTCCTCAATATCATTCGCCGTGGGTCCCACCATCAGGTTACCATGGACGGTGGGGTTACCAAACCCCTTTCCAAGCGATGTGGGCAATTGAAATACTGTCTTATCCACCAAATGCCCAGCCTTTTTATCCAGCAGTACATATTCCCCTTTTCTGGGTGTAATATGAAGCTTTCGGCTGCTGACCATGTTATTGAATACATCCGCATATACACCCGCTGCATTGACTACCGCCCGCGTCCGAAAGGTTCCCCTGTCGGTGTTCAGAATAAATCCTGCCTTCTCTGCTGTTCCTCCTTCCCCGCCTCTATCCCTCCTGTCCTGCAAATCTCATTGACGCAGGTGTCAAAGAAAAACTCGTACCATTCACACAAGCGTTTTCCGCCAATGCGATATTCAGCTTAAAGGGGCATACGATCCCCCCGGAAGGTGCGTAAAGCATGGCTTTTGCCTCCCCCTGAAATTCCCGGCTCAATCCGCCTCATCTCATCACCCCGGAGGATGCGAAGCCCCTCAACCCCATTTTTCATCCCCTGTCTGCGCAGGCCCTCCAGTCTGGGTATCTCCTCCTCATGAAAGCACAGCACCACAGATCCGTTTCTGCGAAATGGGAAATCCAGTTCCCGTGAAAGGGATTCCATCATCCGGTTTCCTCTCACATTCAGCTTGGCCTTCAGAGAGCCCGGGGTTGCGTCATGGCCTGCGTGGACAATGCCGCTGTTGGCCTTTGAAGTGCCGCAGCAGACATCCTCCTCCCTCTCCAAAACTGCCGTGTCCAGCTCATACCTGGACAACTCCCCTGGCAATAGCACTCCCGATCACTCCCGCACCGATAATTACCACATCATACATCTTGCTCCTCCTCTCTGTGTTAAAAATTCAAATACGCCTACGTGTATTTGCAGCAAATCGCGCGTCATGCTACGCATAACAAAAATCATCTGCGCGCTTCTGCCCTCCGCCGGAGGCTTTATCTTTTTAAAGATAAAAAAGATAAGCAAACAGCGCATGCCTCTGCACACGTCCCTTGCTTATCTCTTCTCTCCAGCAGCTCTATTCTGTTTTAACTATAGCAGCCATACAATCTCATTGGTGGTGGATATGGAAACCGCTCCGGCTCCCAAAGCTGCCATAATGTCCTCCTTGTCGGAAACCAGACCACCCGCAATCACAGGTCTTTTGGAAATCCGGCAGATCTTTGATATAATCTTCGGCGGCAGTACCCCGGGCATCAACTCCACCGCGTCCGGGTGAACAGCCTGTACCTGACGCTCAATCTGATCATAAGCCTTAGAATCAATGACAAAGAACCTCAAAACCGTGTAGAGTCCCAGTTCCCCGGCCCTCTTTACTATGGACGGCTTTGTGGTGAGAATTCCATCTGCAGCAGTATTTTGCTTTTATATAGTCCACAGCCGCCTCTTTTCCACTCAGCCCTGCAATTAGGTCAATATGGACAAATACCAATTTCCCGGCTTCCCTGGCCCTGCGTACAATACCAGGAATGGAACAGACATCCCCGAACAGCACAAATACAATGCTGTTGTCCAGGGTCAGGCACTGTTCCAGCCCTCTTTCCTCTTTGACTGCCGTGATAATCGGACAGTCCTCCAGTATTTCCAATAATCTGCTCTTCATATCCGGTACCTTCTATGGATTTATTCTACCACCTTTGCGGCAAATTCACAATGGAATTTTGCAGTTCTTATATATGAGACTCCTCTAAATAAGCGACAGGGTGCGAAGCAGAAAAAAGCCATCCGGTGAGCGTAAATGCGCTGAAAAGTGTGGTGAGCATCACTGTACTGGAGGTTAATGTTCCCTCATGCCCCATATTTTTTCGCCATAACATAACAGCTCACAGTGGTTGCGGACCCCAACATGACCAGTATTGCCACCAGTTTTCATTGGTGAATCCCATCTTTACCGCTATGGGAAGAAAGATGGCTGCCAAGGCCACCAGCTTAATAGTACTGGCTGCCGCCGCAGGTCCCAGCTTGGAGGTGGCCTGCTTCCATTCGAAGGAAGCCCCCATTGCCATCAAGCCCAAGGGGTTGCCAAGACAACCACGTATCCCACCGTTTTCTCCAGAGCATGGGGCATGGGCAGCTTCAGCAAGGACCAGATCATACCTGCCGCTATTCCCAATATAATGGGATTGGTTGCAATCCCTCTCAGCGTGTCTGTCAGGAGAGCTACACTCATCCTCTCCCTCCCGGGCTTCGCCACAGAGAGTACCACCACCGCCATCACATTGTAGAGCGGTACCGTAGCAATGATCATCAAAGGAGCCATCCCGGCATCCCCATATATATTTTGGATAAAAAGCAATTCCCAGTATGGCCGCACTGCTGCGGTAGGAGGCCTGAATAAATTCTCCCTGATCCCCTTTGTCCCTGAGGAGAAAGGAAACTGCCGTGACAGCCAGAATACTCACCAGGGTGGCAGTAAAACAAAAGATAACAAATCTAGTATCCCATACCTGAAAAAAGTCCGCAGTGGCTAAATCCTGAAACACCAGCGCGGGAAGCGCTGCCTGAAAGACAAACCGGTTCATTTTTTTTACAAATACCGCGTCCATCAGCCCCACTTTTCGAAAAAGCCACCCCAAAATCATGATAAAGAAGATGGGAAGCGTGGCATTCAGGCTAAAAATCAAATTTTCCATAACTAAACTCCTTAGATTGATCGTTGTTACTGTTCACCCCAATTTCCGGCCATCCCTCCACCAACGTGTACATATCTGGGGGCATGGGTGCCTGTATCTGAAGCACCTTCCCTGTAAAAGGCTGGTGCAGCTTAGCTCTCCAGGCATGCAGTGCCGTTCTGCCAATCTCCGCTGAAGCCTCACCGTAAAGTTTGTCCCCCAAAAGCGGATGGCCCATCCAAGCCATATGTACCCGAATCTGATGGGTGCGTCCTGTAGCGATCCGAAGCCTTACCAGAGCCTTTTGATCCCTCTGCGCAACCACCTGGTACTTAGTAAGTGCCCTCTTCCCCTCCTGGCACACCTGCATTTTTATCAGGCTGTCTTCCTGCTTTCCGATGGACTGTTCAATCACTCCCTGTGTTTTCGAAAAACTGCCCTTGCAGACTGCCAGATATTCCTTTGTAAAACAAACCTTCCGCCCTCTGCTGTGCCAGACGGGCCGCAGCCACCGGTTTCTTGCAAAAAGTACCACCCCGGAGGTGTCCAGATCCAGCCTGCCCACAGACCGCACGACTCCTTCTACACCTCTGCTCTGGTAATAGGTATGTATCAAGTTTGCCAGTGTATCCCGGTAATGCCCGTGTGACGGATGTACCGGCATACCTGCAGGCTTATTTACAGCGCACAGATCCTCATCCTGATACAGAATCACAGGTTCTCCTTCCAGTGGAAGCAGATGCCTGGAGTCACTGCCAGCCTCCTCAAGGATTACTTCAATGCAGTCGTCCCCCTTCACCCTACTGTCAATCCGTCTGCGGACCTGATTGACACAGATTCCATTTTCACGGAATTTTGCCCTGCTGATCTCCCTGGCCGACAACCCCATCTCTTTTCTCAGCACATCCCTCAGGGTCATTTCTCCGCAGTCTTTCCCAATCTGAAAAAATATCTTTTTCTCCATCAGCCCCGCATTTTCTCCCCGTATGGTCTCACCGTCCAAAGCCGCATAGACCAGGCTATCCCCTGATATTGAAGCTTCAGTGAGAAGAAAGGGCGCTGCTGCTCCAGCAGCTCAAAAATATCCGGTCCCCCCCTCCCACAGATTTAACGTTCCGATATCCCTCTTGGCAACCCACTCAAGAGTCCCCTCCCTGCATTCTGTCAGCTCTCCCTCATAGCCGTCTGCTGTGTGAGAAAGATATACCCGTCTCCCCAGCCGTCGCAGAGGAAGGTAAGTATCCCTCTCATCCTGTAAGAGGTCAGTTTTAGCCCCGTCTCCTCAAATGCCTCCCGAACCAGGCATTCCTCCGGACTCTCATTTGCCTCTAACTTTCCGCCGATGCCGATCCATTTGTCTTTATTTACATCTACCTTTTTTTTAACGCGGTGAAGCATCAGATAGCTGTCATCCTTTTCTATGTAGCAAAGTGTAGTCAATACCATTATGTGTCTCCTCTTTCTTCTCTATTTCGTAACGGTTCAGTGCCTTCACAGTTACTATATTTCTTACTTTCCCTATTATAACGGAAATCGTATAAAATCACAAGAAAAAAGCTGCCGTACCACTCTCCTGATACGGCAGATTCGGTTGCTGTGCACACCCTTTTTATTCTTTCATCTTAGGTTTGAATATCAAACTGGCCAGGTATGAGAACACCAGGGCCGCGGATATTCCCACCGCGCTAGCGGTAAATCCCCCATAAAGATTCCAATGAAACCGTCCGTCTCTATGGCCTTTTTTACGCCCTTCCACAGCGTATTGCCAAATCCCAGCAGCGGTACACTGGCTCCCGCCCCGCAAACTCCTGAAATGGTCCGTAAAGATTGACTGCACCCAATAAAGCCCCCTGCGCAGACCAAAATCACCATGACTCTTCCCGGCATCAGCTTTGTCTTTTTCCAACAGTATCTGTACCAGGGCACAGATCAGCCCGCCTACCCAAAATGCATTGATATAGTCCATATTTGCCTCCTGCTCTTTTTCCTTCTGATCTCTTTTTTTTAACGCCCTCAGCAGTGCTCAATGACTACTCCGTGGGCGATTCCCGGAATGCTCTGTCCCTCGTTAAAACTGATGGTGGACAGCAGGGCCCTGTGGGTACAAACAGAACCCTTCTGTAGCTCCCCTTTTCCAGTTTCGGCAAAATACTGGCCGCCAAAGTCACCGCAGAGCAGGCGCATCCGCTGCCGCCCGCATGTGTATCCTGGGTCTTCTGATCAAAAATTTCCATCCCACAGTCCATGTGGACCTTACTGATGTCAAATCCCTTCTCTTTGAGCAAATCTATCAGGATATTCTTTCCCACGTACCCCAGGTCCCCGGTAATGATCTTATCGTAATCCTCCGGCTGGCGGTTAAAGTCCATCAGATTCTGGTAAATGGTATCACAGGCCGCCGGAGCCATGCAGGCTCCCATATTCATGGAATCCTTCACTCCGAAATCTACGATTTTACCCGGGGTAACACCTGTAATGCGGGCGTGTCCTCCCTTGGGGGCAAGTACAAAGGCACCACTTCCTGTGACTGTCCAGGTAGCTGCAAGGGGACGCTGGTTTCCATATCCCAGGGGAAAACGAAACTCTTTTTCCGCACTGGCAAAATGGCTGGAGGTGAGAGCCATAGTATAGTCCGCATACCCGGCGCTGACCGCCATGGCCCCCAATGCCAGGGATTCCCCACAGGTGGAACAGGCCCCGTAGAGGCCAAACAAGGGAATATTGAAGTCTGTGACTCCAAAAGATGTGGCGATCAGTTGTCCCAGCAGGTCCCCGCCGAACAGATACCGGATCTGGGTGGGAAGTAATTTGGCCTTTCCCAAAGCGGTCTGGGCTGCCTCTTTCTGCAGGGTGCTCTCAGCCTCCTCCCAGGTCTTTTCTCCAAGCATGGGCTCCTCACACACCAGGTCAAAGTGATTGCCAAGGGGCCCTCCCCTCCTTCTTTCCTACTATGGATGCATAACTGACAATGTGGGGGGCTTTTTTCAAACTGTATACTCTGTTGTCCCATCATCTGATTCATCGCGTTTCCTCACTTCACTGATTTTTACAGTTAGTGTCCCTCACTTGCACAAAACTATGCAGATTTCCTTTAAGTATTTTCTTCCCCTTGCATTCCCCAAAAGGTGGAATGGGTCAACCCATGCAAAAATATACTTATAACAATAATACAATCTACGGTGGATCTATGATTCCAAAACCCAACCTAAAAAATGGACAGCGGCCGCCCTCATCCTTCTGGCTGCCTTCCTGGCCGGCCGCTTCCTTTGCAAAGGCAGTGGAAACCTACCGCCCCGCCTCTGCCACTGTGCAGAACTCAGACGGAAACTGGGGCCTTAGCTTTCCGGAGGAGGGGAAACCTCCTGTAGCCAATGCCACCTTTGAAGAATTAAAGCAGTACGATGCCTACTATGCCAAAGATACTGAGGAGAAGGTGATCTATCTCACCTTTGACTGCGGATTTGAAAATGGAAATACCCCAGCCATCCTGGATGCTCTTAAAAACATCAGGTACCTGCCACCTTTTTCGTAGTGGGAAATTATTTGGACACCAGTCCGGACTTGGTTAAACGCATGGTGGAAGAAGGACACATCGTGGGCAACCACACCTTCCACCACCCGGATATGTCCCAAATCTCCTCCTCGGACGCTTTTTCCAAAGAGATGAAGGATGTGGAGACTCTTTATAAAGAGATCACAGGCAAAGATATGGTCAAATACTACCGCCCTCCAGGGAAAGTACAGCACGGAAAATCTGCAGATGGCCAAGGATCTGGGGTATAAGACCTTTTCTGGAGTCTTGCCTATGTGGACTGGTACAAGGACCAGCAGCCCACCAAAGAGGAAGCCTTCAAAAAACTGTTGGGCAGAATCCACCCCGGCGCTATTGTACTCCTTCACAATACCTCCAGCACTAACGCTGCAATTTTAGATGAGTTACTGACGAAATGGAAAGAAATGGGATATACCTTCCAGTCCCTGGACCAGCTTGTATAGGAGTCGACAGGGCCGCTGCATAATGCAGCGGCCCCTTTTCTACTGAAAGGTTACGAGCTCCTCCAAAGGCCTGCGAAGATCTTCGTGCCTGTCCGGAGAGGCCGGCTCCCCCTGAGCGTATCCGATTGCCAGCAGGTTTACAGGCACCATTCCATCCGGGATGGAAAACTCTTGACGAATGACATCCTCCTTGAACCAGCACACCCAGAGACTACCCAGTCCCAGATCCGTGGCCTCCAGCATCATGTGGTCTGTCACAATACTAGCGTCAATATCTGTCAGTTTTTTGCCGTCATAGGGTCTTGTCCATGTCTTCTCAGGCTGGCTGCACACAATAATCACCACCGGTGCCCCATACGTCCTGGCTGCCTTGTCCAGCTTTTTTCCTTCCCTGTTGACTTGTCACCACAATCAGGTGCTGGGGCTGTTTATTGGCGCCTGTAGGCGCCACCCGCCCTGCTTCCAGAATCTTTCGAAGCTTTTCCTCCTCCACAGGCTGATCCTTATATGCCCGCACAGAATACCTTTTTTTGCCAATGTCAGGAAATCCATCTCTCATCCTCCTTGTTTCAAGTTTATACAAGCTAAATTTCAAAAGTATCCCTGTTGATATGTACTGAATCTGCTCACCCATGGCCTCTCTCAGCCCCCGGTAAGCCTCCTCCCCGGTACAATGACAGGTAAAATAGTTGGTGGGGCGTTTTTTAGCTCCACCGACAGCTGCAGGATTCTATCCGGGGCTCTGTCTGTCCGGATCTTGGGGCATAGAGATGAAAGCCGGAAATCACAGCATCCATGTATGTCCCAGCCAGCTCCTCCGCCCTGTTTAACAGATTTAAAATCCTCCGTGGGCACATCCGCCCACCAGCACCCATTTTCCATCCACATGAAGTATCATGCTCTGCTCATGTGCAAAGTCATCGGGTACCATCCTCTCCCCAGCCTGCGTCATCAGACGGCCGTTGAAAAGCGGTGCCAGTTCACTACCGCAGGGACTGGTAAAGAGCAGCATCTCCTCATCAATACGCATAAGCGGCGGAGTAAGCACCACTCTTGGATTCCCTCTCAGCTTCTTTTGGCACACCGATAAAATGCGATTTATTCTGGTCTATGGAAAAATGCGGTTGAAAAACATCCGGTCTCATATACACCCTGGCCTGTTTGTTTTTTTCGAGAAACGCCTCCATTCCCCCGCCGTGGTCCGAGTGGCCGTGGGAAAGGATTCCAATGTCCGCCTCCCTCAAATCAATCCCAAGAGCCTCTGCATTTTGCTCCAGCACTGCCCCATCCGGGCCAAAATCAAACAGGATACGGTGTCTTCCTGTGTCCACCATCAGGCTCAGACCATGCTTTGCCGCAAGCTCCTGTCCAGGTGACGTATTTTCAACAATAACGGTTACTCTCACAGATTATCCCTCCCCCTTCTCTCGCTTCCCCTACACTTTATCATATTCAGAAAAAATCTTGCAAACCTTTAAACCACCCCGGTTACCTTTAAAATCCAATAGATAAAGCCCAGGACCCAGCTGGAAAATATGCCGTAGAGAATGACAGGTCCTGCAATCGTAAAGATCTTGCATCCGATGCCAAACACCTGCCCCTCCTTCTGGAACTCAATGGCCGGGGCTGCCACAGAGTTTGCAAACCCGGTAATCGGAACCAGCGTCCCGGCACCAGCAAATTTTGCAAGCTTAGGGTAGATATTGAAGCCTGTGAGAATCACGCTTAAAAGCACCAAGATCATAGAGCACCAGCCCCCTGAGGTATCCTTGTCCAGACCCAGTTTTTCACAGTAGTTGAGAATAAACTGTCCAATCACACAGATGATTCCTCCCACCAAAAATGCCTTTGCCATATTCAGGGGCAGACTGTGGGTTGGTGTCATCTGCTTTACATACTCGTTATACTTTTGATTTTTTTGCTCTTTTAATACATCTGCCATATTTGTTCTCTCCTTTTCGATTCCCGCGAGCAACGAGCCAAGTATCCATGCTTGTATGGATATTTGGCGACTGCCGCGAGGGTCAGACTGTAGACAAACTACATTTTTGTGCTGGGTGCTCCAGCCATGAATTTCACAGAGCGGCGACTTTGCCGACACTCTGCCCCCACCCTTACCAGCGCAGGTAAAAATGCACAAGACTGCCCACTACTTTTCCCACAGCCACACAGATCACCACAAAGCTCATGCCTTTGACAATGCCGGCCCTCCTTGAAAATACAGGAAAAATATTAACAATCTCTGCGAGAGCCAGTATCCAGCTTCCCACGAAAATGCCGGAAAAAAATTCCCATAACGGCCAGTCCGATACTGCCAAGGGGTACGGTGATGCGGTTAATGGTCAGAAGATTTCCGAAAACACCTCCCAGGAGGACACAGTCCTCATAGAGCCACACCCGCTTTCCCGTATGGGTAATTCCTGCGTAGCGGGTGATTATTCCCAGTCCTATAATTAAGGCGATCACACCACCCGCCACAATAAATCCGCTGCTGATTCCAATCACACCCAGTAATATATGTGCTGCCATCCTCTCATCCTCACTGTTTTTCTTATTCTTTTTGTAACTGTTCAGTACATCCCTGTAGAATAGTTACTTCTTTTTTTCTTCTTCGGGTCCCGGCTGCTGGACTCGATCAGGGTGGTGTTCACATCATCCTCGTAGAGCCGCATCTCCACCTCCATGGGAGTGGGGTCAGACGTAATCTTGCGCCCGGCAAAGTGGTTGAAAAAGAGCAGGATTCCTATTCCCACGCCAATGGAGTAGGTCAGCTCCAGAATCGTAAATCCGTCAGATGTGTTCCCCTGTCAGCTGCTCATAGAGCTGGGAAAAACAGTTTGGGAAGATCCACATCATTGTTGAATGTCATGATGGTAAAGGCTGCGCCGAAAAACGCCAGCAGACAAACAAAAATCGTCTTAATCCATGCCCAGGTCTGGCTAGGCTGGGTGGTCTTCTCATAAGTAATAATAAAGTCAGACTCCCCCAATATTGTTGACCTCCAGACTGGGATATTCCTTGTGTATCTCCATGATCACTTCCATCACTGAGACTACATGGCGCCCCGGCTTGTTCTCCGTGGCATTCGGAAGCCGCAGAGTCTTCACTCTGTTCTCAATCTCTTTGTTGCTGCACTCCAGCTGTGCAATGTCGCCCAATGTAACCCGCTCATCGTGCACCTGCATTTCTGGTCTATCTTCAGATATAATGTGTCATTGGTCATAGTCTACCGTGTCCTTTCCTCACAGACAGTATTCCTTTACGTCCTGTGAAAATGCCTTCACAAAAGTCCCGTCCATCCTGGGCTGATTGTCCTTAATGTGGGACATATAGAAAAAATCCCCGCCAGCGCAGCGACCATAACTACCAATGTCAGACAGGTAAGAATTCTCTTTTTGTACATAGCAATCACCTTCCGTTTCTATGCAGGTATTTTGAGGTTCTAATACCAGTATCTTATTTTCAGGCAAAAATATACGGAGAAGTCAAAAAATCTTCCCCGCAATTTGTTTAATATTTTTTTCAAATCTGGAAACCTGTACCTGGGACATGCCCATCACCTGCGCCACCTGTACCTGAGTCTTGTCCTCAAAATAGCGCATTCGGATCAGAGTTCTCTCCTCCTCCGTGAGACCGCCGATAAGCTCGTTGAGCACCATATGGTTCAGCAGATCCTCATGGGGATTCTGCTTTTCCACCAGCTTATCCATCAGAAAGATCGCGTTTCCATCCCCTGGTATATCGTCTTGTAGAGTGATTCCACCTCCGCCGATGACTCCATAGCCAGGATAATATCCTCCTGGTGGCTCCGATCTCTGCGGAGATCTCCTCCAGCGTAGGCTCCCTTCCGTGCTTTTTTCCAAAGCCTCCCTGGTCATGTATGCCTTTGTGGCCGTCTCCTTCAGTGTCCGGCTGACCTTTATCATGCCGTCATCCGCAAAAAACGCTTGATCTCTCCGGCGATCATAGGGACCGCATAGGTGGAAAACCTGACATCAAAGGAGGTATCGAACTTGTCAATGGCTTTGATCAGGCCAATGCTCCCGATCTGCACCAAATCCTCCATCTCATGTCCCCGCCCTGCAAAACGCTTCACAATGGTATAGACCAGACCCATATTTTCTTCTACCAGTGTCTCTCTTGCCTCTTTATCCCCCTCGTGAGCCCGTTTAATTAACTCCAGGGTACGCTCCATAGGCTATTCCTTTCACCGGTCGAATTTATTGACAGTCTGTCCGATCTTTTTCCTCATAAAAACCTTGGTTTCCCTCTCCTGGTCTGGATTCCACCTGAATCTCATCCATAAAGGCCTCCATAAAGGCAAATCCATCCCCGAGCGCTCTGAATCCGGCTTGGTGGTGAAGAGCGGCTCCATTGCCTTCTCCACATTTTTCGATTCCGCAGCCGTGATCAATCACTTCTATAAAGAGCTCATCCCCTCAATGCGGCATTTTACTATGATTTTCTGAATTTCCCCCTCATATCCGTGAACCACGCAGTTGGTTACTGCCTCAACAAAGCGGTTTTTACATCCGCCACCTCTTCCAGCGTCGGATTGAGCTGTGTCATAAAAGACGCAACCGCTACCCTGGCAAATCCCTCATTGCAGGATCTGCTGTCAAACTCCAGCTTCATTTCATTAGAACTGCTCATCATGCTCCCCCTCTATATCAATTTGGACTGTTTGGGCAGCCCCTCGTATATGTCAATTACCTTGTAAACCCCTGACAGGGTGAGAATCCTGCGGATACGCTCATTTACCCTCACGGCAATCACCGTGCCCCCGGTAAAACGGATATTTTTATATCTCCCCATGATCATTCCGATGCCTGAGCTGTCCATAAAGCTTGTCTTTCCAAAGTCAAACACAATGCTCCTTATATTTTTACTCTGCAGTATTTTTGTCCGCTGCCTGCCTGATATACTCCGCATTGTGATGATCCAACTCCCTGGGCACCACAATTGTCAGATTTGTCCCGCTGATTTTAAAACACTCCTCCATCTCATATCTCCTTTCTATTCCAAGTTTACCCTAACATGCCTATGGCATGCCCTTTCCCTAATGATACAATGAAGGGACGTGTGCAGTTATCTGCACACGTCCCCGAAATCAGAGGTTTCTCTCTACTGTGTAAGTCCCAAACGGTCCGGCCCGGAAATCCCGCCGCTCTCCCGGTCTGTACTTCCCCCGGATGGGTTATCGCCGGAAGTGCCGCCATTCCCCGTCTCATCTGGATTGCCTGTGTTTTCATCCTGACTGTCACTTTCAGAACTTCCCTGGGGATTTTCACCGGGGCACCGCTTTCACCAGTACCGCCGCTGTTTCCTGCGTTTCCCTGCCGGGTACCGCCTCCGTTGCCGCTTATGTACGCCTGTACCTCAGCTGCCCTGGCCGGGAACTTTTGAATAAACTCATTCAAAACCCTGTCCGCATTGGTGGTGTCTTTGATCTGATAATAGGAGATACCCAGATACTGCAACGCATGGGCATCATCTGGCTTCGCCTCCACTGCTTTCTCGTAGTGTTCTATCGCAGCCCTGTAATCTCCGGACATGTAAGCCGTATCTCCTGCACCTACCGCATCGCTGTATACATAGTCGCTGATTGCCTCCATCAAGGTGATCATACAAATCTTTTTTGCAGATCCGCTAAGGCTGCCCGCGTCAATCTCCGCCAGGGCCTCCGCTGCCTGGGCCTGACTGTTGGGATTGGTCACAAACAAATCCGCTGCCCCCAGAAGCTCCTCGTAGGAATCGGCCTTGGCATTGGCCTCCTCCATGGTTGCATTGGCCTCCTCCACTTTCGCCTTGTAGTCCTCGATCTCCTGCTCCAGTCCCTGTACTCTAGAGACCTCCGAAGCCATCTTGGTGTTGGCGTCCGTCACCTGTTTGTTGGCTTCCTGATAGATATTCTGCTTGGTTCCGGGAACCACCAGGAACCACACGATCGCACCGCCCAGAATCAAACCCAGACAGATATTGATAAAGGTGGCCACCGCTGAGCTGTCCCGAAAGGTGGTGGGCTGGATGATCATCTCATTCCCACTCATATAGGTGGTGGTGCCGGTGAGCTTGTTCTCCTTTTTTTCTTTTGCATATTTTTTCTTACGTTTGACATCCAGACTGGTGCTGATACCGGTCGCCAGCTCCACTTCCTGCAGGTAGCGCAGGGTCGTGGTGTTGGTAGCGTCAATAAACGCCGCCTTTTTAACAGCTTCCTAGCCTTCTCATACTCTTGCCGCTTCAGATACAGCAGGGAGAGCAGATGGTATGCTTTGATCAACCTGGGATTTTGTATCAGCACCTTTTTCAGCTGGATAATTGCCATATCCTCATTGTCCTCACGGCAGTAGACCAATGCCTGATTATACTTTCGGATGGTCTGATTGATCACATCCAGCTTGTTCTTGTTGGACTGCAGTTTGTCTATGTACCCGTCCGCAGGATTGCCCTGCGTTCATATTTTTGCTGATCACCCACTCGGTCAGTGCAGATACCAACCTCACCTGACTCAAAATAGACCAGTCCCAAAGATTTCTGGCATCTATGTTTTCCTTGTTAAATTTCAAGACTCCTCTTCAGACAGACGATTGATCCCCTGACAGATCGCGCACCGTGCTTTGTCCAGGCCCTGTTGTACAGCAGGTTTGATATGCGGATGATTCTCTTTTGAAGATCGTGATATCCGCCCCGCAGCCAGTGCAGTAATCAATCGCCGACAGAGGTGTTCCACAATAAATACAGTTCATGCTGTCCCCTTATTGACTCTCTCATTTTGCGTTTCTTTTTTCGTCCATCATCAGCTCTTTTAAAATATCCGTTACATCCGTCAGATCCCTATTGTAAATGGCATCCTCCGCCTCATTAACATCCAGGCTGGGATGAAATTTTTTAACTCTTCATCGTAATTAATCATCCATGTTTCTCCTTTGTCATGCCTTTAACTTTCCAGGATCAGATCTCCCTACAGATATAAAGATCCGACACAGAACAAGAGTCCGTCCTCTTTTTCTAAGCGTTCCTCAAACGCCTCTGCGATATCCGGTTCCGTTACACCTGTGCATCTCTGTGTATTTTGCAAAAATTCCGCCAGATCCCCGCCGGCACAATCCGGTCGCCTTGTGATCTCCGTCACCACCACCCCATCCGGTCTGGTCTGACGGCAGATGGTTTCAATCATCTGTTCAAAATTCTTCTCTCACCACAGCGGAGAACAGCAGTACGATCCGATAACGCTCTGTACCCGCTCTGCACGGTCTTTACAAACTGCCTGCGATACCATCCGCATTGTGTGCCCCATCCACAGACCACGCCGGGCAGCACGGTCTCCATTCGCCCCTGCCACTTTGTCTCTTTGATCGCCCGGATACGAAGTTCTTGCGAGTATCTCCTGTTTCTGATCGATCACATCCATGGCAAGCAGTGCCAGAGAACTGTTCACCACCTGATATGGTGCAAGATAAGGTGCGGTCACTTTAGTATGTTCATAATACCCACAATTCAGGGAAAAATCAATGCTTTTCTCCGTATTTACCAAAATTTCATACATTGAAGGCTTTAACGGGTAAGCCGGTGAGCCAAAGCTCTTCAGCCCTCTTTTTGAATCACCCTCTCAGCCTTCTCACAGTGTCCGTCATAGATCACAGGCACTCCTGGCTTAATGATCCCGCCTTCTCCCAGGCTATCTTTTCAATGGTATCTCCCAGTATCTCCGTGTGGTCCAGGCTGATGGATGTCAGAATGGTGCAATGGGACGCTCCACCATATTTGTAGCGTCCAGCCTGCCCCCAAGCCCTGTCTCCAGCACCACATATTCCACCTTCTTCTCTCTGAATAAGACCATGGAAACCGCAAAGAGCAGCTCAAAATAAGTGGGATGGGGGAAATCCATCTCTCTGCATGGAGTCTATGGCCTCCTGCACCTTTATGTATGCTCTCAGAAATACTTCGTCCTCCACAGGCTCATTGTTTATCTGAAACCGCTCATTGATCCGGACCAGATGGGGGAGGTAAACAGCCCTGTCTGCTTCCCTGCAGCCACCAGAATAGCTGAAAGGAAAGCACATACAGACCCCTTCCCGTTGGTGCCCGCCACATGGATAATCTTCATTTCCCGCTCCGGCCTTCCCAAGCGCTCCATTAGCTCCACTGTATTTTCCACTTTATTTTTTTTGTAAACTTAGGTACACTCAGTATGTATTCCACTGCTTCTGTATAGTTCATCTCATTCACCGCTTTTGCTTTTGTTTTGGCCATCAAGGCCTTTTGTACCTTATTTTTGCATGTAGCTGTGAAGGTACTGAACAGCTACCTAACTTATTATAATATAGCAGGCATAATATGCAAGCAAATTTTTTCGCAAAATTCGGTTGAAAAGGACAAATCGTTACTGAGAACGTGTGAACAGTAACGCCAAATCCGGCAAAAGAAACGAATGGGGGCTGCACTTTATCCCAGTACAGCCCCCATTCGCTATATCCTCTCAATAAGAGTAAATGTATTCTCCCGTCTCATCCATTCCGTAAAAATCTGCGTAACCGATGGAAAAAATATCCTTTTTGGCAAGAAGCGCGGTGAGATCCACCTCGTTTTTAATCAGATACTGCCAGAATCCACTGCCTGAGATCTCTCCCTGGAGCTGAATCCCCTTTAAAACGCCGTCTTTTACGATCGCCTTTTGGTAGGTATCCCTGCTCTCCCTGGTGTAGATTTGGCATCCCTCCTCCTTCGGTTCGATCCACCCCACTGAGAGCATGGAAAGTCCAAAGAAATTAATGGTATTTTTGATACAGAACCGGTCCGTATAGGCCACCTGCATGCCTGCCATATTCATAGCAGCCTTCCTTCCCTGGTCCATGGCATTGGGCCAGATTCCGAGAGTCCGGTCACATCCCCCGCCCCATAGACATTCTGGTCTGAGGTCTGCAGGTATTCATTTACTGTAAGCGCCCGTTCCATCTCAAGGCCGCTGTCCTTCAAAAATTCAATATTGGGCCGTACACCTGCTGCCACCACCACAAAATCACAGGCAATCTTCTCCCCATTTGAGAGAATTACATGGGTGATCTCATTGTTCTCATCTACCTCAGAACCGCTGGCACCGATTCCCAGCTTAAACCTGGCCCCCCGCCCGCTCAAACAGCTCCTGGTAGGCAGCGGCGCTGGTCTCATCTGTCTGCAGGGGCAGGATGCGCTTTGCCATCTCGGCAATAGTGACACCGATTCCCTGTTCCAGAAGGGCATAGGCCACATCCAGCCCCACCAGTCCGGAACCTACGATAAAGACATGCTTAGCCCTCTTTTGTACAATAGCCTCCCTGATCTTCCTGGCATCGCTTAAATCCCGAAATCCGAATACATTCCCGGCTGTGCGGAAATTCGGAATAGGCGGAACCCCGTACACGGCTCCTGTGGCGATTAAGAGCTTATCATAAGGCATAGAACCCTGAGTAAACAACACCTTCTTTTTCTGAATCTACACCTGTCACCTGCATTCCAGACGCCCAGGTAATCCTGTTTTTCTCGAAAAAATCTGTATCACGAAAAGCAATCCCTCTTCGCTGCGCTCTTTGCTCAGATACTTGTGGAGCATACAACGGGAATGGGAGTGCTCATCCGATGACACCATTGTGATGGAGGCATCCGGCTTTACTGACCGCAGTCTCTCGGCTGCTGCCATCCCCGCAGCCCCGCATCCGATAATGATATACTGTTCCATGCCTACACCTCCTCTACGTAGATGGCATTCTTGGGACAGGCCGCCACACAGGCGGGGGCCCTCCTCCCTGTCATTGCAGAAATCACACTTTATAATTCTGGTTCGCCCTGGATCTACCTTGGGTATTCCATAGGGACAGTTCATCACGCACATAAAGCAGGCTCCGCACTTTTCTTCCTGGTATCGGATATGTCCGCTCTCTTCATCCCGGTAGAGCGCTCCGCTCATACAGCTGGCTTCACACTTGGGATCACTGCAGTGACGGCAGAACATGGGAAGGTATCCCCCGCACCCGTCGTTCACAATCTCATTCCTGGCTATATTTTCAATGTCCAGCAGATCCAGTGTAATGATATCCTCTCCTCCGTCTGTGCGGTGGCTGTTCATGCACGCCAGGGTACAGCTCTTGCAGCCGTCACATTTGGAGGCTTCAATCTTTATCCTTTTCATGGCAATCCTCCCTGTTAGATATTCAGTCCCGCTCTTTTTTTCCGCAATAACCGCCTCCAGCTTCTCGGCCGCTTTTACGGGGTCCAGTTCAACAATCACCTGTCCACCGGTGATCCCTTCATATCTTCTGTCAGCAGTTTCACTGCCAGTTCACTGCCCGCAATAAAGGGCTGCTGACCCAGATGCAGAGGAAGACCCAGAGCCAGTCCAAAACAGCCGTCTGCCAGTGCCTGCTCCTCCAGCCACTGAGGAGCGGACAGAACAAGCGGAAGCTGCGGCAGATCAATGCCAATGGCCTCAGCCAGCTCCGTAGCCACAATCTCCAGACGTCCGATAGCCAGACAGGGACCAAAATTCAACACAGGGGGATACCCAGGATTTACACACTTTTTAAATTATCTCCTGCCAGTTCTGCTGCCTCCGGAGTCATGAGACCACAGTTCTCGATCCCTCCTGAAGAACATCCGGCGGAGAGCACAAGAATATCCCTCTTAATCAATTCCTTGGTGAGCTCCACGGTACAGACATCATGTCCCCAAAGCTGTCAGGTTGGAACAGCCTACCACCCGGCCACCCCTTGATCTTACCGGATACAATCAGGTCGATCAGGGGCTTCCAGTTTCCGCCCAGGAACTCCTTGAGAGAACCTTCACTTACGCCTGTAAGGGTGTTTTTGTTCCCATGCTTCGGCAACAGATTCATGGGTACTGTACCCCTACGCTCCTGGTAAGCCCCAAGAATCTTATCGATGATCTCCTCTGTCTGCTCCACTCTGGTTTCGTAAGCATACCCATCAGCTCCGCATTTGCCTTTTGGCAACGTCATCCAGACAGATCTGTTTGATCTTCAGTTCATCGCAGATGGGCTCAATCCCCGGCAGTGTGCAGTTAAACTCAGAGAGCACAGCGTCAATGGCTCCTGTGGCCAAAACCGCTTCACTTGTATAGTTGTTCCCAGCGTGTCCGTCGAAGATCTCCGTATAGTGGGCACCTCTCAACTGCAGATCCTGTCCCACACAGGTACATCCCACCAGCTTAAAGCCCTTAGCCCCCACTGCTTTCGCCTTGGCAACTACATCCTCCTGGGTCAGACGCTCCTGAATATGGACAAACAGAGAGTGCTGATGTCCCGTGATCATGATATTAATATAATCCGGATCAATCACGTTCAGTCCAACCGGCGCCATACGAAGCTTGGGCTGTCCCAAAAAGCACGTCGTTTAAAAGGTTGGTGAGTGTAAGACCGTAAAGTCCTGTGGAGATACCCAGCTTTAAGCAGTTCACGAACATATCCGCTGGATCTGAATTTAAGTTTGTGGAGCATTTCACCACACCTGCAAACACTTCCGACTTTGCCCCGCCCGGAAGAATCCCCAACTCTTTCCATTTCTCATACCTGGGCTTGTAGGCCAGCTTTTCCACCAGCTCCATCTTTTCATACTCTGGCTTATACAGGTCTCTCAGCACAGCGTCCGCCACCTGATAAGCTGTGTCATAGACATCCTCCCCTGAATGCCAAAGGCATCCGCCAGCTTTTCCAGAGCCTTCTCACTCTTGAGCGGTGTCCGGTCTTTGGCTGCGTTCTTTAAATTCAGGGCTGTATTTTCTACCACGTGGATATAGCAGCCGCTCCCGGCAGCTACTGCCCGCAAAAAGTTTCTGGCAACGATCACATCCGCGGTGGCTCCACAGATTCCTCTGGGGCTGGTGGGTGTAATCCGGCAGGGCCCGTTGGAACAGAGCCGGCAGCAGACTCCCTTCAGCCCAAATCCACATTTCGTGCTCTGCCCCTCCACTCTGTGATGGGAAGTCTCCACAGGCAGGTTTGCAATGTAGCCCTCCAGGCATTTATCAGCGCTTTTGCAAGTGTTGCAGCTGTAACACTGGTTCATGATTTTATCCTCCTTATTGTTAATAATAATTATCATTACTGTTTGTTATTATTTTAACAGAAATATGTCGAAAAAAGCAAGAAGGAATTTTACCAATCTTCCCCATTTAAGAAAACCACTCTTGGCGTATTTGCGGCAAAGCGTGTGTCATCCACTGGACGCCTACGGTGTGCTATGTATGACATAAATTATCTGCTAATTGCGGCTATGGATTTAGCAGGAAATATAATCCTTCTTGTAATCTCCTAAGGTTGACTTTATAATGAACTAGAAATATAGCATTCAGGGAGAAGGGTTCAATGCAGTACAAAATATTAATTGTAGAAGATGAGACAGATATAAACGGACTTCTTGTCAAACTATTGAGTGGGGCTGACTATCAGACGACTCAGGCCTTTTCAGGGACAGAAGCAAAACTACTCTTAGAAAGAGAAATACCGGATCTTATTTTACTTGACCTCATGCTTCCGGGCATCCCCGGGGAAAAACTGCTGCGGGAGATACGGTATAATAAACAGTGCAATGTGCCGGTGCTGGTCATTTCCGCTAAAAATTCTCTTGACGATAAAGTAAGCCTTCTAAAAACGGGGCTGATGATTATATTACAAAACCATTCGAACCGGAGGAAGTGCTCGCGAGAGTACAGGCAGCAATCCGGCGCAGCGGAAAGAAAAATGGCACTGCTCAAACGTTCACTCACAAAAACCTGAGGCTTTATCCAGATTCCCGAACCGTAATGCTTTATGGGAAAGAACTACTGTTGACAGCACATGAATTTGATATCCTGTCCCTGCTTATGAAAAAATCCCGAAAGAGTATACTCCAGGGAATCTATATATGAGCAGATCTGGAATGGAGGGTATTATGGAGAAAATAATACGGTCAATGTCCATGTCAGCAATATAAGAAAGAAATTAAAAGAGGCAGATCCGAAAGAGGTATATATTCAGACTGTCTATGGAATCGGATTCAAGCTCCTATAAAATCTTTTATGACTTCTTTAAAAGTTCTTTATGACTTATTAATAGCCTAAGCTGTACAATACGTTTGCCAGTAGGGGAAACCTTATTCCGGCAGACGTATTTTAGAAAACGGAGGAAATGAGATGAATGATTATGTCATAGAGACAAAGCAGGTTACAAAAAAGCTTATGGCTCTTTTTTGCCTTAGATCATGTGGATATTCATGTGAGAAAAGGAGCCATCTATGGCCTTGTGGGCGATAACGGCGCTGGAAAAAGCACATTATTAAAATTATTGGCTGGCCATAGTTTTGCAACCGAGGGGGAGATCCGCCTTCTGGGTAAATTCGGCCAGAGAGAATTAGAAAACGCCCGTAGAAAAATAGGCTGTATGGTTGAACAGCCGGGATTTTTTCCAAATATGACCGTAGAGCAGACATTAAAATACTACTGTATCCAAAAGGGAGTTCCCGACACAAAAAAAAGTTGCGGATTTGCTGGATTTGACAGGCATTGCTGAAAAGTCAAAAATGCAAATGCAGTAGTCTCTCCCTTGGTCAAAAACAACGACTGGGACTTGCAATTGCCATGCTGGGAGAACCTCAGCTTTTAATACTGGATGAGCCGATCAATGGTCTTGACCCCAGTGGAATTATCGAATTTCGCAATCTGTTCCATCGCTTAAACGAAGAAAAAAACATTACAATTCTGCTCTCCAGCCACATCCTGCCGGAGCTTCAGCAGATTGCTGCCGTGTATGGTTTCCTGAGCAAAGGTATCCTGATTGAGGAGATTACAGCAAATACTCTCTGTGAGAAATGCTCTGACTGTATCGAAATCACAGTATCTGATATTGCAAAGTATTCCGCTCTTTTGGAAAAAGAATGCCCAAAAGAGACTTATAAGGTTCTGCATGAAAACAATGTACGCATATATAAGCCCCTGGCTGCTGCTGATACATTTGGTAAATTAGCTTCTGATAATGGAATTTATATTACCGGTATGCAGACCATCCAAACTTCGCTGGAAGATTATTATATGGAATTGAAGAAAAGAGGTGTTCGTAAATGATGAATTATATAAAAAGTGAGCTTTACCGGGTATCACATACGCATGGAGTGTATTCTTTCACGGGCATCTTAATATTCATTGCAGTTTTATTGAATACAGGAATTCATTTTTGGGGTAACCAATATGCCATCACCTCGTTCTCCTATTCAAATTTTGTTGCCAACCCGATTATCTTTGTTATAATGGGAACAGTGACAGCTTACCTTCTGTATGAAGGAAACCGTAAAATGGCAATTTAAAAAACACAGTAGCAAGCGGTATACCCCGGACGAAAATATTCATCGGAGAATGTATTGTAAGCATTCTCACAGCTACGTTTATTATGATATTGGCTTTGGGTGCTTGGATTATCAGCGCAGAGCTTCTCCTGGAAAGAACGGGTCCGGTGGCATTAAAAGATTTACTCTTAGAAGTTCCTGCCGTGTATTTGATCGCCCTGGCTGGTTTGATTTCGGGTATTTTTTTCCTGGAACGCTTTGAAAAAAAATACCGTGGGAATCCTTGCCTGGATTTTCATTTGGTTTCTGTTTCCAAACTTTCTAATGTATCTGGGTATGCGCTTTGATGCAGTTTATAAAATTGCCATGTGGCTTCCGAATAACTTCTTTGGAACTATCAACGGTTTAAATGTAAATATGAGCAAATGTATCACAATATGGGATACCGCAGACGGATGGATAAAATGCATTGTTTCCGGCACAATAGGAGTTGTTGTTTTCCTCTTAGCCGGTCTAGTGTCATTGAGAAAAAGGGATTTGTGATTGATAAAACCGGCAGATTGGAGGCTGTAGAAATGGTGTGTATCGTATTATTGATTGTAGCTGTAACTGCAGGCGGATATTTTGCTTTTCGCTATCTTTCGCTTATACATGCAATAAAAAAAGTAACAAAAAGATTTAAACGATATACAGCAGGACCTCACCCAGAATCAAATTTTGCACTTACCGCTTCCAAACACACATTTAAAAAACTGCTGTGCGCTATGAATGGAACCTTGAATAAAATCCAGAGTGAACGCAAAGAGTATGCGGCCAGGGAAAAGGCGTTTCAAAGACAGATAGAGAACATAAGCCACGATCTCCGCACGCCTTTAACCGTCATTTTAGGATATTTGAAAATTTTCAAAAAATCTGCAGGGGAGCAGATTTCACAGAATAAGGAGTTGTCAGAAACCATAAATATCGTTGAACATAAAGCGGAGATAATGAACCACTTAGTGACACAGTTTTATGATTATTCCCGCTTAAAAGCCTGCGACTATGAACTGCGGTTGGGCAGGGTGGATGCCGCAAGAACATTAAGGGAATCTCTTATGGGGAATTATCAAATTCTGGAGCAGGCCCGCTTAGAGATAAATACAGATATTCCGGATCACCCCGTATGGGTATTGGGAGAAGAGGCCTCCCTGGAGCGAATCTTCTTCAACCTTTTTCAAAATGCTGGCAGGTATGCGGATGTATATCTTTCTATTTCAATCAAAGAATGTTCAAATAGGATTGTTATTACATTTGTCAACGATACACAGTTACTCTCAGAAGACGATATCCCCATTTGCTTGAACGATTCTATATGCAGGACGATTCCCGCAGCCGGGGCGGGACTGGTTTAGGTCTGACCGTCGCTAAACTATTGGCAGAGGAGATGGGAGCAGAGCTCCATACAAAAGGGATGGATAAAAACTCCTCCGCGAATCAATTCAATGTCTGTTTTGAACTGCAATTGAAACGCGTTTGAATACCGGTTTTAAGAATTTAATTAGATTTGCTGAAAAAGCCCTGTGCAATAAAACATAGCACAGGGCTTTTCGTTCCACATCTTATATCACCTTGCTCAGGAAATTCTGCAGTCTCTCCGTCTGAGGGTTCTCAAACAATTCCTTTGGAGTATTCTCTTCCACAATCTTTCCTTCCGCCATAAAGATCACACGGTCGGAAACTTCTCTTGCAAATCCCATCTCATGGGTTACCACTGCCATTGTCATGTGTTCCTTTGCCAGATCTCCCATAACGCTCAGCACCTCTCCAACCATCTCCGGGTCCAGGGCTGAGGTGGGTTCATCAAAAAAGCATCACCTCCGGGTTCATACACAGGGCGCGGACAATGGCGATTCGCTGCTTCTGTCCGCCCGAGAGCTGACTTGGGAATGCTTCTGCCCTGTCCGCCAGCCCCACTCTCTCCAAAAGGACTCTGGCATCCCTCTCTGCCTCTTCCTTACTCTTGCCCTGCAGTTTGATGGGAGCTATGGTCAGATTCTTTAAGATCGTCATATGCGGAAACAGGTTAAAATGCTGAAATACCATACCCATCTTCTGGCGGTGCTTGTCAATATTTGTCTTACGATCCATCAGGTCCACGCCGTCAAAAATGATGTGCCCGCCTGTCGGGTCCTCCAAACGGTTTAGACATCTCAAAAATGTACTCTTACCGGAGCCGGAAGGGCCAATGATACAGACCACTTCTCCTCTGTGAATGTCTGTGGTGACTCCGTTTAGCGCATGAACCTGTCCCCCGAAGGTCTTTACCAGATCCTGCACCTGAATCAAAGCTTCACTACCGCTCACTGTTTCGCAGCCTCCTCTCCAGTAACTCTACCAGTTTTGTAAACAGCATTACCATAGCCAGATAGATCAGGGCTACAGCAATCAATGGCATAAAAGCATCGTAGGTACGGCTACGGATAATGTCTCCGCCCTTTGTCAGGTCCTGCAGTGCGATATAGCCTGCCACAGAGGTTTCCTTCAGAAGAACGATAAATTCATTTGCCAGGGCGGGCAGAACATTCTTCAGCGCCTGGGGAGAATGATGTAGCGCATGGTCTGAATGTAGTTAAAGCCCAGACTGCGTCCTGCCTCAAACTGTCCCTGATCAATGGACATGATACCGGAACGCACAATCTCCGCCACATAGGCACCGGAATTGATACCAAAGGCCAGGAAGGCCACAATCACCTTATCGATATCAAAAGATCCGAAGATAACAAAGTAGATAATCAACAGCTGTACAACCACAGGCGTTCCGCGGATTACAGTCAGATAAACATTACATATGAAATTTAAAACCTTCAGTTTATGTGTCTTGTCGTAGGTAGAACGCACGATTGCCACCAGAAAGCCCAGGACAATGCCGATGAGCACTGCCACAATCGTAACCTTGAGCGTCACGCCCAGACCGTCTGTGATATATCTCCACCTGTCGTCTTTGATAAAATTATTATAGAATCTCTCTGCCATGGCCTGACATTCCCCCTCGAATTATTCTGCGCTGATATACTTATCAATGATCTCCTGAAGTTTTCCGGACTCCTTCAAACTTGCCAGAGACGCATTGATCTTATCCAAAAGCTCTGTGTTGTCCTTTGCCACAGCAATCGCATACTCCTCTACCTCGTATGCATCGTCAATTGTGGTAAGTCCCTCATTCTCAGATACGAAAACCTTGGCCGGCTCATTGTCAATGATCACTGCGTCCAGCTTATCCTGTGTCAGGGCCTGAACTGCCTCAAATCCTTTATTGTAACGCTCTACTTCCCCATCTTCGATGTCATCTGCCAGGATATCTCCTGTTGTTCCCAACTGAACACCCACTTTTTTTGCCGGTGAGGTCGTCTGCGGACTTAATCTCGCTGCCTTCTTTTACAATAATAACCTGCTTTGCCTGGGCATAGGTATCGGAAAATGCAACATTTGCAAGACGGTCTTCTGTCACAGTCATACCGGCTACGCCGATGTCAGCCTTACCTGCCTGAACGGCTGCAATGATGGAGTCAAATGCCATATCCTCAATTTTCAGCTCCATACCCATATCCGCTGCCACGGCTCCAGCTATCTCTGCGTCAATGCCGATCACCTGGTCGCCCTCATAGTACTCATAGGGAGGAACCCGCGTTGGTGGCCATTATCAGAGTGCCGCCTGCTGCCTCAGCCCCTTCCTCTGTATCCGTCACTTCCAGCTCACCTGTTGCTTCTGTCTGAGCTGCCTCGGTAGCTGCACCTGACTCTGCAGGCGCCTCGGTTGAGGAACTGGGCTTACTTCCACATGCACTTAAAGAAAATACCATCGTCGCTGTCAATGCAGCTGCAATTAACTTTTTCATCTTTTTATCCTCCTGATAAACTTAGTATTCCTGCTAAATTTATCATCTATTTTACAGATTGTCAACTGCAGTTCTGCATAAAACAGCAATTCTTTTCATAAAAATACAGGAAAATTATCCGAATATCTCAGGGCCTCTATGGGATGCTTTTTTTGGCTGCCTTATTTGCCGGATAAATTCCAAATAGAACTCCGATCAGGACGGAAAATCCTACGGATACCCAGACCACATTCATGGACAGCTGGAAGGTCATATCTTCCACCACAGCGGTGGCTATTTTGAGAATTCCCCAGGACAACCCAATTCCCAGCATACACCCCAGCAGACTTACCATCAGCGCTTCGATCAGAAACTGCATCATAATGCTTCCCCTGCCCGCTCCAATTGCCTTGCGGATACCGATTTCCTTTGTCCTCTCTGTGACAGACACCAGCATAATGTTCATGATACCAATGCCTCCCACAATCAGGGATATCCCTGCGATTCCCCAGCATCAGGGCAAGTGTGTCCGTGACGCTGCTCATGGTATCCATTAATGCGGACTGGTTAATAATGCTAAAGGCATCCTCATCCTGCTGGAACCTCTCCATCATCATATTTTTAAGCGCACTCTCCGCCTCATCCATGCTCTCCTCATTGGTTGAGGAGGCATAAAAAAGTAGTTACATTCGATATATTGTCCGCCATGCGCATAATGGTGCTATAGGGGATATAGGCCTCCAGCACTTCTGACTTCATAGAGGAGGTGAGGGATTCCTCCTCCGCCATCAACCCGATCACCAGGAAACTCTTTCCGTTTAGAGAGATGCTCTTCCCCACCACATCCGTTGTCTCGAAAATCTCCTCCGCTGCGGTCTGATTGATCACAGCCACATAGGTATGGTTGTCAACATCCGTCTTTTGATAAACCGTCCCTCTGCCAAGGACAGCCCTTGTATATTATAGTAGGAACCCGTTGTGCCGTACACAGTTATGGACTCGCTGTTGTAACCATTTTTAGCAGTCAAACTGGTCTGCGCATAGGGGGCAACCTCATCGATTTCCTCATCCTCAGCAAATTTGGACATTTCAGAAAGCCTCAATGGATTTTCCTTATCGTCCACAACACTGACCGTCAGCGTATTGGTTCCGATGCTGTTAATCTGATCGGTCACAGAGTTCGTGGCCCCGCTTACAATGGAGACCAGTACAACCAGGGATACAACACCGATTATGATTCCCAACATCGTTAAAAAGGAACGCATTTTGTTGGATATTATGGCACTCCAGGCCATTTTCAGAGATTGAAAAATCATTCTTTTACCTCCTCTACATGACCGTCCAGGATACGAATCCTTCTCTTGGCCTGAAGCGCCACCTTCTCGTCATGGGTAATCAGTACAATGGTGTTGCCGCTCTCGTGCAGCTCGTGAAACAGGCTCATAATCTCGTTCCCTGTCTTAGTATCCAGGTTTCCGGTGGGTTCATCCGCCAAAAACAGGGAAGGCTGCGTAACGATGGCCCTTGCGATTGCCACACGCTGCTGCTGGCCCCCCCTGATAGCTCCGTGGGCCTGTGGTGCCTCCGTTTTATAAGCTCTACCCGCTCCAGGGCTTCCGTTACACGGCGCTTTCTCTCATGTGCCTTGATTCCCTGGTAAATCAATGGAAGTTCCACATTTTCCTCTGCCGTCATCTTGGCGATAAGATTAAAATTCTGGAATATAAATCCTATTTTCCGGTTGCGGATTTTGGTCAGCTCCCCTCTGAATACTGTTCAATGGACTGGCCGTCCAGTACATACTCCCCCCTCGTCTGCCACATCCAGACAGCCTATAATATTCATCATGGTCGATTTTCCGCTGCCGGAAGGGCCGATAATACTCACAAACTCTCCCTGGGAGATATGCATATTGGCATGATCCAAAGCCCTCACTTCCTCACCGCCAATGCTGTATACCTTTGATACATCCTGAAATCTAATCATTTTCCGTCACCTCACTGACCACCTGGGAAGCCGCTTGGGCGCTCACCGCCTCCGCCGCCTTTCTGTCCTTCAAATCCTCCGGAGGGCATATCCGGCATCTGGCCGCCCATCATCGGTCCACCCATCATCATGTCTTCCATGGTGCTGCTGTCCTCGCTGACCACCGGGTTGTAATAGACGGTCTGCCCATCACTCAATCCGCTGGTGATCTCCACCTTGCTTCCGTCAGAGATTCCCGTCTCTATCTCCACTTCACCGGAGAGAGTCCCTCCTCGCTGTCCTGTTCAGTATAGACAAATTGCTTATCTCCCCCGCTCCTGAATCGCATCTGCGGGAAGCAGAATCACATTTTCTTTGCTCTCAATGGTGATGGTTGCAGAGGCATTCATACCTGTCATCATCGATTCCTCTTTCGGTATCGTGATCTCCACACTGTACTTTGACACTCCGCCGCTGTTGCTGGCGGTGTCAGAAATCCCAGTCAATTCCCCTTCAAACTCCTGCCCCTCCAGGGCGTCCAGAGTTATAACTGCCTTCTGCCCCTTTTGAATAGACAGAATGTCTAATTCATCGATGTTAACGGAGAGAATCATATTCTCGTCCTCTGTTACCGTGAAGGCTGTCACATAATTTGAGTCCTCACTGGTCTCTGTAGAGGAAGTACTGCTGTCAGAGGATGTGCCCGTTGATGCTGTGGTATTCCCCCTGATGCTCCGGAAATGCCTGCTCCTCCGGATACGCCTGATATACCTGAACTGCCGCCTGCGTTTCCTGTTGTTCCTGGAACTACTTCCCGCCGGGTTTCCTGCTGTTTTTTATCCGTGCCCTTTGTCCCCCCTGTGTCTCGGACTGGGGCTGGGTTTCAGATTGAGGCTGGGTTTCGGACTGAGGCTGCGTCTCGGACTGAGGCTGGGTTTCAGACTGAGGCTGCGTCTCCGATTGTCCTGTGGTTTCACTCTCAGACTCTGGCTGCTGTGTTGCAGGAAAAACCAGGGTAAGCTTCAGCGTATTGGCCTCACAGTTCTCGGCCACTTCCCATGCTGTCTGACTGGCTCCTGCGTAGACGGCATTTGTCTGATCTGAAATCAAAATTGATAACCCGCTTTTGCCCTCAGCTCCACTACTGCCGTATACACAGTGGCAGGAGAAAAAGTACTGTCTGCCGGTGACCAGGAAATGGCTCCCCGAATACCCCTCCTTTGCTTCAATATTAGTCTGGGGAATGTTGCCTGTAACAGGAACGGTCACCTTTAATTCCTGAAGAATCTGTCCCAGATCGGAAATATTGATAACAGAGGCTTCTGTTTTTGTATCCTTCTTTTTCCGTCTTAGTGCTGGCAAATGTAAACCCGGAAGTCTGCTTTACGGAAGTACTTGTGCTTACCATCTGAACGTTCTGTGTATTTACATTCGCTGCCGCACTCACCCCCATTGCATTTCCTGAACTGCTTCCGGCTGTACTTCCGTTGGCGGTGCTGTTCTTTACCGTGCTGTCACTTGTCACATTGACGCTGGACACGGTTCCATTGAACTCTGCTGTGACCGCATTGGTAAGGGACAGATTTGTCAGTTCCTGCAGCTCATTGGTCAACTGTCCCTCTCTGCCATGAGCTGCTGGTACTCTGCAGATGCAGGCACATCCTTTAACTTAATCAGGGACTGACCTGCGCTGACACTCTCATTTTCCTCCACTTTAATGCTGGACACGGTTCCGCCTGCTCCTGTAATTGGAAGCTGCTGATGGATATAAAGCTGGCCGCTTCCCAATTTCTTTCCCTCTGCATCCGCTACGGTAACTTTCTCTTCATATTCCGGCCCCTTGTCACTCATGGTAATAATGCAGCCGTCCGAATCCACACTCTCAATCGTTCCATCCACAGTATCCCCGTCTGTCAGAGTGACCGTTACCTCGTCCCCCGCTGCCACATTGAGACGCTCTCAAGCTTTACCGCCATCTTTCCGTCAATGGAGAGCAAAATCAGCGCTCCCTTTTCTCCCATGGTCGCGGCTACTGCTGTGTCCTCCTGGGCATAGATCTTTTAACGCGGCCCGCTACCTGGGTTTTTACGTATTTCGATGAGGAGTCATCCTTCGCCTCATTGATTTCCTCATCCAGATCCGCAATCTCCTCCTGCACCTGGGCCATCTGCCGGGCCAGGGAGGCCTCATCCAGGGTAGCCAGCACGTCTCCCTGTTTTACTTTGTCGCCGCTCTCCACCAGAACTTCTTTGATTTTGATCCCCTCAGGAATTTCTATATCCTCTGCCGTATCACTCTGCAGCGTCCCTGTGCCTACCACAGTGGTAGAAATATTTCCTGTTTCAGCCGCCGTGGAGACTGCTTGTGCTGGGGCCATAGCCATGGCCTTTGCACGCCTTCCCCTGAATACAAAAAAAGAATATCCCTGCTGCGAGCAAAACCACCACGGCAATGCCCAGGATTATAATTTTGCCCCTTTTTCCTCTTTTTTCTTCCGCTTCATATTTGTTCCTCCTCACACCTATACTGTCATTTTATCGTAACTATTCAACAGGTCTTTGCATTTACTGCGCTGACTGTAAGAATATAATTCATGGGCGCAAAAATTCCATCACCGAAGGTAATTTTAATAGAATTTTGCATGTACCCGTGAAGGTACTGAACAGCTACGTATTATCTTTTTTATCATAGATAACCTTTGTGTTCATTCTGTGTAAAAGGCACGAATTTCCATGATCTTTGTGTGATAAAACCCCAAATTTTTTAAGGTTTCTTAATAAAGAGAAGCCACACGCTTATGTCTCTATGACATAAAAGCATGTGGCTTCTCAAATTGATTCCCGCGAGTAACAAGCCAAGGGTCCGTGCCTGTATGGCGATCCGGCGGCTGCCGCGAGTGTTATATCCCCCGCTGTGAGCGGTTCGTCAGCTTTGTTGGCTGTTATACCTCTGGCTGCCCCGGTAAACCCTTTCCCATTTTCATTATGGTAATAGAAGTGACCGTATCCCCATCCATCACAACTCTCAGAATACTGTCAGCCTCAATGTCCGCAAGAGAGCCTTCTGTGCTCTCCCCTTTCATCCACAGTATAGGCTGTTTCATCGGAAACAGTAATGGTCTGTTCCTCACCTGTCAGATTAAGCCCTCCCGGCATTTCCGGCGGAGCTTCCCCGTCTCCGTTTTGGGGCGGTTCCATTCCCTCTATACCGTTTTCATCTCCGGTCATCTTCTCCGGCATCTCTCCATCCGGCATTTCTCCATCCGGCATCTCTCCATCCGGCATTTCTCCGCCCGGTGCCTGGCCTCCCGACCTTCCATTGTTCCCAGCGCTAAAGTAATCTCATTTCCCTCAACCGCTGTCACCTGTCCTACAATACTGCCATCCTCCTCCCAACCAGAGGCACTCTCACCTGTCTCTGAGGAGGCCGCCTGGGATGTATCAGAACTTCCCACTGTGGATGTATTGTTCCCGCTGCTCTGACACCCTATCACACTCACTGCTGTTATCACTATGCATATAACTGTAATAACCTTTTTTCGAACCATATCCCATTTCCTTTCTAAACAGGCATGTCTAAGGACGCAGACATTACCATATTTCGTACATGTAACTGTTCAATACTTTCACAGTTACTCGTTAAATTTACTTTACAATGGAAATATGTTCTTTTTATGGTTGATCTGTGAAAACCCTGTGTCAGTTGACTGAAACTTTTTGGCTTTTACAGTCGTTCCAGTTTCTCCAAAATATTCTGCTGATTTTTTTCAAATAGAAGACGTTCGTTATACCGGTAATACCTGGGGCAGTCATAGCTCTGCAGAAACTTCACACAGTAATAATTTGCCGTCAGCTCTGTGACAAAAACCACCATCTCCTGACTGTCCCCAAAGGCTGCTTCCATAAAGTCAAAGGCATGTTCCAGGGCCCTCCCAGCTTTACAAATAAGCTCTTCATAAGTGTCCTGATCCCGTACAAACAGACTTTTCAGTTTCCCAAATGCCTCCTCTTTATCCTGCAAATGCTCTCCCGCAAACGCCCTCTCATAGGTTTCCAGGAGCGCGCCAGCACGCCTGAATGTCTCCCTCTCCGTCCTGGTTAAGAGCTCAGCCTCCCGCTTCCGTTCACATTCATACGCAAGCTTGTCCGATTCTTCCTTCAGACATACAGCCATATCGGAAGCAGCCCCCGAAAACAAGCGCTCCTTTCCCTCCTTCAGACACGCGAACACCTTTTCCAGCGTCTCCTCCTGCCTGCAGACTTGCCGGAAATGTTCCACACAGCGCGCAGTCAGAAGGCCGATCACACTCAGCTTTTCATCAAAGGAGGCGTGTGCTGTCTTTTTTCAGCAGAATCTCGTCAATTTTTCCACCCAGCACTGCATCAATCTGATAGTCTGTCTGGTATTTATAATAAAGCTCCAGATAATTTGCAAAATCTTTGGCTGCCTTGGGATACTGGATATACTGTATGGTCACTTCACGATCCACCTGCTTTCCCAACTTCTCATAAACGCTGATCAGACGGGACAAATCCTCCCATCCTCTGGGTGTGGCAAAGAACTTGCCGTCAACCGTACTCTCCATACGGTAAAAAATACCTGGGTTTTGTGTTCAGGTAGGAAATCACCGCAGGGTGGATCTCCTCCTGATAGGCGTACTCCTTCCACACCTCATAGTCCGGCTCCACCTCTATCCTTTTACCCGGTCCATTGTCACCACGTCAAACTCCCGCACAGACTTGTTGTACTCCGGAGGATTCCCAGCTGCCACAATGATCCATCCCTCCGGAACCGCATGGTTCCCAAAAGTTTTGCACTGCAGAAACTGCAGCATCGCCGGAGCCAGTGTCTCTGAAACACAGTTAATCTCATCGATAAACAGAATTCCCTCCTTAAGCCCTGTCTTCTATCTTTTCATACACAGAGGCTACAATCTCACTCATGGTATATTCCGTCACCGCGCAGGTTCTGCCGCCAAACTCCTTCTGTGAGATAAAGGGAAGCCCGATGGCGCTTTGCCTGGTGTGGTGGGTGATGGTATACGCCACCAGTCCAACCCCGCACTCCTTTGCAATCTGTTCCATAATCTGCGTTTTTCCGATTCCCGGCGCCCGATCAGAAGCACGGGTCTTTGCCGGAAAGACGGTATCTGGTATTCCCCGTACGCATCCCTGGCAAGATAAGCCTCTATGGCGTCTTTGATTTCCTGTTTTGCTCTCTTGATGTTCATTTTGTTCTCCTCATTCTATCGTTCCCTGCTGAAAAAGGTTCCTCTTCACTGGGATCTAAAATTAGCTTCATGGCCCAAGGAGGTACATCCACATCCCTGTACTCCCTCTCATAAAGACAAAGGCTGTCTCATAGGAAGGCTTCTTCCCAGGGAAGATGCTGTACCCGTCCGTAAAATAGATCAAACCCCTCAGTCTCCCAAAAGCCCCGTTTGCCAGCAACTCCTCCACATAGGCAAAGGCGGGCCTGAAGTCTGTACCTCCCTGGCCCCTCACCGTAAAGCTTCCCATATACTCCTTTAACTGCTCCCTGCCCGTAATCTTCGTATCCGACTGAATCTGGTCATCGCACTGAATGATATGGATATTGAGTTTTCGAAAAAAGCCTCGGACTCACTCAGCACACTGTACGTCTCCTCCAGAAAACGCTTTACCAGCCTCCCTTGCAGGACATGGAAGTGTCGATGACAATGACAAAATCCTCCACTCTGGGCACTTCCCTGGTCTCCTGGGGTTCGATCAGCGGCATATTCCCATATAGTTCCATTCCATAGTTGTAGAAAATATAATCAAAGGTGTCCATATCCACCTGCATCTCTTCCTTGAGCACTGCAAATTTTCTTAAAAAATCCCGGTAGTCATACCGCTGTCTGTTTTCCACCTGAACGTGCTCCAGCAGACTTCTGGAGTCCTCCGCCGCCTCCCTGCCAAAGGTCTCCATCTCCGTCTGCATCTTTTCCCGGATATCCTCCCAACGGTTTGGCATCTGCTGCTGACTCTTTGGGGCTTCTGACTGCCACCGGCTGTGGTCATCCGCCAAAAATTCCCTCTCCATCTGCTCCAACCTGGCAGGCGGCATACTCTGTGAACACAGCCAGTGGTATACAGCCTGGGCGGTCACCACCTTAAGATCCTCTTTCATCTTCCGGCAGCACTCCCTACGCAGGTGAGAACCCGGCGCATGGACACAGCTCTGATACAGGCCATCTATCACATATTCTGCCGCAATATCACAGGCCAGATTCCAGTAACGCACATCCTGTTCTTTTCTCCGGTACATGTGGCCGAAAAGGCAGTGAATTACCATGTGCAGATAAGCTCTGTTCACATTCCTCCTCCCTCTGCTGTACAGCTGTGCCAGGGAATCCGGCTTAAAATACAGACAGGTCCTGTCTGTCCCTAGTCCGCAAATATCCCAGTCCGGCGTAAGCCTAAGCTGACTGAGCGCCACATCCAGAAAACGCATTGAGAGATAAAGTTCATTCCTGGCATTTGTAAGAATCTCCTCCCCCGATCCGGGCAAATTCCTGCTCCCGTTCCTGCTGTGTGTATACTACATTCTTTTCCATATTTCGTTCCTTCCTACAGCTCGAATACCTTTCTCTGCCTCCTGCCTGTTCTGCGGTGCAGCTCCATCAGAAAACTCATCATCTCCAGCATTCCTGCTCTGTTTGCCTCCTCCAGTATCACTTCCAGATGTTTAGGCGTTGACTCCCTCCAGTCCTTTCCACTCTCCGGCCAGCCACTTAAGAGACTCCTCCTCCCGTCTTCTGACCAACTCCTGCACAATCGGTTTAAAGTGCTCTTCCAGATACTGATCATACTCCTCCTGGCTGTGTCCGCCAGCTTATATGGGAACATTCGCCTTCCCAGCGCCAGATCTGCCAGAAAAGCCCCGCTCTCCACAGGTTTGGCATCCCGAAAGCGCCTGTCATACTCCGCGAAGTTAAAATTCTTCTGATCAAAACAATTCCGGTAGTACAGACCGCTTCCATGTACCCGGGTCATCAGGATACGGGCAGGGGGTATTCTCCACTCCCTCCTCAAAATATTCTGGAAACAGGAGTCTGGCATATCCCCCTTCATCCCGGTAAGTTACCAGCAATTGTTCATGGAGTTCAGAAAGCACCTCTTTCATACAAGAAACCTGCCCCGGCATAATCCGGTAGTCCAGCTCCCGTACCCTGTGGCATCCGGTAAACGCCCCTTGGCCCCAGTCCCGCACACTTCCTGTAAATCCCAAAGCCTTAAGTTACTGCAGTTGTAGAAACAGTAAGCCCCCACTTTTTCCACAGAGGGCGGCAGAATCACTTCCTCCACCTCTTCTCCTTCAAGCGGCATGTCTCCACCAAAACTCCCCCTGTGCAATCCGGATACGCCCCTGGCTTGGCCCAGTTTAAAGGCAGCTTCATCAAAATGTACGGAAAATGCGTAATCTCCAATCTCCCGGACTATAAGTCCCTCTAACCGCTCAGGAATTTCCACTCTCTTGTCACAGGAAAAACAGCGCAATATCCTTGCGCCGTTTTCGGTTGTTTCATATGCAAATGTCTGCACCTTTTTCCACTCCTTCTCTAGCCAAGTGCCACATCTAAAATCATCATAAGCACAAATCCAACGGCAACCCCGATGGTACCTATATTGGAATGTGCGCCCGCCTGAGACTCAGGTATCAGTTCCTCCACTACCACGTAGATCATTGCGCCGGCTGCAAAAGACAGCAGGTAGGGAAGCGCCGGTGTGATAATCCCGGTGAGTAAGATGGTGAGCAGAGCGGCAATGGGCTCCACAATTCCAGATGCCGTTCCGTATAAAAAGGACCTGAACCGCCCCATGCCCTCGCTCTTTAGGGGCATAGAAATAATCGCTCCCTCTGGAAAATTCTGTATGGCGATTCCCAGGGAAAAAGCCAGGGCTCCCGCTCCAGAACTAAGGGCGTTCTCAGATAAAAGCCCTGCAAAAACCACACCCACAGCCATTCCCTCAGGGATATTGTGCAGTGTAACAGCCAGCACCAGCATAGTTGATTTTTTTTAAGCTGGACTGAATGCCTTCTGGCTTTGCGCTGTCCAGATGAAGGTGGGGAATCAGGCTGTCCAGCCCCAGCAGGAAGAAGATTCCCAAAACAAAACCGACTGCCGCCGGAAGCCATGGAATGACCCCTGTTCCTCAGCCATATCTATAGACGGCACGATCAAAGACCACACGGAGGCCGCAATCATCACTCCTGATGCAAATCCCAGCAGAGACTTCTGAAGCCTGGTGCCCATCTCATTTTTCATAAAAAATACCATAGCGGCCCCAAGTATGGTGCCTGCAAATGGAATCAAAATTCCAATTATTATGTTTGTATTCACAGTAGTTTGCTCCTTTCTCTTCATATGGATAGAGTATACCATTTTTGTATGTTTTCTACAACAACTCCGTGAATTATGGTATAATATGATTCGGTGTTACTGTTCACAGTAACACCGAATCAAAAAGTCATGCGTTTCAGAATGGTACGAAAACGCATGACTTGGACGCTAAATATTAATGTGATGTTGAGTGCAAAAGGTATTTTGCCTCCTGAATCATTTACTCACAGTCTGGGCAGTAAATGCTCAGACCTGTTGAATAGTTACCATGAAAGGACAATTACTATGAATCCAATGAATCTGTTACAACTCAAATCTTCCTGGGAAAAATTCCAGCGCAATCATCCGAAATTCCCTCTGTTTCTCAATGCGGTTTCCAGGGAGGGACTTGATACGGGGAGCATCGTGGAAATAAAGGTTACCACTGCCCAGGGCAAAACCTTCACATCCAATCTCAAAGTCCGCCCCGAAGATGAGGAGTTAATCCGGGAGTTAAAAGACCTTTCGGAATAGACGGGATGCGCAGTAAATGCGCACACCTGCCTGATCTGTAATCAATTGTCTTCTTCCAAAGCCTTCTTCATCTTCCTTCGCATCATTCCCATGAAAAAAGCGATCACCAGATCCGAAATACCTTCATACAAAAGGACAATTCCTATAAAAGCAATGGTAACCTCCGCTGCCTCAAAAAGGATTCCACAGCATCACCGCACCCAGGACAGCCATCAGCACTGCCGCCACAAGGGCCGCCCACCATCTACGGAAGCCAAAATTTTTTCATCTCAAAGGCCCGCTTTATATTTACACAGCCATCTACCATGATGAAGATACCCAGAACCAAGGGGATGATCATCACCACTACCTCGGCCTGAAGCAGCATGAAGATTCCCGCCCCGCACAGAATCAGGCCTATAATCAAATCATAGCGAAAGAAAAACTCCGCCTCTTTGCTCTTATAATATCGCACAACATCCGTCACCCCGTGGATCAAAATCATGGCGCCTACAAAATAACAGATGAGCTTGCTGGTTATACCAGGATACAAAAGCAGGACGATTCCCAACAGAATGGACACAACCGAGGACAATACAAAACTCTTTTTTCACACTTTTCCAAAAATTCATCATATGCAGACTCCCTCTCCCAGTGCTTTTTTCCATTTTACTACAATATTTCGTTGTGGTCAAAAGGTATTTTACACTTCACTCCCCTGTTCGTGCCAGGAGAGCAGACGAATGGCAGCAAACCCCGCCGCTGCTCCCAGAGCACACCAGAGGATCTGCGGCTGGTCTGGAAAGCCGGGGAATACCTGGCCTAATGATCCCAGAATAAAGCCCAGAATAACCAGATATACCGGCATGGGATGGCGGCTCATGGCTGTCTCCAGGATCTTTGCAGTCAGCACTGTCCCCAGCAGCAGTCCTCCTCCAAGGGGCAGCAAATAGAGAATCTGAACCCTGGCAATGGCTTCCATGATGCGCCCATACATTCCAAGCAGTAAAACATGTAAGAGACGCTGATTCCGGGCAGCACCAATGCCACTGCTGCCAGCAGACCCGCTAAAAAAGAACCACTCCCCACCGCTCTGACCCCCGCCCAGTATTCCCGCCGGAAGGGCTCCCAGCAAAATCACAGCGGCTGCCCCAACCAGCGGATAAAGAATAAGCCGCCAGTCCATCTGCTTAACCCCGGACTTTTGGTAGATCATTGGGATTCCCCCCCTGCACCCGCCCCTATAAAAAATACCTCATCGGCATCGGGTAGGCTTCCAGGAGAGCGGAAACCGGCCCTGCGAACAGCATCATCCCCAGGATACCGCCCATGCCAAATACAGAAAGATAGACAAAATTCGCCTTCTTGTTTTTCGTAAAAGAGCTCACAGAAGAAATAAGTCTGTCGTAGCATCCCAGCAGCATGGCCATAGACCCGCCGCTCACCCCGGAACCAGCATAGTACCTCCCACACATACTCCCTTGAACGCTGTACGAATCATTGAATCTGCCATCCCTAACCTCCCGGTTTCACTCTCATACCAGCTTATTCCCCAGAAGGGTCTGACATACCGAAAAACCCTCAGAATCTATCGACTTTTTTCAACTTTCGTGATATAGTAATGATGTTTTGACGTAAATGCGCAGACCTGCTGAATTGTTACGTTTTGACTTCATATAAAAATGGAAAGGGTAGGATTTGTATCTATGAATCAGGAAAGGGAAATAAAAAACCAAATCACAGAAGGCGTGATATGGAAACAACTGCTGCTCTTTTTCTTTCCCATTGTGTTGGGTACTTTTTTTCAGCAGTTTTACAATACAATTGACGCAGTCATCGTCGGGCGCTTTGTGGGAAAAGAAGCTCTGGCAAGCGTAGGCGGATCTGCCGGGCAGATCATTGCTTTGGTGGTAGGTTTTTTCACCGGGCTGGCTGCCGGCGCCTCTGTTGTCATCTCCCAGTTTTATGGAGCGCGCGATAAAAGAGGACTGAACTACAGCATACATACCTCCTATGCTTTTTCCATTGCCGGGAGCGTAATCATCACTGTGCTGGGCATTGCGCTCTCCCCCATGTTTCTTCGCATGATGAACACAGCACCGGAACTCATGGCAGATTCCACACTCTATCTGCGCATCTACTTCGGAGGTATTCTCTTTGTTTTCATATACAACATGGGAGCCAGCATCCTGAGAGCCGCGGGAGATTCTAAGCGGCCGCTCTACTATCTGATCGTTTGCTGTGTGGTAAACATTATTCTGGATATTGTTATGGTTGTTTTTCTGGACATGGGTGTTGCAGGGGCGGCTATTGCCACTTTGATTGCTCAGGCAGCCAGCGCCATCCTAGTCACGCGCGCCCTGATAAAATCAGATGAAATGCTGCGCCTCAATATAAAAAGAAATCCGTTTTTACCCCCAGGTGCTCCGCTCCCCAGCTGCGTATCGGGTTTCCGGGAGGACTGCAGTCCGTAATGTACAGTTTTTCCAACATTGTAATACAGGCAGCCCTGAACTCCTATGGGACAGATACCGTGGCAGCCTGGGCGGCCTACGGCAAGCTGGATGCTATCTACTGGATGATCAGCGGTGCCTTCGGGATCGCCATCACAACCTTTGTGGGACAAAACTACGGGGCTGGGAAAACAGACAGAATCAAGCGCAGTGTCAAGATATGTCTGGGCATGGATCTGGTAGCTGCCGCAGCGCTGATCCTCTTTTTGATCCTGGCACGCGTCCCGCTGTTTCGGATCTTCACCGCGGATACTAGTGTGATCCGTGCGGGAACCCGCATGCTAGAGATGATCACTCCCTGCTACATATTCTTCGTATTTATAGAGATCCTCTCCGGCGCGCTCAGAGGCATAGGCGATGTGCTGATCCCCATGCTGCTGACCATGTGCGGTGTTTGTCTGCTGCGAATTGCCTGGGTGTTCTTTATTGTTCCTCTCAGCCCCTCAGTAGCTACGATTATCTACAGCTATCCGGTCACCTGGATTTTATCTGCAGTGCTCTTTATCCTGTATTATTGGTACCGCCAGAAGAGTCTGTCGGTCAATGTCAAATCTTAACTATGAAAAAGCCAGTAGAAGATAAAGATTATTGCCCTCATATCCCCATAGCTTCAAAAAGTTCCAAAAGCCTCAGTGCATCCTCCATAGTATTGTGCCATCCAAAACGCCCAAGATCCACATTCTCCTCACTGTCCACAATCACACCCTCTGACTCCAAAAGCCGCCTCTGCAGCCCTGAAACGGCAAAGGCGGCGGCTCCGCTCAAATGGCCTTTGGCATTGACCACCCGGTACGCCGGGGCTTCCTCTCCGCTGGGCATATGTCCCAGGGCATATCCGGCCTGTCTGGCATTTTTCGGTTTCCCACAGAGCAGGGCTATCTGTCCGTAGGTTGCCACCTTTCCTCTCGGAACGGACCTGCACACTTCATATACGCGTCTGTTAAAATCCATCTGTTATCCTGCACCGTATGGGTTCATGAACCATACAGTGTTTTACCTCCGTAAACTCTTTTTCTATCGCTCCGTGAACATTCTCCGCAATTTTGTGTGCTTCTATGAGAGTAATGTTTTCATCCGCTGCGATCTCAATATCCACATACACTTTTTGCTCCAAACATCCTGGTCTTCATATTGTCGATCTCCTTGACGCCCTCCCGGCTTAGCACTACATTTCTCATCCGCTGAATCGTCTGGTCATCACATGCCTTATCCACCATCTTATCCATGGCATCCTTAAACACATCCAGAGCTGCCTTTTCAATAAAAATGCAGATTACTACACTGGCGGCCGGGTCCAGCACCGGAAACCCCAGTCTGGCCCCCAGGATACCCGCAAATGCCCCGATGGAGGAGAGTGCATCAGAACGATGATGCCACGCGTCAGCCATCAATGCCCCAGAGTTGATCTTTTTTTGCAGCGGCTCTGGTATACCAGTACATCCACTCCTTGGTCACAATGGAAATCACAGCAGCAGCCAGCGCCAGCATTCCCGGAATCTCCATGGTCTTGAATTCTCCCCTGCTATCTTTTGAATCCCTTCCACCCCAATTCCGATTCCCGTGGCTGCCAGGACAACTGCAAGTATAATGGAGGCCACACACTCCATGCGCTCATGCCCGTAGGGGGTGTTCTTTATCGGACTTTTTTGTTTGCCATGGTTACCCCAATCATCACAATAAATGTGCTGAACACATCTGACGCGGAGTGTACTGCATCAGAGATCATAGCCCCGGAATGGGCCACCACACCTGCCACCAGCTTAAAAAGTGATAAGACCAGGTTGACTGCCACACTGATTTTAGACACTTCCATAGCAATATTCTTATCTTCTGCGGACTGGATCATACGCTCTTTTCCCTTCATAAAAAATCACCTCCACATTTTTCAATTGAACTCTAAAGAAATTTCCATGTAACAAAAAACACCTGCGGAACAATACGAGTAATCTACTGTCCCGCAGATGTTAGCTTTTCATCTGCTGCCACCATAAGGTAACCCGGCACATGGACGATGTGTCCACTGCCTGCTCAGTTTGTACTGTAGATATAGATGCAGTGCAAAGAGTGTTACTTTATAATATGCAAATCTATTTCATTTGTCAATACTAATCTTCATAGAACTTATATTTCACTTTCCTGTCCCCAAAACGCCCGGACGCAGTTGGCTGCCGGAAAATCCTTTTTCCCCATACCGTAACCTGTCTTTTCTATAGTCATCCTGGGAAGAACGGTATAGTCCTGCACAAAATTTAAGCAGTGCAGCCCCTGTGGGAGTGCAAAGTTCCCTCTGATCTCCCCCGCGTAGCAGGGATGCCCTGAGTATCCGCGCTGTGGCCGGAGCCGGGACCGGCAGAATGCCGTGAGCACACTGCACCTGACCATACCCCGTATTGACTGCTGAAGCTGCCACCCGGTCAGGGCCAAGCTCATCAAACAGCAATGCACAACCAACAATATCCGCTACTGCATCCATGGTACCCACCTCATGAAAATGAATGTCTGCCACCGCTCTGCCGTGCACCTGCCCTCAGCGTCCGCTATGATTTTATAGATATTCTTAGCATCATCGCGCACTTTTTCCGGTACGGACAGTCCGTCAATGATCTGAAAAATATCTTCCAGTCCCCTATGCAGGTCTGCGTGTGAAGCACCGTGAGAATGGCCATGCCCGCGGCTATGCTCTGCTGCGTGGAGATCCTCATGCTGTCCCTGGTGTTCCTTGCTCTCTTCCTCCCGGCCCCGGATCTTTACAGACACATGGGTACCGGCTATCCCGCATTTCACTGCCTGTTCACAGCCAATATGTACATCCAAAAGCCCCATTCCATTCATCTGCCGGATGAAAGCCTCCTTATCCGGCAGCAGCTCCAAAAGGGCGCCCATTAGCATATCGCCCGCAATTCCCATATTACATTCCAAATACAACAGCTTCATTCTCTTACGCCCTCCATATGGTTGATCATACTTGCAAGATAACCGGCGCCAAATCCATTGTCAATGTTGACCACACTGACCCCGCTGGCACAGGAATTCAGCATGGACAAAAGGGCTGCAAGGCCTCCAAAGCTGGCTCCGTATCCCACGCTTGTGGGAACTGCGATCACCGGACATTCCGCCATCCCTCCAATGACGCTTGCCAGGGGCTCCCTCCATTCCCGCAATGGCAATGATTACCCTTGCGCTCATGATCTCTTTTGCATGGCTCATCAGTCTGTGCATACCCGCCACGCCCACGTCGTACAGCCTTACCACCTCATTGCCGTAGACCTCGGCTGTCTGGGCTGCCTCCTCTGCAACTGGCATATCGCTGGTTCCTCCAGTGGCCACAACGATTTTGCCGATACCATCAGGCCTGGGCTTCTCCCCCACGATTCCAATCCTGGACAGGGCGTCATACCGGAGGTCCAATCTTTTGGACACATAGTCTGCCGCCTCCTGGGACATCCTTGTAATCAGCACCGTCTTTTCGTGCTCCTCCACCATTGCTGCCGCAATCTGGCAAATCTGTTCCCTGGTCTTTCCTGCTCCGTAGATTACTTCTGCCATCCCCTGCCGGATGCCCCGGTGTGTATCCAGCTTCGCAAACCCCATCTCCCGGTAGGGCTCTGTCTTTATCTGAAGCAGCGCCTCATCCGGTTTCACTTCGCCCTGGGCAACCTGTGTGAGCAGCTGCTGCAATTCTCTTTTATCCACCTCTTCATCTCCTTAAGTCTTTTTCTTCGCTTTAGATTTTATACACACATCATAAGCCCTGGGTGAACTCAAAGTCAACACTTTTCTCCAATTTGATTTATTCTACAGGTCATCGATCAAAGCGCTGCTCTTTGCATAGGCGGTACTTCTGGCCTCAAAAAAATCGGTTTTTATCATATTTGCGTTGGAAAACTGGCTCACCCAGTTCATAGATGCCGGCTCCTGCCTATGCCCCTCATAGATTGGCGCAAAGCCCAGATTCTGGCACCGGAGATTTCCCAGGTACTGAATGTAATCGGAGATCATCGCTTTGGTCAGCCCCTGCACCTCATCCCCGACTGCATACTGTCCCCAGAGTATCTCCTGCTCACAGCCCTCCCTTATCATTTCACGGTATATCTCTATAGAATCCCGGTCAAACAGGTCCGGCTCCTCCTGCTTCAGCTCCAGAAGAATATTCCGAAAGAGCCAGAGATGGGTATTCTCATCCCGGTTGATGTACCGGATCTCCTGCACGGAACCAGGCATGCGGCGGTTTCTTCCCAGATTATAAAAAACATGAAACCGCTGTAGAAATAGATACCCTCCAGGATATAATTGGCCACCAGTGTCTTAACCAGCATTTGAGAATCCTTCTTTTTGCTGAAACTCATTGTAGAGGTTTCCGATAAACTCGTTTCTCTTCAGCAGGTGCGCGTCCTCCTTCCACTGGTAGAGCACGGCATTTCGCTGCTGTGGTTCGCAGATGGTGTCCAGCATGTAGCTGTAGCTCTGACTGTGCACCGCTTCCTGAAACCCCTGGATAGAGAGGCACAGATTCACCTCATTTGCAGTAATGTATTCACTGATATTGGGCAGATTAGCAGTCTGGATGCTGTCCAGGAAAATCAGGAAGGAGAGAATTTTGTCATAGGCTCTCCGTTCCGCCTCCGGCAGGTTCCGGTAGTCCCGCACATCCACACCCAGGTTGATCTCCTCAGGTATCCAGAAGTTATTCATCGCCTGCCGGTACCACCTGCTGACCCATGCATATTTCATATTGTTAAAATCATTAAGATTGGTGGTGTTTCCCCAATCATCCTGCGTCTTTGCACCTCTGTGTCTCCCCGGGATTAAACAGAGGGCGCTTCATTAGTTCTGACATATCTCTTCCTTTCTTTCTAAGCGGAACAAACCTCACACTCCTCCACCTCTAGGCTCCTGGAGCGGATATAATAGATGGTCTTTACCCCTCCTCCCATGCCAGAAGATACAGATCCAGCACCTTTCGGAAGGTATATTCATTGGTAATGTACAGGTTCATGCTCTGTGCCTGGTCAATATGCCTCTGGCGGACGCCGCACGCCCGCACAGACCAGGTCTGGTCAATGGAATGGGCATTTTTATAGTACCAAAAATTCTCCATGGTAAGTTCCGGAGCGACCCTGGGGATCAACCCATTTTTCTTCTCCTCCAGAAAATACCGGTTCATCACCGGGTCCAGGCCAGCGGAGGTTCCGGCAATGATACTGGTGCTGCTGGTAGGCGCCACAGCCAGCAGGTAACCGTTGCGCAGTCCCTGCGCCTGTACCTGTCTTTGCAGCTGCTCCCAGCGGCCTGTGGTCAGCCCGCGTTCCTCAAAATAGGCTCCGCTCTGCCATGTGCTCCCCCAAAATAAGTATAGCTCCCCTTCTCCGCTGCAATCCTGCTGCTGGCCTGAATAGCGCTGTAGTGAATTTGAGAGAAGACCTTCTCTGTAAACTCCAGATGTGCCTCACTCTCCCAGGCAATCTTCCGCTTTGCCAGCATATGATGGTAACCGCTGACTCCCAACCCAATGGGACGGTAATTTTTATTGTTTATCTCAGCATACGGAAGAGGAAAGAAGTTTAAATCGATCACATTGTCCAGGGCTCTGATGGCGCTCTCTGTCACATAGGCCACTTCCTTCTGATCCTCCAGACAAATATTTCCGAGGGAGAGGCTGGCCAGATTGCAGACTACAAACTCTCCCGGTTTGGTTACATTGACCACCACGTTTTCCCCGTGAATCTGCTCTATTCTCTGCTCCACCTCCTGGATACCGCTCATATTCTGGGCGATCTCCGTGCAGAGATTACTGCAGTAGATCATCCCCCGATGTTTGTTGGGATTTGCCCGGTTTACATGGTCACGATTGAAGATAAAAGGCGTGCCGGTTTCCACTGCGCTTTTGATAATAAGCCGGATGATGTCCTTTATGGGCAGCACTCTCTTGGCAATGTCCACATCCTTCACACATTCCAGATACTTGTCCTTCCACTCATCTCCCAACAATCCTCCAGAGCATATCCTTTTTTTTGTCAAAATTTCGTGGGGACACATCAGATACCAATTCCCCTCTATATTGTCCCTGGCCTGCTCCCAGAAATAATCCGGAAAACATACTCCCGGAAACACATCATGGGCTTTCATGCGGTCATCCCCGTTGTTGGTGCGCAGGTTCAAAAACTCCGGCAGATCCCTGTGCCACACATCCAGGTACACAGCCACAGCTCCCTGGCGCATCCCCAGCTGGTCTACAGCCACTGCCGTATCGTTTGCCAGACGTATCCACCGGATAACGCCCCCGCGGCTCCCTCAAATCCCCGAATCGCGCTCCCGCTTGCCCTTACCTTTCCAAAGTACATGCCCATACCGCCCCCATGTACTTGCTGACCTTCGCAAAGTTGTCAAGGCTGCGGTAAATGCCGTCCAGGCTGTCCGGAACCGTGTCAATAAAGCAGGAGGACAGCTGATGGTAAGGCTTGCGGGCATTGGACAGGGTGGGAGTCGCCATAGTGACCTTCAAAAGACTCAGCATATCATAAAAACGCCTCACCCACTCATCCCTGTTCTCCTTTTCCTGCATGGCTAAATGCATAGCAATCCCCATAAACATTTCCTGGGGTGTCTCCATAGGTACTCCCTGTCTGGTCTTAATCACATAGCGTTCCAAGAGAAGGGAAAGTCCTGCGTAGTGAAAAAAGCTCATTCCTGCTCCCATCTATCCATGACTCATACCGGTCAATCTCAGCCTTTGAATAGTGTTCCAGGATATATTTCCCGTAGAGTTCTTCACCGGTCAGGTATGTTAGCTTATCATAAAAACTGTGGATTTGATATTTCTCCATATTCAGTGCCAGCTTGTACTCAAATTCAGCCATGGACAGCCTGGCTGCTATCCTCTCCCACTGGGGCGCCTCCTGCGTCGTCAGCTCTGCGGCTGCCCGGATGAGCGGTCCAAAAAGTTCCTCCCGACTTTCCCCGGATTTAACAAAATCCGAGAACTTTGTATATAGGATGCCTGGTTCATATTCCCTCTGGGGAAAATCTCTCTCTATTTTCTCAAGTACACAGCCCATTCCCGGAATCTCAAGAAGTTTTTCCGGGCAGCCTGTGTACTCTATCCTGCTGCTTTCCATCTCTCATCTGCCCTTTCTACAATTTATGGTGTCCGTTATCCAGAATACCACAATATATAGTTTTATTCAAGACTCTTTCCTCTCCGAAATCCTTGGTATACACATTGGAAAGATTCCCATCTCCGAGAGGCGTTTTGTCAGCCGGTCCAGGTTCTCAACCGTATTGTATCCCACAAAATGTTCCAGTTTTTCCACTTCCTCCAACTCATTGTCCGTGTGATTCAACGCACACAAAAAACGGTGAAGCACATCATGGCGGTAGAGAAGGTAGTTCCCAGCCTGCCGCCCTTTCTCTGTGAGGGAAATTTCCCCATACTTTCTGGAGATGAGATAGCCGTTTCTGTCAAGCTGCTGAATCATCTTTGTCACAGAAGATGGCTTTACATGCAGCATTCTGGACAAGTCACCCACTCTCACCTCGTTCCCCTCCCCTCCAAGCCGCATGATCATCTCCAGGTAGTCTTCCATGGCACTGGACATCTCAGAACTCTTGTTCATTTGATACCCCTTCATTGTATAAAATCCTTCTGTTTTGCCCATTCACACCCCATAACCGGCATTCCGAGGTAACCAATTGTCAATCCCCTGAATACCTTAATGATATAAAGTTTCCTTATCCTAAAAATCTATTCAAGGAGTTTCCCTTATGAAAAGCAATTTTCATTGAAGGATATTCAGCCCGGTCAGTGTGCGTCTGTCCGCGCACTGTACTCTACCGGAAGTATGCGCCGCCGCCTGCTGGACATTGGCCTTGTGGAGCATACGCCTGTCAGATGTCTTGGCAGAAGTCCCGGCGGCGATCCCAGTGCATATTTGATCCGGGGTGCCGTCATAGCCACCATACGTTCGGAGGATTGTGAGAATATTATTGTTGATCCTGTCAGGGGAGGTGTCAGAATGGGCCTGACCAACCGTTCCGTGGGAATCCATGCTGCGGATTCCGGTCTGGAGCTGAAAAAGCATTCTGGAAGTGATCTGGTCGTTGCCATCGCAGGAAACCCGAATGTGGGAAAAAGCACGGTCTTTAACGGCCTGACCGGAATGAATCAGCACACAGGGAACTGGCCTGGCAAAACGGTGGCCAGTGCCCAGGGATACTGCCAGACAAAGGACATTCCTATGTGATGGTGGATATTCCTGGCACTTATTCTCTTCTGGCACACTCCGCAGAGGAAGAAGTAGCCAGAAATTTTATCTGCTTCGGGCAGCCGTATGCCGTTGTGGTGGTCTGTGACGCCACATGTCTGGAGCGCAGCCTGAATCTGGTTCTGCAAACCTGGAGATCTCCTCAAAAGTCGTGGTGTGTATAAACCTGATGGATGAGGCCAAACGCAAGGGCATTCATGTCAATCTGCCTCTGCTGGAAAAGAGGCTGGATGTACCTGTGGTGGGTACAACTGCCAGAAAGAAAAAAAAGTCTTTCCAATCTCATGGATACCTTAGACCACACCGTGGAGGAAGCGCAGTCTTCCCCACCTTTGAAGTACACTATCCTCAAGTTCTGGAAAACGCAGTGGCTATGGTAGAGCCAGTAATACAAACCATAGGCTTCCGAGACCTTGACAGCCGTTGGCTGAGCCTGCGGCTGCTGGATGCGGACCCCCCCTCCTCACCGAAGTAAAAAGCGTACCTGGGGAGGCATTCTTAAACCAGGAGGAGTTAAGATCGGCGCTGGAGACCGCAAAGGCATATCTGGCCGGTGAGGGAATTGACCAGGACCGCTTAAAGGATCTGGTAGTAACTTCCCTTGTAAATACCGCGGAGACAGTTTGCCGTGGAGCTGTTACATATGAGAAGAAAGGGTACCGTCATCTGGATCTCAAGGTGGACCGAATATTGACCAGCCGGCGCACTGGCTGCCCGGTTATGCTGCTCTTGCTGGCCCTGGTATTCTGGCTGACCATGACCGGTGCCAACTATCCCTCCCAGCTTCTCTCCGGTTTCCTTTTGATATCCAGGACCGGCTGACTGCGCTTTTTCAATATCTGCATGCTCCCTCCTGGCTTCACGGTATACTGGTACTTGAATCTACCGGGTATTGGCTTGGGTTGTTTCCGTAATGCTCCCCCCAATGGCCATTTTTTCCCGCTGTTTACCCTCCTGGAAGATACAGGATACCTTCCCCGAATTGCCTACAACCTGGATAAACCCTTTAAGCGGTGCTGTGCCTGCGGCAAACAGGCCCCTCACCATGTGCATGGGTTTTGGCTGCAACGCGGCAGGCGTTGTGGGCTGCCGTATTATTGATTCCCCCGCGGGAACGCCTGCTGGCAATTTTGACAAACAGCTTTGTTCCCTGTAATGGTAGGTTTCCCACATTGATCGCGATTATCACGATGTTTTTTATCGGAACCGCCGGAGGAATGCTTTCCTCCATAGCCTCAGCCCTACTGTTGACAGGCGTAATACTACTTGGAGTTGTACTAACATTTACAGTCACAAAGCTGCTCTCCAAAACTGTCCTAAAGGGGTTCCATCCTCCTTCACTTTGGAACTGCCGCCCTACCGCAGGCCACAGATTGGAAAAGTGATTATGAGGTCTGTTTTTGACCGAACCCTGTTTGTGCTGGGAAGGGCCGCCGTGGTGGCAGCTCCCGCCGGTATGATCATCTGGCTGATGGCCAATATCACTGTGGGCGGAGCAAACATATTAACCCATTGTGCCGCCTTTTTTAGACCCCTTTGCCAGACTGATGGGGCTGGATGGCGTAATATTAATAGCCTTCATTTTAGGTTTCCCGGCAAATGAAATCGTGATACCCATTATCATCATGGCCTATCTGTCTCAGGGCAGTATTTTGGAACTCAGGATATGGCACAGATGAAACAGCTGTTTGTGTCAAACGGATGGACCTGGATTACCGCCGCCTGTACCATGCTGTTCTCCCTGTTCCACTGGCCCTGTTCCACTACGCTGCTGACCATCAAAAAAGAGACCGGAAGCCTCAAATGGACTGCTCTGGCGGCCGCGCTTCCCACTGTCATCGGAATGGCTTCCTGCATTCTCTTTGCAGGCGCTGCCCGGTTTGTCAGCTTTTTGTTCAGATAGACAAAAAGCTTATGCCGGTAAACTGCTCTTAAATAGATGCACTTTACCGGCATAAGCCTAAATCCTCTTACTGTGAAAGTCCCGGACAGCGGACATGTCCTTTAATCATAACATAGTTTGTGAGAAAAACACCGCTTCTCCACCTGCTGCTCTCGCACCACCTGATAACCCCCTGCGCTCAAAGAATGTCTTAGCTGTTATGGATGCATGGACCGTTATCTGTTTTTCCCTGCCCAGCTCTCCAGTTCACCGCAGAGCAGCGTGGCAATCCCCTGCCCCTGATACTCCCGGTGCACATAGAGTCGGTCCAAATAGCCTGTAAAATCCATGTCCCCAAAGCCTGTGATCACTCCATCCCTCCATGCCACCAGACTATAATGTTCCCTCAGCGATTGATCCCATATAACTGGATCAGGGGTGTGCTCCGGCCCAGGCATTTAGCTGACGGGAGTTGTAATCCCTTCTGTTGACGGTATGCACTGTATTGTAAAACAGCTCCATAATCTCCTCAAGGTCGTCTGTCCGATATTTTCTGATCTCCGTTTTCGCCATGTTCTGCTCTCCCCTTTATTGCTTTAGTGCTTTCCTATCCGGTTAGAAACCCAGCAGCGCACTGTACAGCCTCCAGTCGCAGTCCTTAAACACATTAAAGACAATCCTCTTAAAATTGCTGTGCTCCAGATATTCTTCCACTGTGTCCACAGCTATCCGAGCTGCCAAATCATTTGGAAAATGGAACTCTCCTGTAGAGATACAGCAGATAGCTCAAGCGCTCCTCCTGGGTATTCGGCTCCCCGTCCACTCCACAATTTTGTTCATCTTCTCTCATCTTTCACACCTCTTTTTTGATTCTCTGTTGTTTGCATGTTACCTGCCTGGTTCACAGTAACCTAAAAACTGCCTCAATATCCTCATCAATACAGATTGACTGTTTCTCGATGTCTTTTGGACAATAGGCTTCCCCTTTGTTGATACAGGCATACATTGCCCGCGGATTTTCCGCCGTCATTTTCAAAAAGGATATTTTATGATCCCCGGCGTGTTCATGCCCGTGCCCAAATCAAGGAACAGCGTCTTTTGCCTCTTATGCTGCTCAAGAAATTCCGAATACCGTTCTGCCGCCTGATGCCATCCCTCATCCTCCACAAAAGTGTGATCCATTCTGAGGTTCATACTCATTGGCCTGCCGCAGACCGGACAGTAAAGCCGCCGGGAAGCCTTATTTATGGAAAACTTTAAAAAATCCCTGACTGTCCGGTTGAAATGACCCTGCAGCATATTGGGGATAAATGGAAGGTACTCATTATCCGTGACCTGCTTAAGAAAAGTTCCCCTCTTTAGCTCCGAAAGCATATAAGTGGGGAACTCTCTATTTGTATTATAGATCTGTTTTCAAAAAGAAAAGTACGCACCTTGCAGTGGTATAAGCACGAAAAAGTGCCCTGGTATACTACTTCTCTGGAATGCATGCCTGGCTCAAAAATTTTATTATCACCTCTGCCGCTTTTTCCGCATTGGATACAATTGCGGGATGAAAGCCGCTGTCAAACATACAAATTTCTCCTCCCGTCTCTTTGGAAATTGCTTCATATTCTTCCATCAGGTCCCCTCTTGACATCTCATCCTGTCTGCTTCCCATGAGCAGCAGAGGCACCTTTAATTCCCGGAAGGTTCGAAAGAACAGCGGCCATTTCTCCCGTGCGCAGCGAACCAGCGACTCTGTATCCAAATCAACCACTGATTCCCAATCCTCTCCCTGGCACCATTCATAAAACATAAGCGCCTGCTCATCTGTCCTGGCTTCTTTTCGCTCCTTTAGCAGTTTCTCTGCAAAATCATCTTCCAGAGTCCTGCCGTCAAAGCTGTCCGCCACAACAGCCGCGGTCAGATCAGGCCGGACAAGCCCCACGTTGACAGCCACATAGGCTCCGCCGCTGGTCCCGATAAGCGCAGCAGGACCGTAATTCAAATACTCTAGAAGTGCGATTGTCTGCCTGGCTTCCTCCAGCCACAGATCCGGTGGAAACCACTTCAGCCTGTCCGATTTTCCATGGCCCAGGAAATCAATGCGAATAACCTTATAGTGTCTCTCATACAGAGGCATCAACAGTTCAAACATTTTTGATGATGCCGTGTTTCCATGCAGTAGTACAACTGGCTTGCCTGTCCCAGTTTCCTCATAATATATTTTTTTATTTTGATAGCTAAAATATGCCATATAAGCCTCCTAATCGTTCTGTATTTATCTGCTCGTAAGTACCATTGATTTTAAATATATCGGTGCTAATTATCAGCGGTACAGTACACTAGTGATTAGCAAGGCCTCTGGAAATTTCAAAAGCCCTGCCCTTAACGCATTTTTATCCAAATCCCCATACTTCTCAACCTCCTCTTCTTTTGCTATATTCCAGTATATCATATATATTTATGAATACTACTTAATTTTTGTGGTGAATACTTTTCTTTTTCGATTACGATATATTATTTAAACTGTCTCATTGCATAATTTGCATCAATATATTATGCTGTAGGTAAATCTTAACTGAATAATTATTCGACCCCTGCACGCCTCAGCTGAGCAGTAACTCTACACACCTGATAAATAGTTATCTAAAACCTATATGCGAAGAAGGAGATATTGAGCTATGGAAAATGAAGATAAGAAAGACTTTAACGCTATGTTGCACAAAGATACCGGAATGCCAAAGATTCAGATTATTACGGACCCGGCCAGCATTCAGAAATATGGGGGTGAAAAAATGTACTTTGCTCCCCCATCGCTTATGATGAGGTAATGAAGTGCGTTCCTTATGGGCAGTTGATTACCGTTGGAATGATCCGGGAATATTTTGCCAGGAATAATAATGCAGATTTTACAGACCCGATCACTGCTGGTATTTTTTACATCCATTGCAGCCTGGGCAAGCTATCAGAGAACAATGGAGAAACCCCTTACTGGCGGACTCTGAAGGTTCATGGAGAACTGAACCCGAAATACCCCGGCAGGGGTTGGGGAACAGAGAAGATTGCTGGAGTCAGAAGGGCATGTGATTGTCTGCAGGGGTAGGAAAAACTTTCGGTATTATGTAAAAGATTACGAAGATGCACTCTATACGCTGTAGTGGTAAGACATTTGTCCCGTGAGCATCGGGCGGTGATATTGGTGTTGAAATATCCCTAGATTTTTTCACAGAATAGAAATGCCAAAAGGATGGGGCTTTGAATGATAAATAAAAGCAGTTTAATGCATATATCTGAAAATAGAGAACTACTTATTCACGATGAAAATTTTGCCTACTTGCTTCAGTGTGAAAAGCTGAAAAAATATTATATCGAATTTTACAATTACATTTCCTAACAGTACAATTATCTCAGATGATTACACCATTATGCCTCATGGCAGCGTAACACTTGTATTATTCTATTATAACACTGAACTTCACAGTCTATTGTTTGGACCAACCACAAAATCAGTCAAAGTAGCAAATATTGCGAATAAATGTAATACCATATTCATGATCGAATTCCAGCCTGCAGGAGTTTACCCTTTAAAAAAATCACACAAAATGATTTGACTGATAAGATCATCCCTTTTCAATGATTGACCATTCCTTGAATACAGCAATGGAAGAGATTTTTAAAACTTCTTTATCTGTAGATGAGTTATTGTTTCAATTTGAAGAAGTCATTCTTCAAAGCATTCTGTTCCAATATCCTAAGGAGCTTGCTCTTGCCATTAAAACAATCATTCAAATGGAGGGCGTTATTACTTCTGCTGACCTTTTCAGAAAAAGACTTTTTACTGTCCAAGACATTTAAACAGACTGTTTAATCTGCATATTGGCATGAGTATAAAATCTTTTTCCAGATTGGTAAGAATAAATAAATCTTTTCAACTTCTAAATGAAAATGCTAATACACTGGATATGGTATGTGAAAAGCTAGGGTATTATGATGTCTCACACTTTGTAAAGGATTTTAAAATTGTATGTAATATTACACCTCAACAATATAGAACCCACATGTCCGATTTTTACAGTGAAATAGCAAAATTCTAAAGCTATAATACCTCTGTAATGATAAAACAGAAGGAGAGGTTAATAGAGATGAAATTCAATGAAACAACCATTCGTGTTTTAGTGCGCAGAGATTATGGAGAATGCTTTGATTTTTATACAGAGAAGCTTGGCTTAACTGTAGTTTGGGGTGACAGAAACGGACCTTACACTTCTTTTGCTGTAAGTGAAAATACAACACCTTGCTTTGCTATTTTTTACAGGAGAGGCCATGCCTATGTTTCGGGGATATAAACAGCCAAATGTTACCACACAGCCTGATACTATTGTGGCGGTTATCCCCACGCTAGACTTAGATGCAGACTATTCCCGTCTGAAAAAAAGCGGGCGTGATTTTCTGGGAGAGCCCCAATACATTGAAGCATGGGGTATGCGTTGCACCTATTTTAGAGACCCGGAAGGTAATCTTTTGAATTAAATGATGCCGGTAATGTATAATTTAACCGTGCCGGACTGCCAACCAGAGCCCTGTTTCCGGTTGGCAAGTGTACTGTACCATTGACCTTTCGTGTATCTGTGCTGAATATGGCGTTATTCTGCAAAGCCGACAAAAAAGAGACGTAGCGGTCGCTGCGTCGATTGATGACAACGCATCAGATAACGTCATAGGCAGTTCAGATATGCGAATTGTCAACGGTACAGCACACTGGTTTGGACAGTTATTTAATATTAACTTATTTTAAGTTGAAAGAAATATTCCATAAGCGCATTACTTGTTCTGCTGTGTCCGCCATATTGTTTTGTGCATTTTGCGGGTTCATGGCCTCCTGTAAAGTTACTATTTTTCTGAGGATGGGAAAAAATGCATCGATGCCGTTTTGATTGCACGCTCCTGCATCCTGTGTAACACTGCCCGCAAATGCGATAACTGGTTTCCCATATTTTTTTTCGCCATTTTTGCCACGCCAACCGGGGCTTTTCCATGGCAGTCTGTCCATCCAGACGCCCTTCACCGGTGATGACCACATCTGCGCTTTGAATATAGGATTCCAGCTTCGTCTCTTCTAAAATGATTTGAATCCCTGACTCGAGTACTGCGTTTGTAAAAGTGAGAAACGCAAATCCCAGGCCTCCTGCTGCGCCTGCACCCGGATATTCGGGATCAGCTTTATCATATTGTTTCTTGGCAAGATTCGCGTAATTGTGCAGCCACCCGTCCATCTCCCGGATCATGGAAGGGGTTGCTCCTTTCTGCGGTCCGTATACCGCGCTGCACCCTGCGGGACCGCAAAGGGGATTGGTTACGTCACATGCAATTTTAAATACACACTCTTTTAATTCCGGCAGTACATTTTCATCTGTAATGCTGTATAACTCCTCCAGTCCTATGGCTCCGGGGATACCGCCCTGCCTTCTGCATTTCGAAATTCATATCCCAGTGCCTGCAGCATACCGATTCCTCCATCGTTTGTGGCACTTCCGCCGATTCCTATAATAAAGGTTCTGCATCCATTTGTAATGGCATCTCTTATCACTTCCCCCACTCCATAGGTGGTGGTATACAGTGGATTTCTGTCCTTTTCCGCAACCAAGGTGATTCCTGCTGCCCCGGACATTTCGATAACCGCCGTGTTACTCGTTTCGATTATTCCGTATTCACATTCAACAGGGTGCCCCAGCGGCCCCGTCACTGTAAGCCTCCTCTTTCTCCCGTTCATACCGCTTACCAGCGCGTCAACAGTGCCTTCTCCACCATCAGCCAGAGGCCTAACCTGAATATCCGCTTCCGGATCTACACGCCGGATTCCTCTTGAAACTGCTTCTCCAGCCTGTAAAGATGTCAGACTTCCTTTTAATGAATCAATCGCTATGACTACTCTCATTTCCTTCCCTACCTTTCCTTTTTTCTTTAAATATAATGTATCTGACATCAAAAAGAAATGTTCTCTTTACTATTAATTATTGCTAATTGTTATTTTTTATAGTACTTATACTCTTTTCTGGTATACTTAAAAAGAGAAGCTAAACTTAACGCACGCTGATCGGCAAGAACGATGAGTCATTCTTGTGCACTATAAAGGAGGGCCTCTTGAAATTTCATATAGACAAAAAACTTGGCCAGCAGATCGTTTATACCGTAAAAGATGTCTGCGGCCAGAATGTTAATTTTATAGACTGTTCCGGGATTATTTTTGCAAGCACAGATGAAAAAAGGATTGGCGGTTTTCATGAGATTGGAAAAAAGGCGGCCATGGAGAGACGTACTATAGAGGTAAAAGAAAACGACTGTTTTGCGGGAACACAGCAGGGAGTAAATTTGCCTGTCTACTATCATGACTCTGTCATTGCAGTCATTGGTATCACAGGTGCACCCGAAGCAGTTCGAAAATATGCCCATCTGGCTGAGAGGATAACGCTCCTGCTGATACGTGAGAAGGAACTGAATGCCTTCCGCCGTACCCAGGAGGAAGAACGCCACTACCTGATACATAACCTCCTCACCCCAGGCGCCTTGGATACCAAGCACCTGGAAGACCTGCAGAGCCGCTGGGGAATCGCCCCTGCTCTGAGATACCGGGTCGTTCTCATCCACCTGATTGGTCAAAACTATCTGACAGATATGTCTGCCTTACGTCCCCAGATCCTTCAAATGTTCGGACGGGCGGATATCAAGCTGCACACTTACGACTATCCGGATGAGCACCTGGCCATAGTGGATGAACAGTGTTTTATAGAATCCGAATATCTTTTAAAACAGTTTGCCTCCTCCCACAGCGGTCATGTGAAGATCGCAGTGGGAAAAAAGCACCTATCTCCCCCAACTTGCTGATTCCTATGCCTCCTCTGAAAGGGCTCTAAAAAAGTCTGTCGGATTCTGAGGAGAACTATAGCGTTTTCGACAAATTGGCCCTGGAAGTGATTCTCTCCTGTGTAGATGCAGGAAGCCGGGATACTTTTTGGAGAAAATGCTCTCCTCGCTCACCGAAGAAGAAGTCACTCTGCTGTTAACCTACTTTGAGGAGGATGCATCTTTGCTTGGAACTTGTAAAAAACTCTTTCTCCACAAGAATACGGTTCAAAATAAAGCTTGACCGGATATACCGGAAGTCTGGGTTCAATCCCAGAAAGTTCCGGGACGGCGTGCTTTTGTATCTGGCGGTAAAGCTGCGCCGGTAGTTTCAGCAAAAGCTTACCTTTTCTTTACCACCAGATCATAGCTCTCCCAATCATCCTCCTGATCTCCTCATCCGGGATGGTTCCATCCAGGATGATGGAGTTCCAGTGCTCTTTATTCTGGTGGTATCCAGGCAGCACCGAGGCGTACGCTTCCCTCCAGAAGTCTCTCCACTGGGGATCAACCTTCACATTCACCCAAATGTGTCCTTCCCGCTCATAGGTCCAGACAAATGCCTTTTTATTTTTCCTGGACCGTATAAGTACCCAGTTGTCGTCATGAAAGGGAGTATCCAAGTATACATCTTTAAAAGTCAATCCATACTCCAGCACTTCTTCTCTCTTAACCATAAGCTCTCTCCCTGCCAACTAGTCTTTCCGTCTATGTATAATCGGATACTGGTCCAGTATCTCCTGAAAACGGAAGCAGTCCTTAAAGTGATCATTGATGATACCGCAGGCCTGAAGGTGCAGTATACAGTCACAGAACCCAGGTATTTAAATCCACGCTTTTTCAGATCCTTGCTGACCCTGTCCGAAAATACGTTGCTGGAGGGCATATGCCCCTATGATGTGCAGCATAGATGATGGGTTTCCCTTTGGAAAATCCCCACAGATATTCGCTGAAACTTCCAAACTCCCTGCGGACTTCCTGAAAACATTTTGCATTGTGGATCACTGCCTCAATTTTGCGGCGCGACCTTATCATCCCCTCTGTCTCCAGAATGCGCACAATGTCCTCCTCCCCGTAGTCTGCCACCAGGTCAAAGGCAAATCCGTCGAAACAGCTGCGGAAAATTTCCTTCTTTTTGTATCATCATGTTCCAATTTAAACCGCACTGCATAACCTCCATCATCAGAAATTCGAACTGTTTGCGGTCGTCAAAAAGAGGAACTCCCCACTCCTCATCATGGTATTTCTTCATCTTCTCATTGCAAAGACACCATTCACAACGGTTTCTTGTATCTTGCTGTTCCATCTGTATTTCCTCCTCTGCTGTACTAAGTTCGCCTATCTGTATTTTTTTCTTCATGAAAATAGCAGCTCCCAGTGCAATCATACCAGGAATCAAAAACTCTATGCCTCTGGCCAGCGCAAAGACATAAAAAGGTGCAGAGTAGGCCCTTTCATCATAGACAACGTAATCTGCCAGTAATCCTATCGCAAACCCCACAGCAAATAAAATACTCACCCCGTAAAATAATTTGTAATAATTTTCTTTTTTTTCATCTGTCCCCCTTATGATATGCTGTTTCAGTCCACGCTCGGTAATTTAACCGAGTGCGACTACATCTTTCGATGCGTTGAGAATCCTCCCTTATTCTGGTTAAACATATAAATAGTCTACCTGATGCATATAATTAGTATAATTAAAGCAATGGAGGTTGCTCTCACATGCGCAGTTCGAAAAAGGTATTTATTATTTCCATATTAATTCCATTGGCAGTAGGTGCTCTGTCTGCTTTACTGGGTATGAATGGCATGGCTCAATATACAGAGCTTGCAAAACCGCCCCTATCCCCTCCGGGATTTGTTTTCGGTATTGTGTGGCCTATTTTGTATGTGCTCATGGGTATCAGCTCTGCACTCATCTACCAATCCAAGGATGCACGAAAGGAGGATGCCTTAAAAATCTATGCTGCTCAGCTTGCAGTTAACTTTTTCTGGACCATTTTCTTCTTCGGGTTGGATTGGAGACTGTTCTCTTTCTTTTGGATTCTTCTGCTGATTGTACTGGTTCTTCTGATGATCCGCCAATTTAGCAGCATCAATCCCCTTGCAGGCTACCTGCAGATTCCTTTACCTGCTTTGGCTGATATTTGCCGCTTACCTTAATCTGGGCGTTTGGTTTCTGAACCGATAACATCTCTCGATGCGTTGATTGACTTCTTGTCAGTGGGGGATACCGATTTCTCTCCGCCCCCACTGCCACATCGTCATTTAATTCGATTCCCCCAGCATCTCTCTTTTCAGATACTCCAGCTTCCCTCTGCATCCTCAAGGGAACTTCCTTTCACGCCAAAATAAAACTTAATCTTAGGCTCTGTTCCTGAAGGTCGCGCACAGCACCATGCATTGTCTTCCAGTTCAAAATAGAGTACATTTGACTTTGGAAGCCCTGTGGGGCGTGTCTCGCCAGATACCAGGTCTTTTCTGACATCGTCCTGATAATCACGGAACGCAAGTACTTTAAAACCTCCCAGCTCTATGGGTGGATTGCTCCTCTTATCCGCCATCATCTCCTGAATCTGCCGTGCGCCGTCAATCCCCTTAAGGGTCAGGGTTGCCAGCCCCTCCTTATAGTATCCGTACTTATTGTACATGTCCAGCATGGCATCCCAGAGGGTCTTTCCCTGCATCCGATAGTAAGCGGCAGCCTCGCAAAGCATCATGACCGCCACGCACGCATCCTTGTCCCGGGCATAGGTCCCAGCCAGGCATCCGTAGCTCTCCTCCAACCCAAACACATACTGGCCGGAGCCGCTCTGCTCAAAGAGCTTGATCTGCTCTCCGATATATTTAAATCCGGTGAGTACCTCTCTCAACTGCGTATGGTACTCCCTGGCAATGGCTTTTGCCATATCCGTGGTCACGATGGTCTCCACCAGCACCGGATTTTGCGGCATAGTTCCGGTTTTTGTTCTCTCCCGCAAAATATACTCAGCAATCAGCATACCTGACATATTTCCGGTAAAAGCTTATATATTCTCCGCTCTTTGCATCTTTTACGTAAACCCCCAGACGGTCCGCATCCGGGTCTGTGGCCAGAACCAAATCCGCCTCCACCTCCCTGGCCAGCTTCAGCGCACATGTCCACGCTTTCTCATCCTCCGGGTTTGGGTAAGCCACTGTTGGAAAATTTCCATCCGGCAGCTTCTGCTCCTCCACAACATAAACATGCTCAAACCCAAGTTCCCTCAGGACTCTCCGCACCGGAATATTTCCTGTTCCGTGGAGGGGTGTATAGACTATTTTCATATCCCTGGCAGCCTCTTTTATCATCTCCGGGTGAATGCTCTGTGCTTTGAGCTGCTCCAGATACTTTCTGTCAAAATCAGTTCCAATTATCCCAAACCGTCCTTGTACACGCGCCTCGTCCTCAGACATGGTCTTTACCTGATGAAAGTCTGTCACCTTTTCCACCTCTGCAAGGATATTTTTATCATGAGGCGGTGTGATCTGTGCACCATCCTCCCAGTAAACTTTGTATCCATTATATTCTCTTGGGTTATGGCTTGCTGTGATCACAATCCCGGCAATGCACCCCAGTTCCCTGACCGCAAAGGACAATTCCGGTGTGGGTCGTAAAGTCTCAAACAAAAAAAGTCCTGATTCCGTTTGCATTCAGGCAGAGTGCTGCTTCGTCTGCGAATTCCGGAGACATGATTCTGGAATCGTGTGCGATGGCAACTCCTTTTTCCTGTCCGTTCTGAGAAATGATATAGTTTGCCAGCCCCTGGGTAGCCTTGCGCACGGTATAGATGTTCATGCGGTTGGTTCCGGCGCCGATGATCCCTCTTAAGCCCCCTGTTCCAAACTCCAGCTGGCGGTAGAAACGGTCCTCAATCTCCTTTTCATTTCCCTCCAGTGCTCTCAGCTCTGCCTGTGTGTCTTTATCAAAATAAGAATCTGTACACCACTTTTTATAAACTTCCATGTACCCCATTGTATTCCTCCTCATATAGATGTGTCGTTTGACCTGATGTCAGTGAGGGATACCGATTTCTCTGTGCCCGACACTGCTGTTTTTTTCTTGTTAAATTTAACATTATTTTAACGAAAAATCAACGTCTGCAGAACCATTTTCATCCGGATAAATGAAATTTTAAGTAAGACGGGAAAAGTCAGCCATCCGGCTGACTTTTCCCTATCCCATCAGGACATTATTCGGAAGTCAACGATTTCCTTCCTCATTCCAAACATGGGCCAGTATATCTTTTAAAACTAAAAGTGCATCCATCTGGCTGTACCCGTACTCCCTTTTAGACGATCCAGCAGTTCCCGCAGTCTGCCAGCGAAATCACTGACTTTTACCTCCTTCTGGTAAGTTGTCAGGACCGGATATTTCTTCCCCAGACCTTTGTCCAATCAATATTTTTCTGCTTCTCTTCACTGGTATTTTCTATGACCCGCTCGATCTCTTTTAAGTCCACGTCAAAATCGATCAGCTCATCCAAAGACACGTGATACAAAACCGCTAATTTTTGGACTGGCGTATATCAGGAAGTGTCTCATCCGTCTCCCCACTTGGAAATCGTCTGTCTGCTCACCCCCAGTTTCTCCGCAACCTCCTCCTGTGACAATCCACTCTTTTTTCTTGCATTAAATAAACTGTTTCCCAGATCCATAGGTTCCACCTCCAAATTAAGTATGATACCAGTATAGCTGCAAAGAGAAAAAGAATCTACCAATTCTATCTTGCAATTATGCACTTTATCCTAACATTATTTGGTGTGGAAGTCTGGTACAAATCATAACAATTTCTGAAACATTCCATGTTTGTTGCAGAATGCATAGAGAATCCCATGCCCTTTTTTTTCTGAATCTCACGGAAATATCCTGTTCCGGATATAATTTTGCCAGCTCAAGAGAGCCGGATGTCACATATGCGATAAACGATATATAATGTCCCTTCTCCATTGGGTGCTGTATTGTCACGGAATACTCGTCATCCACTGTCTCTACGCCAATCAAGTGATTTCCACTACATTTTTCCGCCTCCTGCTCAGGCAGAGTAATCCCGCAGCAGGAAAAACTGCCCTGCCCCACAGCAGTGATAATATTCCCGCAGATGGGGCAGATATAAAAATGTGTTTTTTTCATGTTTGCCGACTGGTTCTCATTTGCTCTCAGGTCACCGGTCAATAATTCTGCAATCGACACTCCCAGGGCTCTTGCTAATTCGTCTATCATACTGATATCAGGAAGCCCCTTGCCGGTTTCCCATTTCGAAACCGTCTTATCACTCACATGAATGGTGTCTGCCAGCTCCCTCTGCGTGATCTTCTTCTTTTCCCGCAAAATCTTTACTGTGTCTCCTGTCACATATCCCATAACATATACCTCTTTTTTTCTTGTTGATGAGTATATCTTATTTGCTTTCGCATCTTTCATCAACCTACGAAGCGTAGAATATTTCCTGACAGGCCAGAATATTTCATTAATTGCGCAGAATTTTCTCCATTTTCCTGCCTTTTGCCAACTCCTCAATCAACTTATCCAGGTATCTTATTTCTTGCATCAGAGGTTCCTCAATATCCTCAATGCGTACCCCACAGATAAGACCTTTAATCAATTTTCTATTCGGATTCAACTCAGGTGCATTCTGAAAAAAAAATCTTTATAACTGACCGCATTACTTATTGCCTTCTCGATTTCTTCCACACTGTAACCTGTCAGCCAGCATATGACTTCGTTTACCTCATTCACAGTACGCCCTTTTCTCACTGCCTTGTTCAACAAAAAGAGGATAGATTTTTTTATGAAACTCATAAGATAGACTTTTTCATTTTCCATTATTCAATACCCTTCTAAAATCATCTATTGACCAGTGTCTTTTTCTTCTGTTATTAAGTATAGCAAGGAACGGTAATTATATCAACATCCCATGCCCCATTGATTAACTTTATAATGTACAATTGTTACTGTGAACGTGTGAACAGTAACGTACAATTCCCTGCTTTTAGCAGGAGGGAACTGTACACACTTGAATATAAAATTAGTCATAGGCATGATTTATTTTTAATCGGAAACCACACCTCAGTTATCAATTCCTGCGGATTACTGATTTCCTGGGGATTGTTGATATAAATGTCAAACGGGGCAAAAGCAAGATGATACTGATTTTCCTCGATCCATTTGAGAACCGCAGCATATGCCTTACCAAGTTTGGAGTATTCGCCAACATAGGTGCACATTGCACAAAGACCTGGATTGATCGTCTTTACCCCATTGATTCCCTCCGTTTTTCCGCCGGGCGCAATCGGTATACACACTTCTATATTGGAATGCTCATGCTGGAATTCCTCATCCAAATAAAACGTCATAACCGGGCCCTGGGGCTTAAAACCATTTTTGAAAATTTCTTCAAATACACTGCCAATTACGGTACTGATCTGATTGATTTCAATTGTTGCCTTTTTTGCTCATAACACAAACTGGCTCAAAATTCTTCACCTCTACTGCTAAATTTGTCATTTCTTTCATCACTGTTCCTCCTAACTGGATTTCCTGCACTTTTCTTTCAATGCATTGCCGTAACCGAATATTTTCCTGTATCTGGACATTCAACTGCCCGATACGCTCTTTGAGGAAATGTTCCAAAAGGGATTTATCGTTGCTTTCCATAACCGCTTTAATCTGTTCCAGGCGCAGATCAAAGGTTTTCAGTTCTGAAATATATAATATTTCATCAACCTGTTCTTCTGCGTAATATCGGTAACGATTGTCTTTATCTACACTGGCCGGGTGCAAAAGACCAATCTCATCATAGTAACGCAACGTTTTTGTTGAAACACTTCCAATCTTTGAGAATTCTCCTATTGAATACATGGTTCCCTCCCTTCGTATTCCACTATACACGTTCCAGTTAGGGGTAATGTCAAGAACAAATTTAAAAATTTTATAAGAGCTGATACTTACAGAACAAGCACCCATTTTAAGTCCTTCCTGCAAGAATAAAATGCCGCCCTGCATAACTGCAATGTTACAAGGCGGCATAAGGTTCTGAATATAGTGCGCTCGGATTATTATCTATTTAGAGGTCACACATCTTTATCTGGTTACGATATCAACTGGTACATTAAATATTTTGGCAACCTTAAGAATTGTGTCGATATGTCTGCCTGTCGCTGCAGCAAAGTGATGTGTCGGCCCGCATTCACTCCACCGGTTCACAAATTCTCTTGCACCGCAGGTGAAACGTGTTCTCATATTAGTATCACCAAAGGAAAGGATCGTTCCTCTTCATTAACGCCCTCAGCTACAATGAATTTAAAGTGTCCGTCACCATCCTGTGTAATGGCAAGATAGGTAACCGGTCCTGTGTGCGGATAAAACTGTGTCAGATAGCCGCCGCCTGTCTTTCCGTGGAATACCTTAACGATCTTCATTGTAGGTTTTTTATCTGAAATATCAGCATCACCCGAACCGCTGTGACCGATGATTGCAATATCGTCGTTAAAGTCGATTGAATACATTTCAGCAAGCTGCCCTGTTCCTGAGATTGTCTTTAATATGCTCATTGCCATGGCAACTTTGATATCACCCTCTACCGCGCATGCTGTTCCCTGCTTGATTAACATAGAGAATGCCGGAATAAGCATACTGTCAAGAACACCAGCCTTGCCCTGTGCAAATCCGTCATAGTGAGAAGCAACCAAACCAAGTTTTTCACTGATAACCCACTGCTCGAAAGCGACAACGTATTTCGCCATCTCCCAGACTTCTTCAATACTTCCTCCGCCCTCTATATCGAACGTATCAAGAATATCCTGTGCCTTGGTACGAATTGCTTCTTCATCCGTAATATCATCGGCAATCGCCCACATTTCTCCCAGTCAAATTGCTTGGTATACAGGTGCATTCTTCTGTACAGATTCGATTCATCAATATAAAGGTCCATCATACCAGGGTATGGCCTTCCAATCTGGGCAATATTGGTATCACGGAATCTTCTTCTGGTCTGGGCTGC
>VOFB01003583.1_pt1 | contig 77388 bp, 102 predicted proteins | sample 5384141 | NCBI WGS metagenome assembly VOFB01 (sample SAMN12384721, study PRJNA508395) | human gut metagenome | isolation source: healthy gut A | host: Homo sapiens | reverse complement strand
CAATTTCTAAAGTCATTACCGCTTATGACAATTATAAACATCGAGTAGAAAATGCGCAAAAGTCATTAGATGAATTTAATGAATCTCTAAAGAGCCAAAAACAAGAGTTAAGTTCACAGGAAGATTGGATTAATAAAAATGGTTCTAATTATGATTCATTGTCGAGCGGGGTTAATAAAAATGGTAAAAATATTTCATTAACAGCAGAGCAATTTTTAATATTCTAGGAACTGTCTGATCCAGCTCCGGATAGTTCCTTCTCCTAAGCCATACTCTTTATTGACGCTTGCGATGGTTCGTCCTTCTTCTAATACCAGCCGGGCCATCTTCTTTTTGAATTCAGGCTCATAACGTTTGTTCGTGTTTGCCATGTTAATCACCTTCACTTTCATTTTGATTATATCATTTATTCCAGTGTTGGTGTTACAACTTTATTATACCATCTCGGTCGCAGACCGTCCGGCTAAGAATATTCCGCTTGCAGAGAAAACAGTGGGTACAGGGCAGGATAAGGGCATCAGACAGTATGCAGATGCACCGGCAGAAAGAGTGTCCCTGAAGGCGAAGCTGGAGGTGATGAAAGCAAAGGTTGCTGGAGGAGATACAGAAAAGCCTATGCCACTAAAGGCAAAGGGAAAAAGAAGAAACCTTATAAGATAATTTGAAATTTTTATTTTTATTCCCAACTTTATTCCCAACATGATATAATGAATTTGGTTGGGAATAAAAGTTGGGTAAAGGAGCATACTAATGGATATTAAACAAATTGTTTTAGATTTATGTGCCTTAAGTGATGAACAGGAATGGTTTGAATTTAAGGAAAACTGGTTTCAGCCTGAGGCATTAGGTGAATATGTATCTGCCCTGTCAAATGCGGCGGCTTTTCATTATAAAAATATGCGTATTTCATTTGGGGTGTAAATGATACAACCCATGAAATTGTAGGAGGATGAGAGATGAAGATAGTTAGTCTGAATATCAATAGTTTTGGTGGTGATGGTGAATCATTTGAAGAAATGAAGAAAAATCTTGCAAGAAAAGATTATGGCGGGAATTTAACAAAGGAATGTGAAAAGATGCCTTAAGCAGATGGGACTGTGCAATTAGCGGTAGATCAATTTACAAATCAATCCTTAAAGAGATAGAGGAAGTTGATGCTGATATCGTTCTTTTTCAAGAATATTATATGAATTCAGATGTAGCAAAACAATTTCAAGAAGAAATGGGATGCGAAGACAAAGACGGAAAATATGTTTTAAAATGTAATAATATTGCAAATAAACAACCATTATCTACAGTTGCCTTTTGTCGTAATAATAACACATATGAGGAAGTGAAACCACAGTTTGATTTTTGAAGGTAGAGTATTTGTGTTCAAATATGAGGATTTCTATATAATTGATGCACATATGCCATTAAATCCTAAAGATGATAAAAGATACAGTGAGAACAATAAAAAACGTGCAGAGGAAGTAGAAAAACTGTGGGAGAAAATCAGAGAATATTTGAAAGATAAAAAAGATGAAAAGGTAATATTTATTGGTGATTTAAACGTATATCAAAGAGGAACTCATCAATACGAGAGTTTTGTTCCACTGTTTAAATCAGATGTAGATATGCGAGATCTTTGGTTAGAACAAGGCGGTAAAGATAATGCTATCACTTGTAAAAAAGGAACTCGTTTGGATTATGCACTGGTAACACCGGGGTTATATGAAAAATATAAATGTACGATGAGTATGATTCCTGAATTAGATGAAGAATTTGAAAAGGATTGGCATATAAGTGATCATCGAATGCTTGTTGTAGATATTGAGGAGGACGATATGAGAGAAAACGATTACAAGGATACAGAAAGAAGAATTGGTGTTAGAATATAAATAGTACAAGTCAAAGTGAGAGCTTTTCATTCCGTCGATTAGTGATACAATAAAAGTATCGTACTGAAGGAGGAATTTATCATGGCAAAACATTTTGACAAACAGTTTAAACTGGATGCCGTCCAGTACTATCATGATCACCGTGAACTGGGATTGGTCGGCTGTGCATCAAATCTAGGCATCAGCCAGCAGTCTCTGTCCAGATGGCAGAAGGAGCTGCGGGAATCCGGTGATCTGAAATGCCGTGGATCCGGCAATTATTCTTCGGATGAGGCAAAAGAGATCGCCCGTCTGAAGAGAGAATTGCGTGATGCCAAGGACGCACTTGATGTGCTAAAAAAAGCCATAAACATTCTGGGCGAATAACGGAAGCTGTTTATCTCGAAGTTACCGTTAAAGCGGAAAACGCTAAAAAAGCAGGACGCCGGGTTTCTGTTTCCGGAATGTTAAAATATTTAGGCGTTTCACGGTCAGGGTATGCCGCATGGAAACGGCATATGCTATCCGATACTGCCAAACGCAGGAAACTGCTCAAGGACAAGATCAAAAAGATTTATGACAATTCTCATCAGAATTATGGTGCCCCTAAGATCACAAGGGAATTGCGTAAAACAGGGGAAAACATTTCTGAAAGAACTGTCGGTAAATACATGAAACAAATGGGCATCAAAGCCCAATGGATCCGTCCATGGACAGTAACAACCAAGGATTCCGATTTCAGTAATGAATTGCAAAATATCCTTGATGAGCAGTTTAATCCTGAACGTCCAAATGCAGTCTGGTGTTCAGATATCACATATATCTGGACGATGGAAGGTTTTGTATATCTGACCAGCATTATGGATCTGTATTCAAGAAAGATCATTGCATGGACGCTTTCCAAAACATTGGAAACATCCTGTGTGATTGAAACTATAAACAAAGCAAAAGCAAAACGCAGCACCGAATTACCTTTGATCATCCACAGTGACAGAGGCAGCCAGTATGTATCGAAAGAATATAAACAGGCAACAGCAAAAATGAATCGAAGCTATTCCAAGAAAGCTTTTCCTTGGAATAATGCCTATATCGAATCCTTTCATTCGCTGATAAAACGGGAATGGCTGAACCGCTTTAAGATCAGCAATTACAAACATGCATACCGCCTGGTATTTGAATACTTGGAAACGTTTTATAATACCAAACGAATTCATAGTCATTGCGATTATATGTCACCCGATGATTTTGAAAGATTGTATCAACAGGCAACTTCGGAATTGCTGGCAGGTTAGAATGAGAAAAACTCATTTTAACTTGTACTAAATCTTGACATAGGACCAGTATTCAACATAAGATGTTTGATATCAATTGATATGTTCCCTTGAACAGAGAATAGCAAAAATACGGGCTTGGCATACTTTTAGTCAACCCAAGCCATGTAGAAACTGCATGTTTGTTGGAGCGAAAGGGGTAAATAAAGGGCAGAGAGTGATGCGTTTATGGGGCTTTTTACAAGGTGAGTGTTATCAGAGGGGCTTGCGAAAAGCTCAGTTTTCTTGTATGGAAACATATCTACTTTTTAGCCTGACTGGAGAATAAGTGAATGGTTGGAAAATGCAGTAGAGTTTAGGATGTGGGTTAGATGTCATAGGTTGTAGCATTGGGATTGTTGTCAGAGCCGGCTGCAGTTTGAGCCATTCGATACTAAGAGGCAGACTAGGCAGTGGATTAGATATTATAGTAGGATTGGAGGCAGTAATGTGAATGATTCGCAGATTACTATTTTTTATTCTTGGCAATCTGATTTGCTGGGAAGTGATACTAGAAATATAATTCAAGACAGTATCAAAGATGCAGTTCGTTTATTTCGAGATACAGTTGATATTGAAGCTGATCGCGACACAAAGGGAGAATTTGGTTCCCCGGACATAGCACAGACAATTTTCTCAAAGATTGACGATTGCGATATTTTTATTGCTGATGTTAGTGCAGTATGTCAATATGAGACAGTTGATAAAGATGGAAATAAGAAAGTAAAATATATGCCAAATCCTAATGTGATGCTTGAATTGGGGTATGCTACACATGTCGTAGGCTGGGATAGAGTAATATGTGTTTTAAACTCTGATTATGGTGCACCAGAGAATATGCCTTTTGACATTGCGAATCGAAGATTGACCCCATTCTCATTGAAAGGCGGAAAAAGCAAAGGAGAGGTAAGGCGCTATATAAAAGGTGTAATACAGGATATTGTTGAAAATATTTTGGAAAATGGAAAACGCGTTAAAGCAGGTTTTTCAGACTTACGTCTGGGTTGTTTTGTCGATGGCGCTGTCTCTAATATGCTTCAACCTACCGAGGTATCAAGCTCAGTATCTTTTGTTAAGCATAAAGCACGAATTTTAGACGAGTCTTTGAAACTGGTAGAACAAATTAGATGTAATAAAATTGTAGAGACATCTGAACTCCAAAGTAAGGAAGAGACAAATGATGAGAATAAGAAAAAAACAAGAGATGCCATTCCTATTATTAGAAGTGATGGCTCAAATTTAACTCCAGTTGCTAGCCCTTTTAAATTAAATCTTTTTAATTTACAGAAAGTACATATCAATGATGAGGATAGAGATTCGATAATAAATTTATGCAAAAAATATATTGCAATAGATATCTCTGATGATGCTGAATTTTTTAATATAGGAAACTTAGAAAGAAAATCAAATTTTATATCATCGCATTCTTATGAAGGGACTAAAGAGGAAGAAGATAAATATGATAGCATTATGATGCTTAAATGTAATCTGCATCGTGTACAAATGATGGATTGGTACTTAACAACTTTTAACGGAATGCTTTTTTATACCACTTGCTATAGAAAATGCATCTAAAGTTTATGATGAAGATGTGGATGTGCATATTAAAATAAAAAAAGATGTTGCAGAAGCAATTATTCCATCCAAGGAACTCATAAATCCAGATATGCAAGGTTTAGAGGGGTTAATTTATGAAGATGATATTGTTAAGGAACTTTTGATGATGCCAGAATCGTCAGATATTTCCTATGATACAGATATATCATACACCTTAGCAGATAGTTTGGCAGAAAGTCAGGCAGTAGTGAGAGCCCAGTTTAGTGGTGCTGGAATTAATGGAAATCCTCAGTATAATTCGGATGACTACGGTAGGGAGATAATAAAGTATATTGCAATGCCGAAGAACAATGGGAATAATATAGAGTTTGAGTTTTCTATTGGCTCCATAAAAGCAAAAGAAAAGAAATGGATAGGACCAGCTTTATTGATAAAAGCGTTAACAGATCGTGTTGACATCGAATATTCCATAATATCAAAGCATTCAGATGGAGACTTATCTGGAATAGTAACATATACAAAATAAAAAAGGCTCCGCATCGCTGAAATTTATCCAGTGGATTCCAGCCTGCTTATGCATCGCCAGACGATAGATTTAACTCCACGATTGTTCCAGTGGAGTCTTCGAAACATTTCACCGCATTCACCGCAGATGACGACCAGTGTCTTGTAGTTGGTAGTCTGCTCATCGTAGTCAGTATTGTCATAGCAGTGTGTTGCGATTCAGAGGTTTGTTTTTTCTGCTTATGAGTGTTGTTTCAAATTTGTTACCTTGCAGGAAGCAACATTACATAATCAGTTTTGTTGATGGTTGCGATTCGGTGATAGACATGATTGCAGATTATGAGAATGAAATGTACGCAGAATATATATATGAGATGAGAGCGAGTATGAATCGGTATTATGTCATGTGCAGTTAATTGAAAGTTTGGAGAATGTATGGTACAATAAAATATCTTATTTGTGTTAGAACTAATAGAAAGTACAAATTGGAGCAGCGAATATGATAAAAACAATATAGACGTAGATGTAAAAGTAAAGTGCATAGAAAATGGTATGACACAGGCACAGCTGGCGGAGGAAATTGAAACGACAGGTCAGTATGTGAATCGCATCATAAAGAAAAAAGGACGGAGTTGTGAATAAGACCTTTGTGCAGATGCTTGAGGCTTTGGGTTATGATGTTGAACTGACCTATATTAAAAGAGAGGACTGATAAGGAGATGAGCTAATATGGGAGAAAAACTGTATAGACCCATAATTAAAGAGGGTGATCATCTTGTTAAATCCAAAGACAACGAAGGTCGAGTTCGTGGAGTTAGTCAAGATTCTAATAATAAAACTACTGACATTGTTGAATGGGAAGAAGTTGAGATTGAAACCCAACAAGAATACTATGAACTAGAACGAGTGGAACTTACGCCGGAACAACAAGAACTTGTTGAAACTATAGGACATGCTATTGCAGATTTAGTTATCTATGGAACTGGACAACTAACTGAACATGTAATTAAGCCTTGGTGGAAAAATAGTGCTAAACTTTGGATTAAGGGGAAGGCTGCTGATATCAAACAGTTTTTTTCTAGCAAAACAAAGGCAGAAAGAATATTGGAAGAACACAAAAAAGATAATAATAATATAGCTGCTGCTAATACTAGCACCAATATTCAGATAGAAGAAATGTTGAATAAAGAATTCGATAGCATTCAAATTGATATGAGTTCAGAAGAAGCAAAGCATCATGTGATGAAGTTAATATACCATATGCTTGGAACAGCATACGAAATTAAAATCCTAAGTAACACAAGGATTGTAGATCAAATTGAAGATGAAAAACAAGGCTCGAAAATCAGTCAAAGGCTGAAAATATTCTTGCAGAAAAGGTCGCAAATAACATCAATGAACTTTTATCAGATGATAAACTGTTATTAGATGTATCAACATCCAAGCAACTGTTTATTCTACTAGATGGTGGCGTCAGATTAAATGGAGAATATGTTCCGGTAGAGTTGGATAAGGTGAATGAAGCAATCAATTCCATGAAAAAGGATGATTAAAATGGCAAGTGAATTACAAACTTTATCACTACTATCCTGGATGCTGGATATAAGATTTCATCAGCGTATTTAGTTTGTAAGAATATGATGTTGGAAAAGCAGGAATAATTGGAGGAAAAGTGTAATGGGAAAGGCAAAGACACAAAAAGGTCAATGTGCCTTGTGTAGAAAGAATAAGGAACTTCAACTCAGTCATATTGTTCCACATTTTGTGGGACGAAAAATGATAAAAACTGCTCCTGGAAATATACGTATGACAAATGAACCAAATATAGTAGCACAAGATATAGAGAAACATTATATGTTATGCCATGATTGTGAAGAACTTTTTAGTGCAAGGGAGCGTTGGATTGCATGTAATATTTTTAATCCATGGCAAGATCATAAGCAGGAACAATTCAGTTATGACGAGAATTTGACGTATTTCATAATTTCGTTAAGTTGGAGAAGTCTATATTTAGATTTGGAAGAGTTTTCGTGTGATCCTACTTTTAATAGAGAAGCTCTAATGATAATGTTAAGAGCAGAGAATATCATGAGAGATTATCTTTTGGGAAAAAGACAGGATATTTCAGATATTCAGAATCACATTTTTTTCTTTGATAGAATTGAGACTGCAAGTAATTATGATTTTGATAAAAATCCCAGTGTAGCTATGCATAGGAGTATTACTTCATATTCTGCATATAATGGAAAAACATCATTTACGATATCTAACCTAATGGGTATTATGATTGTAACATTTTATTCAATGGATGCAGAGGAGGAATGGATAAACACACAGATTATGAATGGTAGTGGAACAATTGTTGCTAGGAATCAAGGAATAAAAAGTGTGGTAGGGCAGGAGATTAAGCATTGGATGGATGTTGCTGAAAACGCAAAAAATAATCTGTCGGATAATCAAAAAATAAAATATTAGAAAAAATGAAAGTTATAGGTAATGGCATTAAGGATTATGCGATTTATCAAGATTTCCTTGATGATGAAACATTGAAAAGAAATGGTGGGAAGAATAATCGATAAAGTAAATTGATATGTTTCCATGGACACAGGAAAAGGCAGTGGATTAGATGTCGTGGGTTGTGGCACTAGGATAGATGTTATCTAGGGTGTAAACTCAATTTGAGTGAGTGATTTAGATGTTGTCTAATCCGGCAACTCGACTGTTGGCAATATAGCGGGAAGTGGATTAGATGTTATGGAAGGAGTGAAAGGAATGGCTGATAAAACAGTTAAAGAAGGCTGGTCAATGCTTATGAAGTTTGGTTCTGAAGAAAATTTAAAAAAGCTCCAGGCAGGACAACTTTATATGAAAAATCTGAAATACTATGTTGATTTAGAAAAAACAACCGATGATGAAGCTGTCGGAGATAAATATGATGGGCAGATGGTATTGCAAGACGTTAAGATTTCTATGTACACGGTAGATACTAATGAGTTCATTGCTCAATTTGATGCGCCGGCAGCGTCGATGAATTTAGGTTATTTAGATTGCCCTGTTTTCTGTATGTTCATGTTTGATTACAGAAATCATGTCGAAGAACAATTGGATGAAGATACTCTTACTGTAAAGTATCAGTTCACAGAGGAGCAACTAGAAAATATGCCTAGATTCGGCGATTCTGTTTTGATTATCAAAAACGGTAATGAGTTTGTTAGTCGCGTAAAAAAGGACTTTTAGATGCTGGTTATGGTTTTACAAGAGACCACGTACAGTATTATGGGTTCAACAATATTGAGCACTTAAAACAGGTTCAAAAGGATAATTTAAGAGTTGCATTCTGGAAGAGGGATAAATACACATATCAGCAAGAGTATAGATTTTTGGTTCATGATTTTGCTGATGATTTCTTATCTGTCAATATTGGAGATGTTAGTGATATAACAGATTTACTAAAGACAGAAGAATTATTAAATACCTATGTTGAAATAACATTTAAGATTAAACCAATGGAATAATTCGCGAAAATTACAAAGCGTATTATAGAAACAATAGGAGGTTCAAGATATATGGAATACATAGAATAGGTATTGTCATAGCTGTAGCAATAGCAGCAGGCATTATCATCTATACAAAAGTTAAGAAGCGTGAAAATATTCCATCAGGGGATTTGGTATCAGCGCCATCAGCAGTAACCAGCGGAAAAGATGAGCTTATGGAGATTCATCATGAAAATGAACTTATTATTCAGATGGAGATGCTTCTTGCAGAGGCAATTGATGATGATACTAAGCTGGTAGAAATTACTGATAGCAAGGTTCTGGCACATGTTAATAATTTGGTTCCGGGGTTAGCTCAGGCCGGTAATGCAGTCAACAATGCTGCACAGGCTGTTCAAGCTGCAAATGGCGAAGTGTTATATCGTGCGGTTATACCTGCAGGTGCTAAACTGACTAATTCTAAAGTGATGGAAGGTGCTGTTCGCGGTATCTATCATGGCGCTGATGGAATTAAAGGTCATGCCAATCTTGTGGCTGTTGAAGCACAAAAAGGAACAGCAGCAGTACATTGCCATAAGGACAGTATCAGAGGGTAAGAGCTTTACGGAACTGTTTTCCAAAGCACTTTGCGTAATGAATTCCTCTGTTTTAAGAGAAATACCATTATGCACCTCTCCGGATTTCAACCACGGAATAGTCCCACTGTGCCAGAAGGAAGGCTCTGACCGTGACGGTGTAGCACCAGATTTAGTTTCTGTGCAGAATTCAGAAACTGTTGTGATCGACCAGCCTTCAGGCAACAATATAGAGTCAAGCTCTGCATGTGTTTTGTTGATTTGCGCTGCTGTCCCCACAGACTTTTCAACGACAGCAATGCCTGTGGCTCGTAAATTATCATTTAACCGAAAGGAGCTGAAACAGTTATGGATACATATAAATTTTATTACGATGAGTCAACTATAATAAAAATCCGTAACTGCTCCAAATTATTACGATAATTTTGTTACGGTTGTAGTTGGTTGGTCGAACAAAAAGAAAAAGAAGTTTTCAAAAGATATGAGGATTTTGAAAAAAAATATGATGACCGTAAAGACGGAAAAGGAGAATTGAAAAGTACAACGCTGAAGCAGAAACAGTTCAAATTGGGGTTTGCTTCGCTCAATGAAGCCAATATACAGTTAATAATGGACTTTTTATCCATTTTCGATGAAAGTACCAAGCTGTACTTTTTCTGTTGCGAGTAAGATAGAATATTTAGTTTTGCAGCTTTTTATAGGTTATCAGAACAACTTCGTTATAAATGCAGATGCGGTTAAGTATTCCATTACAAAGGCTCTTGTTGCATATCGTCCGCAGAATGTTATCAAAAGTATTTATGATAATCCGGAAGAATTTGTAGAGGAATTGAAAAGGTTTTTTAGAGAACGAATTGAATGTAACCGTTCAAATATGAGTCTGAAAGAGCAGGAGAATGAAGCCTTTGAAAATATACTGTATATTTTGGACGATATTTCAGCTATTCCAGAACTGCAATGGGATTATCGTATGCCGTTTAGTGGTTTTACGAAATACTTGCAGGAAGAACAGATTAAGAATTATGCTTTAGTTTTTAGATAAAGAGGGAGAACAGAACGAAGCCAGTAGGACAATGCAGGCTGCGTGCGAAAATGGGACTGTTTAATGTAACAGAGGAAAATTCAAAAGACAGTTGCGGTTTGCGTATGGCTGATATGATGGCAGGCGATTATTTCAAAGCTATTAAAAGCCTTGTGTGATGAATTGCACTATCATTCCATTGCAGAGGGACCGGAGAAAAAACTGTTAGGTACAAAATGGTTTCAGCTTAATGAAGCTCAACTGAACCTATATAAAAGGTTATATAAGATAGTTTGTGAAATGGGATAATGCTTGGTATAAGTCGTATGCGGGAATTTATTCCGATGACTTTGGTATGTTTTATAGGACTACTTGGCTATATGGCTCATTTTGCAAATGCCGAACAGCTTGTCAATGAGAAACTTGAAATGCAGGGCGAATATTTTAATGGATATGTTTGTCGGCAGTTATCTGATTATTTTAACCGCAGGCGAAGTAAATTACCGATAGACTTTATTGATAAAAATGATGAGGAGTATTTCCTAAACCGTCGTGGAGCAAAAGTTTATTTTGATATTACGAAGCAACCTATTCTTCAAATTGCCGAAGGCAGTCAAGCGGAAACGGTTTTATCTGTTGGAATGGATAAATCGGGTATTCCACTGATTACGATTTCAAATGAGGATAATCCGATTTGTTATCGCTTGCCGGAAGAATTGAGCGATTGGGCATTGACGGCTATTGGAATGGCGAATATGGGAGAGAATTTATTCCCGTCACAAGTTGTATTTACTAAAAAGAAGAACAGATATTTTGCTGATATTTTATAAAACACAGAGCGTATAAAAGGAGTGAACGCAATGGCAAATTTTAATGAACACGCATTGGAAATGTCAATAATGGAGTTGTTCGAAGACGAGGAGATACACCTATGTCAGCGGCGACCAGATACACAGAGAAAGGACGGAGGTTCTGCTTGCGGACGACCTGAAGCAATATCTCTATAATCGCTATGCGAAAGACGGTATTACACCGAGTGAGGTGGATAGTGTCATTCTAATGCTGCGTAATATTTCCGGTACGATTTATGAAGCAAACAAAGCTGTATTTAAGTTGCTCTGCGATGGATTTATTCTTAACCGTGAGGACAGAACGCATAAAGACCTCTATATTGAACTTATTGATTTCGACACTCCCGGAAACAATATTTTCAAAGTGGTTAATCAGTTTGAAATTGAAGGCGTAAATAATCAGTTGCGTATTCCTGATGGCATTGTGTTCGTAAATGGTATTCCTGTTGTTGTTCTTGAATTTAAGAGTGCAGTACAAGAAAATACGACCATAATGGACGCATATAAGCAGCTCACAATCCGTTACCGTAGAGATATTCCGGAGATTTTTAAATACAATGCGTTTGTTGTTATCAGCGACGGAGCAAATAATAAATATGGTTCTTTCTTCAGCCCGTATGATTTCTTCTATGCGTGGAGGAAGATAAACTCAGACGATAAAGAACTAGACGGTATCAATTCTCTTGTAACAATGATAAAGGGACTTTTCCGAAAAAGACCGTTTACTTAAGTTATCAAAGATTTTATTTATTTTCCGGATAACTCAGATAAGGATTTGAAGATAGTGTGCCGTTATCCACAGTTCTTTGCGGCAAATAAATTGTATGAGAATATCAAGGCTCATCTTCGCCCTGAAGGAGATGGTAAAGGTGGTACATACTTCGGAGCGACAGGGTGCGGCAAGAGTTATACAATGCTTTTCCTTACCCGTATGCTGATGAAAAGCAAATACTTTTTCTTCTCCGACTATTCTCATTATTACAGATAGAACAGACCTTGACGACCAGCTTTCTAAGCAGTTTGTCGGTTCAAAGAAATATATCGGAGATGAAACGGTTGTAAGTATTGAGTCCCGTGAGAAACTTCGAGAGGAGCTGCAGGGACGAGAGAGTGGTGGTGTTTATCTGACTACCATTCAGAAATTTACAGAGGATTTACAACTTCTTACGGATAGAACGAATGTTATTTGTATTTCTGATGAAGCACACAGAAGCCAAATCAATCTTGACCAAAAGGTTAAGATTACAGAGTCCGGCGTTCAGAAAACCTATGGCTTTGCCAAGTATCTGCACGACTCTTTACCAAATGCAACTTATGTAGGATTTACCGGAACTCCGGTTGATGGAACAATCGAAGTCTTTGGCGGTGTTGTAGACGCATATACAATGACCGAAGCTGTTAAGGACGGTATTACAGTTAATCTTGTTTACGATGGTCGTGCAGCTAAAGTTATGCTTAATCAGGACAAGGTAAGACAGATTGAAGAATACTATGCTCAGTGTGAATTTGAGGGAGCAAATGAACATCAAGTAGAAGAAAGCCAGAAAGCAGTTGCCAAAATGGAAGTTATTATTGGCGACCCTGACAGACTTCGTGCTGTTGCGGAGGACTTTATCAAGCATTATGAAACCCGTGTGGCAGAAGGTGCAACCGTAGCAGGTAAAAGCAATGTTTGTATGTTCCAACCGAAATATAGCATACGATTTCTATAAGATAGTAAAGGAACTCAGACCGGAATGGACAGAAAAGAAAATTTGTGATGATGGTGTTGTTCTGAGTGAAAAGATAAAAAAGAGTTGAAGCCAATGGAAAAAATCAAATTGGTTATGACTCGTAATAAAGATGACGAAAAGACCTCTTTGATATGCTTGGCACAAAAGAGGATAGGAAAGAATTTGACCGTCAGTTCAAAAAAATCCGAAATCAAACTTTAAGATTGCCATTATTGTAGATATGTGGCTGACTGGTTTTGATGTGCCGGAGCTTGATACGATTTATATTGATAAGCCTATTCAGCAGCACACCCTTATTCAGACGATTTCACGTGTAAATCGTGTATGCGAGGGCAAAGATAAAGGCTTGATTGTTGACTATATAGGTATCAAGAAAATATGAATACCGCCCTCAAGAAATATACGAATTTTGAGAGCGAAGAATTTGAAGGCGTGGAGCAGTCCATCACGATTGTAAAAGACCAGTTAGAAGTTCTTGGTCAGATGTTCCATAACTTTAACAGCAGTGATTTCTTCAATGGTTCGCCTACCGAACAGCTTGCCTGCCTGAACCGTGCGGTTGAGTATGTGCAGTTGTCTGAAGAACTGGAAAGAAGATTTATGGCAGCAGTCAAGAGAATGAAACAGGCATTTAACCTTTGCAGCTCAAGTGAGAAATTCTCTGATGAAGATAAGGATTATATTCATTTTTATTGTGCTGTCCGTTCTATCCTTTTCAAGTTGACAAAGGGCGACGCACCAGATATTGAGCAGATGAACGCTCGTGTTCGTAAAATGCTTGAGGGGGCAATTCAGTCCGATGGCATTGAAGAATTATTTGAAACTGGAAAGCATATATCAGTTGATATTTTCAGCGATGAGTAGATGGATAAGATAAATGCTATTCAGTTGCCGAATACGAAAATTAAGATGCTTCAAAGACTTCGTTCTCAGGCAATCGACGAGTTTAAGAAAGTTAATAAGATTATGGGTGTAGAATTTGCAGACAGACTCAAAAGGGTTGTTGATGAGTATAATAACCGTCGGCGAGATGAAGCGTATGCAAATGAAGTCCTTGATGATGTTGCGGAGCAGCTTGCACAGTTGTTGGCTGAACTGAAAACAGAAAAGAACTCATTCAAGAATATGGGAATAGATTATGAAGAAAAAGCTTTCTATGATATTTTGAAAGCAGTTGCCAAGAAGTATGAGTTTGAATATCCGGACGATAAAATGATTGAATTATCTAAGAGGATAAAACTGATTGTTGATGATAAGTCACGCTATACCGATTGGTCTGCTCGTGATGACATTAAAGCAAACCTACAAGTGGATTTAATACTGTTGCTTGATGAGTTCGGTTATCCGCCAGTAACTATTGATGATGTTTATAAGGAAGTTCTTGAACAGGCAGAAAATTTTAAGAAGTATGCAGAATAATTTCTTGAATTTAGTATGCAGGCGGAAAATGCGAAGATTATTTCCCAAGCATTGATTTTGCAGCTTTAGATCATTTCAGCAATCTACATAATTTTAATGAATTTTCTGAAGAGTCCAGAAAATTCTAACAATAAATAAAACAGTGAGGTAGCTATATGCATTACAAAACAACAGAATCTCTCCTTGCCTTTATCAAAAAAAAGTCCGACGGCTTTTCAGGCAACGGCAGAGATGGAGAAAAAATTTGCAGAAAACGGATATCAGCTTCTTTCAGAGCAGGAATACTGGAAGTTACAGCCGGGCGGGAAATATATCGTAACAAGAAATCATTCGGCATTGATTGCATTTTCGATTCCAAAGAAGGAGTGTCGGAAGTTTCATATCATTGCCAGCCACAGCGATTCTCCGGCTTTTAAGATCAAGGAAAATCCGGAAATGCGGGTAGAAAATGCCTACACAAAACTGAATGTGGAAGGATATGGCGGTATGCTGATGGCACCGTGGTTTGACCGGCCGCTGTCGGTAGCGGGCAGAGTGGTTGTAAGGCGTGACGGCAGTCTGAAAGAGGAACTGGTCAATATCGACCGGGATCTGGTCATGATCCCAAGTCTGGCAATCCACATGAATCGGGAGGCAAACAAAGGCGTGTCTTACAATCCGCAGAAAGATCTGCTGCCGCTTCTCGGGTGCGGAGATTCCAGACCGGAGCTTTTAAACATCATTGCAGAAGAACTTAAAGTGAGTACAGAGGATATTCTTGCACATGATCTGTTCCTCTATAATCGGACGGAGGGTACGATCTGGGGTGCAGACAGAGAATTTGTTTCGGCACCAAGGCTGGATGACCTGCAGTGTGCGTTTGCTTCGATGGAAGGAATGCTTGCCGGAAAGCACGAGGAGAGCATTGCGGTGCACTGTGTTCTGGATAACGAAGAAGTCGGAAGCGGAACAAAGCAGGGGGCAGCTTCTACTTTCTTAAAAGATACGCTTCGAAGGATCAACGATGGCCTTGGCAGAACGTATGAAGAATATCTGATGACGCTGGCAGGCAGTTTTATGATCTCGGCGGATAATGCCCATGCACTGCATCCAAATTACATAGAAAAGGCAGATCCGGTGAACCGGCCGCTGCCAAACGGCGGAATTGTCATCAAATACAATGCCAACCAGAAATACTGTACCGATGCGGTGTCAGCGGCAAAATTCAAGGATCTCTGTGACCGGGCAGGCGTAAAATACCAGACCTTTGTGAATCGCTCCGATGTGCCGGGCGGATCGACCCTGGGAAATATTTCGAATACGCAGGTACCGATGAATACGGTAGATATCGGACTTCCGCAGCTTGCGATGCATTCTCCGTATGAGACAGCCGGGGTGGAAGATACCGGAAGTTTTATCAGAGCAGCGAAAGAATTTTTCCGATAAGCAAAACAGAACAGGCATCAAAATAAAGAATTCAAAAAAAACAGGCAGAACAGGCATCAAAATAAATGAATGTTCATTCTTTATATCCTGACAAAAAATTTTTCAGGCTTGGGGGGTAGAAATACCTAATAGCCAGATAGAAAAAACATTGCTGCGTGACGAAAAAAGAGAATAAAAGATGTTTAAGCCGCAAAGGGCAGGTTCTGTGGACACCAGGCAAAACATTAGGAAACAGCTGAATAAAACTTATAAAAGTATATAAACAACTGTTGAATTTTGCAGGTTATTAGTATAGAATAATATTGAAAGGAAGTGATGCTTTGAGTAAATATTATTCTATACATGAATTTTCAAAAATTATAGGTGTATCTGCACAGACATTACGAAATTGGGATTCTAATGGAAAACTTCATCCGCATCATACTACAATAAGTGGATATAGATATTATTCTGATGAACAGCTCAGCCAAGTAATGAATGTAAAGCCTAAAAATCGCATTACAATTGGATATTGTCGTGTTTCAAGTCATAAGCAAAAGGATGATTTAGAACGACAGATTGATAATGTGAAAACATATCTTATGGCAAAAGGACAACCGTTTGAGATAATAAGTGATATTGGTTCTGGCATGAACTACAAGAAAAAAGGACTTCGGGAACTAATCAAACGCATTTCGCAAAATCAAGTTGAAAAGGTTGTTGTTTTGTATAAAGACAGGCTTTTAGGTTTGGGTTTTGAGTTGGTAGAATATATAGCTTCGCTATATAACTGTGAAATTGAGATTATTGACAATACGGAAAAATCTGAGCAACAAGAACTCGTTGAAGATTTAGTACAGATAATCACAGTATTTAGCTGCAAGTTACAAGGAAAACGAGCGAATAAAGCTAAGAAACTTGTTCAAGAATTGATACAGGAGGAAGAAAATGATGGTAAAAGCCGTAAGGGTAATGTTAGAACCTAATAATGTACAACAAACTAAAATGTTTCAATATGCAGGTGCGGCAAGATTTGCTTATAACTGGGCTTTAGCCAAGGAAAAGGATAATTATGAAAAAGGTGGCAGATTTATTCCGGATACGGAGCTTAGAAAAGAATTTACAAGGCTTAGGAATTCTGCTGAATACGCGTGGCTACAAAATGTTTCCAATAATGTAACCAAACAGGCAATTAAAGATGCTTGCATAGCCTACAAAAACTTTTTCAAAAGTTTGCAAAAACATCCGAGATTCAAGTCTAAAAAAGAAATCAATGCCTAAATTCTATCAAGATAATATCAAGATACAGTTTCGTGATACGCATGTTAAATTTGAAGGATTTTCTTTCAGCAGGAAAGCGAATAAACAAAAGCTGAACTGGGTAAAACTTGCTGAACATGGACGTATTCCCACAGATGCTAAATATAGGAATCCGAGAGTATCTTTTGATGGGTTGAACTGGTGGATCAGCGTATGTGTGGAATTTCCAGACTGCAAGAAAAATCTAAATAATGATGGTATAGGAATTGATTTAGGAATTAAGGATTTGGCTATTTGCTCTGATGGCAACACATACAAGAATATTAATAAAAGCCAAGTAGTTAAAAAACTAGAGAAATGCAGACGCAGGTTACAGCGTAGAGTTTCTCGAAAGTATGAGAAAAATAAGAAAGGAGTAAGTTACTGTAAAACTAAAAATGTAATCAAAAACGAAAAATGTTTGCTTAAAGTGAATCATAGATTAACAAATATTCGTAAAAACTATTTAAATCAGACCACATCTGAAATCGTAAATCGAAAACCAAGATTTATTTGTATTGAAGATTTAAACGTTAGTGGAATGATGAAGAATAGACATTTATCCAAAGCGGTTCAGAAGCAGGGATTCTTTGAATTCAGAAAACAGCTTGAGTACAAATGTAATAACAATGGTATTCAGCTCATTGTGGCTGATAGATTTTATCCATCATCCAAACGTTGTAGTTGCTGTGGGAAAATAAAAAAGGATTTGAGATTATCTGATAGAACATATAAATGTGAATGTGGAAATGTTATAGATAGAGATTTTCAGGCATCTATAAATCTCAAGGCTTATGGAGAAAGAGTTGCAAGCTAACACTAAAACGTTAATGCAAATATGTACGGATACGTTAATTCGAACTTGTGAGTAGAATTTACGCCTTTTCAGTAACGGAGAGGAACAATATTCAAGAAGCTGTGCCGCCTGAGCAGCAGAGTAGAAAAAAAGCAGTCATAAAGTTCTGTTTCCTGCTCGGTGAGTCTGCTGACAAATTCGAAAGGGACGGCAACTATGCGATCATCTCGGCGGTGGAAGCAGGATATCATGCAGAAAAGAAGGGAACGGGCACAAAGGGAAATCAGGGCAGTGCGGCAAAGGATGATGCACTGCTGAAAGATACGGAAACACCAAAACTGAAAAAAAGGCTGTTTGCTTCGGTTGGTTTTTACTGGTACTGATGTATTTCTCGATGGGGCATATTGTGAACTGGCCTCTGCCATCTTTCTTTGCGGGAAACCATGTGGCGATGGGACTGCTTCAACGGTCATTATCATGGTCATCAACCAGAAATTCTTTATCAGCGGTTTTAAAGGACTGCTGAATAAATCCCATGGATACGCTGGTAGCTCTTGGATCCGGAGCATCGTTTCTTTACAGTGTCTATGCACTGTTTGCGATGACGGATGCCCAGGTAAAGGGTGATATGGCAGCTGTTATGGCGTATATGCATGAATTCTACTTTGAGTCCGCCGCTATGATTCTGACCTTGATTACCGTTGGAAAGATGCTGGAGGCACGTTCGAAAGGAAAGACAACGGATGCACTGAAGAGTCTGATGAAACTGGCACCAAAGACAGCAGTTCTGCTGCAGGATGCTCAGGAAGTGACCGTTTCCATCGAAGAAGTACAGGCGGGTGACATTTTTGTGGTGCGTCCTGGAGAAAATATACCGGTGGATGGTATCGTACTGGAAGGAAACAGTGCAGTCAATGAAGCGGCACTGACGGGTGAGAGTATTCCTGTTGACAAAGCAGAAGGAGATAAAGTTTCTGCGGCAACAGTCAATCAGTCCGGATATCTGAAGTGCCGTGCGACGAGAGTCGGAGAAGACACGACACTCTCCCAGATCATTCAGATGGTCAGCGATGCGGCTGCGACAAAAGCGCCGATTGCGAAGATTGCAGATAAAGTTTCCGGTGTATTTGTACCGGCAGTCATCACAATCGCAGTGATCACCTTCATCGTATGGATGCTGGCAGGCCAGACCTTTGGATATGCACTGGCAAGAGCCATTTCCGTACTCGTCATCAGCTGCCCGTGTGCGCTCGGCCTTGCAACACCGGTTGCGATCATGGTCGGAAATGGTATGGGTGCAAAGCATGGAATCATGTTTAAAACAGCTGTTTCACTGGAAGAGACCGGAAAAATGCAGATCGTAGCACTCGATAAGACCGGAACGATCACAAGCGGAGAGCCGAAAGTAACCGATATCATTCCGGCGGAAGGCGTAAGCGAAGAGGAGCTGCTTCAGATGGCATTTGCTCTGGAAAAGAAAAGTGAGCATCCGCTGGCAAAAGCGATCCTGCTGGAGGCAGAGCGGCAAAAAAGTCAGAGCAGAGGAAGTATCGGATTTTCAGGCACTTCCGGGAAATGGTCTGACAGCCAGTCTTCATGGAAGCCGCCTTTTGGTGGAAATATGAAATTTATCTCCGAAATCTGCAAAATCTCAGAGAAACAGAAACGCCAGGTGGAAGCACTGGCAGAAGATGGAAAGACGCCGCTGTTTTTTGCAAAAGAAGACCGTTTGCTCGGTGTGATCGCAGTAGCGGATGTGATCAAAGAAGAGAGTGCAAGAGCCGTAAAAGAACTGCAGAACATGGGAATCTATGTGGTGATGCTGACCGGCGACAATGAGCGGACAGCAAGGGCGATCGGACGGCAGGCAGGCGTTGATGAGGTCATTGCCGGAGTCCTTCCAGAAGGAAAGGAAAGTGTCATCCGCTCTCTGAAAGAAAAAGGAAAAGTAGCGATGGTAGGAGATGGCATCAACGATGCACCGGCACTGACGCGCGCCGATATAGGAATTGCAATAGGAGCAGGTGCAGATGTCGCAATTGATGCAGCCGATGTTGTGCTGATGAAGAGTAAGCTGGATGATGTCCCGGCAGCGATCCGCCTAAGCCGTGCAACGCTTCGAAATATCCATGAAAATCTGTTCTGGGCATTTATTTACAACATCATCGGCATTCCTCTGGCAGCCGGAATCTGGATCCCGGTCTTTGGATGGCAGTTAAACCCGATGTTCGGGGCAGCAGCCATGAGCCTTTCAAGCTTCTGCGTGGTGACAAATGCACTGCGTCTGAATTTCTTCGGAATGTACGATGCAAAAAAGATAAAAAATAAAAAATCAGGTTACGTTACAGACTGTGAATGCAAAATCACAGATGCAAAATAAATCAAAGGAAAAGGAGAATCATACTATGGAAAAAACAATGGAAATCAAAGGAATGATGTGGACACTGCGAGGCAACCGTAAAGAAAGCACTGGAGGCACTGCCACAGGTAGAGGAAGCGATCGTCAGCCACGAAAAAGGAACTGCAGTTGTAAAGCTGAATGCAGAGATCGCAGATGAGACACTGAAAAAAGACCGTAGAGGATAAAGACTATCAGGTAGTGTCTGTAAAGTAAGGCATAACGCATCTGTCTGCAATATTTGCCGCATGGCTGAACGGCTGCAAACTTTACAAAAACCATACAAAAGTTTGCTTTACAATTAAAGAAAAAGGAATTATAATGGTTGAGGGTCTGTAAAGCCCTCAACTTTTTCTTAAATTTCAGTACAAAGGCAGGTGAACAGAATGGACAGTTGTGACAGTCATGGGCGAAGTAGAAGCATAGGATGGGAAGTGAGCAGCAGTCCGTTCTGTCTGGTTTTCTGATTTCTTATCCTATTTTCCGACTCCCCTGGACCGTTATGAAAATTCAGTCATGTGCAGAAAATCATTTACAGTTTTGTTTTTCTGTATTTTTGTATGGCTGAACGGTTACGAAAACAGAATAAGGAGGATGAGACATTGGAAAACAAAGATTATACATCAGAGATCCTGGGTATCATCAGAAGCAATGCTTCACCGGGCGTTATGCGGAATCAGCTCGAAGATTACCATGAGAATGACCTGGCAGAGGTGTTCCCGGATCTTACCATTGTAGAAAGAAGAAAGATCTGTCGTATCCTGGATACGGAGATGCTTTCCGATATTTTTGAACATATCGATGAGAAACCGGCAGCGGAGTATCTGGATGAGATGGATGTCAGAAAGGCAGCAAAGATCCTCTCCAGTATGGAGACCGATGCGGTGATCGATGTCCTGAAGATGATCCCGAAGGAGAAAAGAGCACTGCTGATCGAGCTGACCGATGCAGATACAAGAGAAGATATCGCTGTGATCGCTTCTTTTGATGATGAAGAGATCGGAAGCAGGATGACAACCAACTTTATCATGATCCGCGAGAATCTTACGGTAAAGCAGGCTATGAGCAGCCTGGTAGAGCAGGCTGCTAAGAATGACAATATTTCTACCATTTTCATGGTGACGGAGGATCAGACGTTTTACGGAGCCATGGATTTAAAGGATTTGATCATTGCAAGACAGGATTCTCCGCTTGAGGATCTGGTTGTAACTTCTTATCCTTATGTATATGGTCATGAACTGATCGATGACTGTATTGAAAAACTGAAAGACTATTCCGAGGACTCTATTCCAGTCCTTGATAATGATAACAAATTGCTCGGTGTTATCACATCGCAGAGCATCGTATCACTGGTCGATGACGAGATGGGCGAGGATTATGCGATGTTCGCCGGTCTGACTGCGGAGGAAGATTTAAAAGAGCCTCTGCGTGAGAGTATCAAAAAACGTCTGCCATGGCTGCTCGTTCTGTTAGGTCTTGGTATGGTTGTTTCTTCTGTTGTAGGTATATTTGAGACGGTAGTAAGCCAGCTGACGATCATCATGGCATTCCAGTCACTGATTCTGGATATGGCAGGTAACGTCGGTACGCAGTCACTGGCTGTAACGATCCGTGTCCTGATGGATGAATCTCTGACCGGCAAACAGAAGTTCCAGCTTGTTTTGAAAGAAATGAAGATCGGATTCTCGAATGGTATGATCCTGGGAACGATATCGTTTGCTCTGGTGGGATTATATATCGCACTGTTTAAAGGCAAGACATTCCTGTTTGCCTATGCGGTGTCCGGATGCATCGGCCTCTCTCTGGTACTGGCGATGGTCGTTTCCGGAGCGGTTGGTACCTGTATCCCGCTGTTTTTCAAGAAGATCCATGTAGACCCGGCCGTTGCGTCCGGCCCGCTGATAACAACGATCAACGACCTTGTCGCAGTTGTGTCTTATTACGGACTGAGCTGGATTCTTCTGATCAATATACTGCATTTGGCAGGCTAAATTCAAGTCGAAAGAAAAAAAGACAATTGCACAGCGGCAGTTGTCTTTTTTTGACGAAAGATAACATACCATATCGCTATGTTTTGAAGGTATTGACAAGTTTTCTGTTTTATGATACCATAATTAAAACCTAGTAAACATATGTGAAATATAAAGATAAGGAGTAGCTATGAAATTATCAATGAAAAGCAGATATGCATTTCGGGCATTGGCAGATCTGTCGATCCATTCCAAATCAGCACATGTGCCTCTGAATGTCCTTGCACAGCGAAATGGGATATCGCCGCAGTTTCTGGAGCAGGTTTTCGCAAGCCTTCGAAGAGCCGGAATTGTCAGAAGCATCAAAGGACCGCAGGGAGGCTATTATCTGGCCAGACCGGCCAGTGAGATCACCGTCAGCGACATTGTCTATGCGATCGACGGTGATTATTATATAACAGACGATAAGACAGCCGATCCCTGTAAAGATGAAGAAATATCCGATGTCATCCAGGAGCTGATCATCGATCCGCTGAACCGGCAGACGAAGAAAGTACTTCAGGGTGTCACACTCGAAGATATGGAGGAAGAATATTTAAAGCATAACGAAGAAGAATATATGTATTATATATGATGATGCCCGGGTTAAAAGCCTGAAACGAAACGGAGCAATCTGCAGGCATCCTTATTTTTAAAAGAACAAAACAGCGGTAAAGCTGACATAAAAAGTCGGCTTTACTTTTTGCGTTTTCCATGTAGAATAACAGCGATAATAAAAACAACGGCAGAAAAAGGGTTGGGGGAATGGCATGGATTGCAGACCTATCATAGAAAAACTGAGAAAAAGAACAGGATGCACAGATGGAGGAGCTTCGGTATCTTCTGGAGCATCTGGATGAAGAATCCAGTGCGTATCTGCGGGCGGCAGCAGCAGAAGAAGCGGTCAGGCACTTTGGCAGAAAGATTTATCTGCGAGGGCTGATCGAGTTTACCAACTACTGCAAAAATGACTGTCTCTACTGCGGTATCCGCAGGGGCAATCAGAATGCAGTGCGTTACCGTCTGACACTTTCACAGATCATGGAGTGCTGTAAGATGGGCTATGAACTGGGCTATCGGACTTTTGTGCTGCAGGGCGGCGAGGATGCTTATTTCAATGATGAACGGATGTGTGAGATCATTCGCTCGATCAAAAAGAATATCCGGACTGTGCAGTGACGCTCTCGCTTGGCGAACGTTCAGAAGAATCTTACCGTGTGATGCACAAAGCCGGGGCAGACCGCTATCTTCTGCGAGAAGAGACATCCGTTCCGGAGCATTATGCGATGCTGCATCCAAAGCAGATGAGCCTGGAAAACCGACTGCACTGCCTTGAAATATTAAAAAGAAACCGGTTATCAGACCGGATGTGGATTTATGGTGGGTTCACCGGGCTGGCAATTAGAATATCTGGCACGGGAACTGTGTTATATCAAAAAACTGAGGCCGCATATGATCGGCATCGGACCGTTTATCCCACACAGAGACACGGTATTTGCAAAAGAAACAGGAGGCAGTCTGGATCTGACTTTGAATCTGGTTGCCATGTTGCGGCTGATGAATCCAAACGCTATGATTCCGGCGACAACAGCGGTTGGCACGATCGATCCGAGAGGGCGTGAAAAGGCAATCCTTTCCGGGGCAAATGTCGTGATGCCGAATCTTTCACCGGTATCTGTGCGGAAAAATTATATGCTCTATGACAATAAACTGTGTACCGGGGATGAGGCGGCAGAATGTCGGAAATGTCTTGATGCGAGAATCCGCAGCATCGGCTATGAGATCGTCACAGACCGCGGTGATTACCGGGAATTTTAAAAAGACAGGAGAAAAATTTTGGAAAACGTAAAAAGCTGCTCCCTTGCGGAGCTTGAAAATATGGAACAGGAAACGTATCAGCTGCTGGATATCCGAAGCATGGAAGCTTTTGATCATGGACATTTAAAAGATGCCCTCAATATTCCGGCAAATGAGCTGATTGAGCGAAAAGACGAACTTCAGACAGAAAAAAAGATCATTGTATACTGCCAAAGCGGTGTGATCAGTACCGATCAGGCAGAACTGCTTTCCGGGTTTGGATTTGATGCCTGCAGTCTGGAAGGCGGTTATGATAAATGGCTGCTGAACCATTTTCAGGAGACAGCCAGAAATGCGGATATTGAAAAGAGCATCCGCAAAAAATTCCATAAATCTATTTTCAGCAAATTTACAAAAGCAATCAATGAATATCAGCTTGTCCGGGAAGGAGATAAAATTGCTGTCTGTATTTCCGGCGGAAAGGATTCCATGTTGATGGCAAAACTGTTCCAGGAACTTCAGCGTCATCACAAATTTCCATTTGAAGTGGTCTATCTTGTGATGGACCCGGGCTATAACGAACGCAACCGTCAGATCATCGAGCAGAATGCAAAAATCTTAAACATTCCGCTGACGATTTTTGAAACGAACATTTTTGAAGCAGTTTATAATATTGAAAAATCACCGTGTTATCTCTGTGCAAGAATGCGGCGCGGTCATCTATACAGCAAAGCAAAAGAGCTTGGCTGCAACAAGATTGCTCTGGGCCATCATTATGATGATGTCATTGAGACCATTCTGATGGGTATGCTCTACGGAGCTCAGATGCAGACCATGATGCCGAAGCTTCACAGCATTCATTTTGAGGGCATGGAACTGATCCGCCCGCTTTATCTGATCCGGGAAGAGGATATCAAACACTGGAGAGACTATAACAGCCTGCACTTTATTCAGTGTGCATGCAGATTTACAGACACTTGTACGACCTGCAGGCCAAATGGGGAAAGTGCATCGAAGCGTATGGAGATCAAGCATATGATCGCAGAAATGAAAAAGGTCAATCCTTATGTAGAGACCAATATTTTCCGCAGTATTGAGAACGTAAATCTGGACACCGTTGTGGCATATAAGAAAAACGGAGTCAGACATTCATTTTGGAGGATTATGAATCATGTTAAATCAGTTTTTCGAGAACAGAGCTTCTTTATGGAAAAGAGGCAATGGAACGCCTGGCAAATGCGAGAGTTGCAATTTTCGGACTGGGCGGTGTCGGCGGTTATACAGCAGAAGCACTGGCACGAAGCGGAGTCGGTACTTTTGATCTGATCGATGACGATAAAGTCTGCCTGACCAATATCAACCGTCAGATTATTGCGACCAGAAAAACGGTCGGAAAACAAAAAGTAGAAGTTATGCGTGACCGTATTCTGGAGATCAATCCGCATGCCAGGATCCATCTGCATAACTGCTTTTATCTGCCGGACCAGCGTGATCTGATTGATTTTGCGTCATGCACTTACGTGGTAGATGCCGTTGACACCGTGACGGCAAAAATCGATATTGTCATGGCGGCAAAAGAAGCAGGAGTACCTGTTATCTCCGCAATGGGAGCCGGAAACAAGATCCATCCGGAACTGTTTGAAGTGGCAGATATTTACGAGACATCCGTCTGCCCGCTGGCAAAAGTCATGAGGAGGGAATTAAAGAAACGTAAAGTGGACAGTCTAAAAGTGGTGTATTCCAAAGAGAAGGCACGCACGCCGATCGAAGATATGTCGATCAGCTGCAAGGCACACTGCGTCTGCCCGCCGGGTGTACAAAGAAAGTGTACAGACCGCAGAGCAATCCCGGGAAGTACGGCCTTTACACCGTCTGTCATGGGACTGATCATGGCAGGTGAGATCGTAAATGACCTCGCACTTGGCGAAGAAAACAGACGCAAAAAGAAGTGAAAAAGATTATCAATTTTTTCAGCGTTACGTCAGGAGGGATGTATATGTCAACCATTATTATCTGTGCTATTTTAGTTGTGATCTGTTTCTTCGGAATCCGCAGTTCCATGAAACGTGTTTCAAACGGCTGTTGCGGAACCGGTGATGATGTGAAAAAGTAAAAGCAGAGGATACCGATGTCTCTCATTATCCATATCATTTTGAAGTGGAAGTGGAGGGTATGACCTGCAGTCAGTGCAAAAAGAGAGTGGAGAATGCTTTTAACGAAAAGGAAGGCTTTTATGCGAAAGTAAATCTGAAACAGAAAAAAGCACAAGTTTACGCAAAAGAGCAGATTAGCACACAGGAGATCCAGGGTATCGTCAGATGCAGCGGTTATGATCCGGGAACCTGCAAAAGATCGAATCCTTATAAAGTTTATCCATAGACAAATCTATTGATAAAAATTATCAATAATAAAAGAAAAAATAATAGAAAAACACAAATCAGAGTGATATAATGCAAGGAAATTCAAAAATAAAACAAAACTAGGAGGTACAAAAGAATGTTAAAATGTTTAAAAAATGCAGATTGGAAAAAACAGGAATTTTTGCAGCAGGTGTTGCTTTTGGTACAGCCGGTATTAAAGCACTGTCCAGCAACGATGCAAAGAAATTTTACACAAATGTTACTGCAGCAGTACTTCGTGCAAAAGAGTGCGTTATGCAGACGGTAACGAAAGTTCAGGAAAATGCAGGTGACATCTACGAAGAAGCAAAACAGATCAACGAAGAGCGTGCGGCAAAAGAAGCTGTTTATGATGATGAAGATTTAAAAGAAGTAGAGGATGAAGTGGAAGCAGAGGCTGAAGAAACAGAAGCGGAAACAGAAGAAACAGCGGCAGAAGAGACAACAGAGGAAACTGCAGAATAGAGGTTTGAGGAAGATTGAAATTCAGAATTAAACACGAGATAAGAGGCAGGATCCGTATCCATATGGAGGCGAAACGCCTGTCTTATAAAGAGGCAGATCTTTTCCAGTATTATCTGGAAGAGCTGCCTCAGGTAACAAAAAGCAGTTGTATATGAACGTACCGCAGATGCAGTGATCTGTTATCAGGAGAACGCAGTACTTTATTAAAGAAGGTAGCTGCCTATCGCTGCAAAGATGTAAAAGTTCCGGATGGCATACTGGAACATTCCGGAAGGGAGCTGAATTCCCAGTATCAGGAAAAACTGGTTAATAAAGTTCTGTTCCATTACGGAAGAAAAGTATTTCTGCCGGCACCGATCGCCGCAGCTTACACCGGTTTCTGCTCAATCAAATACATCTGGAAGGGAATTCAGACACTTGCAAAAGGCAAGATTGAAGTTCCGGTACTGGATGGAACAGCCATCGGAGTTTCTGTACTGCGTGGTGACACGGCGACCGCAGGTTCGATCATGTTCCTGCTTGGCATCGGCGAGCTGTTAGAAGAGTGGACGCACAAGAAATCCGTTGATGATCTGGCAAGGACGATGTCACTGAATGTAGATAAAGTATGGATAAAAGAGGCATCCGGCCAGGAAGTACTCGTATCCGCATCCAGGATCAGAGAAAATGATCAGATCGTGGTACATATGGGCAATGTGGTTCCGTTTGACGGAACTGTATCGGACGGAGAGGCGATGCTTAATCAGGCTTCTTTGACAGGAGAGTCTGCACCGGTACGCAAAACAGCTGGGAATACGGTATTTGCAGGGACCGTCGTAGAAGAAGGCGAGATCACGGTTCTTGTCCGCAAAGCAGGCGGATCAAGCCGTTATGAAAAGATCGCTGCTATGATCGAAGATACCGAGAAACTGAAATCGGCAGTGGAGAGCAAAGCAGAACATCTTGCAGACAGACTGGTTCCGTATACACTTGCAGGAACCGCCCTTACCTGGCTCTTTACCAGAAATGTGACCAAGGCTCTCTCGGTGCTGATGGTAGATTTCTCCTGTGCACTGAAACTGGCAATGCCGGTATCCGTTCTTTCTGCGATCCGCGAAGCCGGAAGCTTCAAGATCACGGTCAAGGGAGGTAAATTCCTGGAAGCAGTGGCAGAAGCAGACACAATCGTATTTGACAAGACCGGAACGCTTACCGAGGCGAAACCGATCGTTGCAAAAGTGATCTCCTTTAACGGATACAGTGAAAATGAGCTTCTGCGCATCGCAGCCTGCCTGGAAGAGCATTTTCCGCATTCCATGGCAAAAGCAGTGGTAAATGCAGCCAAAGAGCGGCATCTGGATCACGAAGAGATGCATACAAAGGTAGAGTATATCGTGGCACACGGTATTTCTACTACGATCGAAGGCAAAAAAGCTGTGATCGGAAGCCATCACTTCATTTTCGAGGATGAAAAGTGCACGATACCGGAAGGAATGGAAGACAGGTTTGAAAACCTGCCGGAAGAATATTCCCACCTGTATCTGGCAATCCAGAACGAGCTTGCAGCCGTGATCTGCATTGAAGATCCGCTCCGAAAAGAAGCAGCTCAGGTGGTTGAACAGCTGCGTGAAGCAGGACTTTCTAAGATCGTTATGATGACCGGCGACAGTGACCGTACCGCAAAAGCAATAGCAAAACGTGTCGGTGTCGATGAATATTATTCCGAAGTACTTCCGGAAGACAAAGCAAACTTTGTTGAAAGGGAAAAACAGGCAGGACGCAAAGTCATCATGATCGGCGATGGCATCAACGATTCTCCGGCACTTTCTGCCGCAGATGTCGGCATTGCGATCAGCGAAGGAGCAGAGATCGCAAGGGAAGTGGCAGATATCACTGTCGGTGCAGACGACCTCAAAGAGATCGTCAAACTCAAGAGACTGAGTGATGCACTGATGCAGCGTATCCGCAGGAACTACCGGATTATCGTCGGATTTAATACCGGACTGATCGTATGCGGCGTGACAGGCGTACTTCCGCCTACGACATCCGCACTGCTGCACAATACATCTACGCTGGTGATCGGACTGCAGAGCATGAAGAATCTGCTGGATGAATCGGAATAAAAAGAAACAACAGCTGAAAACAAGAAACAGAATACATGGCAGTTACATTTTCTATATCAAAAGATATAACGGCCACCGTGTTCTGTTTTTTAGTCGAAAAAAATCTCGTAGTATTCGTTATTTTTGAGAAATAAATATTAATAAAAAGTGCTTAATTAGAAAATGTATCAATAAAAACTAAAAAAGTTGTTGACAGCTAATGAACATTAGCATATACTAACCATGAAGAAAAAGAAAAGGAGCCTGTTTTGAGCTTACTTTTATAAAAAGGGAGGTTGCAAATGATGCCTTTAACGATGGTGAACACAGGAGAACCGAGTGTGATCAAAAAGGTCGGTGGCAAAGAAGAAACCAGAAGATTTCTGGAGAAACTTGGATTTGTGCCAGGCGGAACTGTGACAGTTGTTTCTGAAATAGAAGGAAACCTGATCGTGAACGTAAAGATTCCAGAGTTGCCATTGGCAAAGATATGGCCAACAAGATTATGGTCTGATGAAAAATGCTATCTCCGGAAAAATCAGAAAACAGAAAGGGTAGGCAAAGATGAAAACATTAAGAGAAGTTGCCTGTGGACAGACTGTCACAGTGAAAAAAACTGAGCGGTGCTGGTCCGGTCAAAAGAAGGATCATGGACATGGGAATCACAAAAGGCGTCAGCATTTATGTAAGAAAAGTTGCACCACTTGGTGATCCGATCGAAGTAACCGTTCGCGGCTATGAATTATCTCTTAGAAAAGCAGATGCGGAAATGATTGAAGTAGAATAATTTTTTTTACTCATGGATTAGATAATGCTAACATAAATAAGAGATGCGAAATATAAATAAGCAAACACAAATAAAAATAAGCTGTGTAAATCAGCTCCTGGAAAAATGAGCCCGAAGGGTGATTGTTTTTTTGAGAAAGAGGAGGAAAGTATGTCAATTAAGATTGCATTAGCAGGTAATCCCAACTGTGGTAAGACTACACTGTTTAACGCACTGACAGGGTCTAACCAGTTCGTGGGAAACTGGCCTGGTGTAACCGTTGAGAAAAAAAGGAAGGAAAGCTCAAAGGCCATAAAGATGTCACCATTATGGACCTTCCTGGTATTTATTCCCTTTCTCCATACACTCTGGAAGAAGTGGTGGCCAGAAATTACCTGATCAATGAAATGCCAGATGCGATCATCAACATCGTAGATGGTACAAACCTTGAGCGTAACCTGTATCTGTCCACACAGATCATGGAACTTGGTATTCCGGTGATCATGGCTGTCAACATGATGGATATTGTTGAAAAATCCGGCGATAAGATCTATGTTGACAAATTGAGCAAAAAGCTTGGCTGCGAAGTAGTTGAGATTTCCGCACTGAAAGGAACCGGAATCCAGAAAGCAGCAGAAAAAAGCTGTCGCTCTGGCACAGAAAAACAAAACTTCCATTCCGGTTCATGAATTTACAAAAGATGCAGAGGACATCATTGAAAGAGTAGAAGACAAACTGGTCGGTGTTGTACCGGATGCACAGAGAAGATTCTTTGCGATCAAACTTCTGGAAAAAGATGATAAGATCCAGGATCAGATGAACACCAGCGTGGATGTATCCAAAGAGATCGCTGAGATGGAAGAAAAAATTTGATGATGATACCGAAAGTATTATCACAAACGAGAGATATACTTACATATCTTCTATTATCGGAGAATGCTTAAAGAAAGACAGAAAAGAAAAAACTGACTACTTCCGATAAGATTGATAAGATTGTAACAAACCGCTGGCTGGCACTGCCAATCTTTGCGGCAGTTATGTGGCTGGTATACTTTGTATCGGTAACAACCGTTGGTGACATCGCAACAGGCTGGGCAAACGATGGTGTATTCGGTGATGGATGGCATCTGTTCGGTATCGGAACAGCGTCCTACACAGAAGTTGCAGATGAATACACAGATGCAGAAACGATAGTAAATGGTTTCCTGGATTATGAAAGCGAGCAGGGCGTAGACGTAGAAAGCGTTCAGACAGCTCTGGATTCAGAAGCAGATGATTATGATCCGGCAGCAGCAAAAGCAGCTCTGACAGAGTTTGCAACAACCATTTCTGATGCAGATACAGCAACCTATTCTGTAGTAGATGAAGAGACAATGGCAGACGAAGAAGTAACTTCTACCGTGCAGATTTCCAGGAAGCAGCAGCAACCATGGATAAATATGATTACACAGCTCCGGATCCGGCAGACTACGGCGTATGGATTCCAGGTATTCCGGTTCTGGTTGAGAATGTACTTGACAAAGTCGGCTGTGCAGAATGGCTGAGAGGTCTGATCCTGGATGGTATCGTAGCAGGTCTTGGTGCGGTTCTCGGATTCGTTCCGCAGATCCTGATCCTGTTCATCTTCCTGGCATTCCTGGAAGGATGCGGATACATGGCACGAGTTGCCTTCATCATGGACCGAGTGTTCCGCAAATTTGGTCTTTCCGGTAAGTCCTTTATCCCAATGCTGATCGGCTCCGGCTGTGGCGTTCCGGGTATCATGGCTTCCCGTACGATTGAAAATGAAAGAGACCGTCGTATGACGATCATGACAACAACCTTTATCCCATGTGGTGCAAAACTTCCGTTTATCGCCATGGTTGCAGGAGCAATCTTCGGTGGAGCATCCTGGGTAGCACCATCTGCATACTTCCTTGGTATCGCAGCGATCATCTGCTCCGGTATTATCCTGAAGAAAACAAAAATGTTTGCAGGTGATCCGGCACCATTTGTAATGGAACTTCCGGCATACCATATGCCGACGATCGGAAGCGTTTTAAGAAGTATGTGGGAACGTGGCTGGTCATTTATTAAAAAAGCTGGTACGATTATCCTGGTATCTACCATCGCTGTATGGTTCACAACTTACTTTGGTGTCATGGACGGCAAATTCCAGATGCTTTCCGAAGACCAGATTGATTACAGTATTCTGGCTACGATCGGTAAAGCAATCTGCTGGATCTTTATTCCACAGGGATGGGGCAACTGGCAGGCAACTGTTGCATCTGTTACAGGTCTGGTTGCAAAGGAGAACATTGTAGGTACAATGGGTATCCTTTACGGAGGCGGAGACGCAAGCGTTTACGCAACCATGGGAGCAGCTTTCACAGCAGTAAGCGGTTATGCATTCCTGGCATTCAACCTGCTGTGCGCACCTTGCTTCGCAGCTATGGGTGCGATCAAGCGTGAGATGAACAATACCAGATGGTTCTGGATCGCTATCGGATATCAGTGCGGTCTGGCATATGTGGTATCCCTGTGTGTATATCAGATCGGCGGACTGTTCACAGGAGCCGGATTCAGTATCTGGACGATTGTGGCGATCGCAGTTATTGTAGCATTCATTTACCTGCTGGCTCGTCCTTACAAAGAGAGTCAGACTCTGAACGTATCCGTAAAGACATCCAGGGCAAAATAAAGATTTTGCCGAAAGCCTGAAAGGAGGATTTTTATGGGTACAGTTGTAGTTGGTATTATTGTGGCAGGAGTTGTAGCACTTGCTGTCCGCAGTATGGTACGCGATAAGAAAAACGGAAAATCCATTCAGTGCGGCGGAGACTGTAAGAATTGTGGCGGTCACTGCCATTAAGGGAGGGACGCTTGTGCCACAGAGAAATATATCATCCGCAAGCTAAAGGAGCGTGGCTGCAGGATTACAAGACAGAGACTGATCATCCTGGATATCATCCTGCAGGAGGACTGCTCCTGCTGCAAGGAAATTTATTACAAAGCTTCCGGACAAGATACAAAGATTGGATTTGCAACGGTTTACCGTATGGTGAATATGTTGGAAGAAATCGGTGCCATCAGCAGAAAGAACATGTACAAAGTGGCATGTGAAGAACTGTGCGAAAATGGCAGCTGTGAAGCAGAAAAGAAAAAAGCTGCAAACAGCTGCATCGTGGAACTGAGTGACCGCACAACGTACTGTCTCTCAGCAGAGAAACTGGACGCAGTATTTCAGGCAGGTCTAAAAGCGTGCGGATATATTGAAGATCAGGAAATAAAAAAAATAGCCTGGAATTCTGACATGTGTTGTGCCAGATAAAGGTGGAAAACGGACTGTTTCAGGATAGTCTTGGCAGTCCGTTTTTTAAAATCATAGGTTAGTTAAAACTAATTTAAGGTAGTTGTAGAAGCATCGGAACAAGGATGTCATAAAACCAATCCTGTGCAAGCACGTCGTGGCTTCAGGCTTTTGACCCTGGCATCTTATAATTTTAAGAAAGATGGAGAGGATAAGAACATGAGTGTAGTGATTATTGGAGGAAACGAAAGAATGGTCTGTCAGTACGCTGACATCTGCAAATGCCATGGCTGCAAAGCAAAAGTCTTTGCAAAAGAGCATGGTTCAGTAAGAAAAAAATCGGTTGCCCGGATCTTCTGATCCTGTTTACCAACACGGTATCACACAAAATGGTAAACACTGCGATCCAGGAAGCAAAACGGAACAACATTCCGGTTGCAAGGATCCACAGCAGCAGTGCAAGTGCACTGCACTCAGTACTGGAAGAACACTGCGTGGCAATGTAAAAAGGAGGTTTCTCATGCTGGAACGATATCTGATCGAACACTGTTCGCCGACTCTGGCATCGGTGAAGACGGCAAATTTGTTTACCTGGTCTTTTGCACCGGAGGAAATGCCAGAGCAGCAGGTACGGTACTGGAATCAGGAATTACAGGCGAGGGGGGATTTCACTTGTTGTCCTGAGAGTACAGAATCAGAAGGCACTGATGTATGTATGTCGCAAACAGAGACTGCAGGAGCGGCTCGATGATCAAGAAGTGCAGAACTTCCTTGGAAAATACGGCTATGTACAGAAAGATGCCGATTATGCATTGCAGAGACTGAAAGAGCGTCTTGCAAAAGCAGAAGGATTCCCACATGAGATTGGTGTGTTCCTTGACTATCCGCTGGAAGATGTGGTTGGTTTTATTGAAAACGGAGGTCGGAATTATAAATGTTCCGGCTGCTGGAAAGTATATTGTGATGAATGTGAAACAAGAAAACTTTTGCAAAATACAAAAATGCAGAGAAGTCTATCGAAGACTGTGGAAGCAGGGGCGGGACATCCGTACACTTACTGTCGCGTCATAAGACTGCAAACATGATTTTGCAGCAGATGCTCCGCAGATATTGTTAAAAAATGTCGGAGGGCAAAAGTTCGACAGCATGAAAAAATATAAAGAAGAAAGAAGAGGAATAAAACATGAGCAAAGTAGCAGTAGTATATTGGGTTCAACAGGAAACACAGAGATCATGGCAAATAAAATAGCAGAAGGTGCAAAAGCAGGCGGAGCAGAAGTAGAAGTATTTGAAGCAGAAGGTTTCTCCGCTGATAAAATGGATGAGTTTGATGCAGTAGCATTCGGATGCCCGTCCATGGGATGCGAAGAACTGGAAGATACCATTTTGAGCCGATGTTTGCTTCCTGCGAATCCAAACTCCAGGGCAAGAAGATTGCACTGTTTGGTTCTTATGGCTGGGGCGATGGAGAATGGATGCATAACTGGGAAGAAACCTGCAAAAACGACGGTGCGTCCCTTGCATGTGACAGCGTGATCTGCAACGAAACACCGGATGATGAAGCAGAAGCAAACTGCGTCAACCTCGGAAAAACACTGGCATAAGCAGAAACTGAAATTCATAAAACCGCAATAAGAAAAGAATGAAAACCTTCAGGGCAGATGAAAAAACGGATGCTTTGGAGGTTTTTTGTTATGGAGGCAAAACAAAGAATTTTGGCGGAAGTTCCCACAGTTGCGATACCGCTGTTTCCTGTGTTAGAATAATAAGATGATGCCAGGGTGCTATGTGCCAGTGGCACATGTTTAGCACCGACCGAAGCGGAGCGTAGAAAGGATTGTGGGAGTACGAAGTACGGAGCAATTCGTAAGGCATCTTTATGTAAACATCAGATAGCAGAAGAAAGGGGAGCAGGCAGATGCGTCTTGAAAAAATACAGGCTTATTTAAAAGAGAAACAGTGGAACTACGAATACACGGAGGAGGACGGGCTTGGAAGCATTGATTTTGAGCACCGTGGACTGAGCTATCACATCTGGGAATTTGAGGATGGTGGATACGGTGCGGAGACAAATGTGCGTACCGTGGGAAGACAGGAAGACATCATGGGGAACTACGAACAGGAGATCATCGAAATCCTGAAAACCTGGTAAGAGGAAAGGAACGGAAAATGTTTGAAATAGCACGGTAGATGTGCTATCCTACTGTCTATGGAGGTGAAAGCCATGAAATTAACAAAATTACTGGAAAGAGTAGAATATGAATGTATAAATGGCTCTGTAGATGTCGAGGTGGCAGATCTTGTCAATGACTCCAGAAAAGCAAAAGAAGGTTCTCTGTTTTTCTGCATCAAAGGGAGCCGTTTCTGACGGACACAAATACGCAGCAGATGTGATCGCCAAAGGAGCAAAAAGTTCTGGTCGTGCAGAATGAAGTAGAAGCTCCGAAGGATGTGACGGTGATCAAAGTGGCGGACAGCCGCTATGCGATGGCAATGATCTCAGCAGCATATTTTGATTATCCGGCGGAAAAATGAAAGTGATCGGTATCACCGGAACAAAAGGCAAGACCACGACCACGTATATGATCAGATCCATCCTGGAAAGTGCGGGACACAAAGTCGGACTGATCGGAACGATCGAGGCGATCATCGGAGAGGAGCATATCCCGGCGGCCAATACGACCCCGGAGTCCTACACCGTGCAGTCTTATTTTGACCGGATGGTAAAAGCAGGATGCGACTGTGTTGTGATGGAAGTATCTTCTCAGGGACTGATGCTGCACAGGACGGCAGGCATTCCGTTTGAGATTGGTATTTTCACGAACATTGAACCGGATCACATCGGACCGGCAGAACACGCAAGTTTTGAAGACTATATGCACTGCAAAGGGCTGCTGTTCCAGCAGTGTAAGCTTGGCATTGTCAATATGGATGACAAACATCTGGAGCAGGTGTTAAAGGTCATACTTGCAGGATTGAGACATTTGGATTCTCAGAAAAAGCAGATCTTCGTGCCGAAAACACAAAACTGGTATCAAGACCGGGTTATCTTGGTATTGATTACACGGCGGAAGCAAAGGATTTCCATCTGGATGTCGAGATTGATATCCCGGGTAAATTCAGCGTCTACAACTCTCTGACAGCGATCGCAGTCTGCCGTCATTTCGGTGTCTCAAAAGAGGACATCTTAAAGGCACTGGCACAGGCGAAAGTAAAAGGCCGTATCGAGATGATCAAAGTTTCCGATGATTTTACGCTGATGATCGACTACGCCCATAATGCCATGAGCCTTGAGAGCCTTTTGACGACATTAAAGAATATCATCCAAAGAGACTGGTATGTCTGTTCGGGTGCGGCGGAAACCGTGCAAGATCCAGAAGATTTGAGATGGGAGAAGTGTCCGGTAAGCTGGCAGATCTGACGATCATCACATCCGATAACCCACGTTTCGAGAAACCACTGGACATTATTGCGGACATCGGACCGGCATCGAAAAAACGGATGGTAAATACATCGAGATACCGGATCGGAAAAGAGGCGATCGCCTGGGCAATCCACCACGGTCAGAAGGGTGATGTCATCGTTCTTGCCGGAAAAGGACATGAAGATTACCAGGAGATCGAAGGCAAAAATATCCGATGGATGAGCGTGTGCTGATCCGGGAGATTCTTGCGGAAGATGCAGCGAAAGGAAAGTAAGTGTCAGGAACAGAACAAGTACTTTACGCAAATGTGATCGTAGATATCAGCCACGAAAAGCTGGATAAGATTTTTCAGTACCGCGTGCCGGATGTTCTGCGGATGCAGATTCATCCGGGAACAGCCGTTACGGTTCCATTTGGAAACGGCAACCGCAGGATACAGGGCTATGTGGTCAAACTGACGGACCGGACCGATTATCCGCCGGAAAAGATCAAAAGAAATACAGGGAGTCTGTGCAGGTCAGACAGGCGTAGAAGGAAAGCTGATCGCACTGGCTGCGTGGATGCGGGATTATTATGGTTCCACGATGATCCAGGCATTAAAAGCAGTGCTTCCGGTCAAACAGAAAGTGGCACAGAAAGAACAGAAACAGATTCGTCTGCTGCTGCCGGAAAAAAAGCACGGGAAATGCTGCAGGTTCTGGAAAAGAAAAATCAGAAAGCCAGGGCAAGACTTTTAGATGCTTTGCTGGTGATTGCGAAGCAAAACGAAAAAGGCATGGCAGTTCTTTCCTGGGAGCGGGCAAAGGAGCAGTATGGCGTTACCATGCCAGTTGTACGGGCAATGGAAGAAAAGGGTATCGTAAAGCTGGAAAGCATGCGGATCTACCGCGAACCGCTGGATCTGATGATCTCCCGGTCCGATCAAAAAGCAGGAAGAGGTAAAAATGCAGACAGGCAGAGACTTTTTTCTGAACGAAGAACAGCAGCTGGCAGTCCAAACGATTTTAAAAGAGTGGGATCAGAAAGATAAGTCTGTTTATCTGTTGCATGGTGTGACTGGGAGCGGAAAAACAGAAGTCTACATGGAACTGATCGATTTTGTGCGAAAACAGGGCAAACAGGCGATCTTTTTGATTCCGGAGATCGCTCTGACGTATCAGATGGTGTTGCGGTTTTACCAGCGGTTTGGAAGTCGTGTATCCATTCTGCATTCACGGATGTCAGCCGGAGAACGCTATGATCAGTACGAAAAAAGCAAAAAATGGTGAAATTGACATTATGATCGGGCCAAGGTCGGCACTGTTCACACCATTTTCAAATCTTGGCATTATTATTATCGATGAGGAACACGAAGAGTCCTACAAAAGTGAGACGGTCCCTCGTTATCATGCAAGAGAAACAGCACAGAGACGGGCCGAAATGGAAGGTGCGAAGCTCATTCTGGGATCGGCAACCCCGTCGGTGGAGTCGTATTACCGGGCAGAAAAAGGGAGAATATTGCTTGCTGGAGATGAAGAGGCGGGCGAACAGACAAAAGCTTCCGTATGTCTGGATTGGAGATATGCGAAACGAGATGCGGGAGGGCAACCGCAGTATTTTAAGCCGATATCTGCAAGAGCAGCTTGGGATATGTCTCGAGCGGGGCGATCAGGCGATGCTGTTTTTAAACCGACGCGGTTATGCCGGTTTTGTGGCATGCCGTTCCTGCGGTACGGTGATCGGGTGTCCGCACTGCAACGTGTCCCTGTCACTTCACAAAAAGGTACGGCAGGCGAAAAGCTGGTGTGTCATTACTGCGGCTATACACAGCCAAATCCACGCCTCTGTCCGTCCTGCGGTTCTCCTTTTATCGGAAGTTTTCAGGTGGGGACACAGCAGGTAGTAAGCCAGGTGCAGCGTATGTTTCCGAAGGCACGTATTTTGCGTATGGATGCCGATACGACCAGAGGGAAAGACGGACATCATAAAATTTTAGAGACCTTTGCAAAAGGCGGAGCCGATATTCTGGTCGGGACGCAGATGATTGTCAAAGGGCATGATTTTGCAGATGTCACGCTGGTCGGGGCACTGGCAGCGGATCTGTCGCTTCACATGAGTGATTACCGGGCAGCCGAGCGGACCTTTCAGCTGCTGACGCAGGCGGCCGGACGTGCCGGCAGAGGTGAAAAAAACGGGAAGTGTCGTGATCCAGACTTATGAGCCGGATCATTACAGTATAAAAGCGGCGGCAGCTCAGGATTATCAGGCTTTTTATGAAGAAGAGATCCTGTACCGCAGCCTGATGGATTATCCGCCGGTCGGCGGTATGCTTGCTCTGCACGGACAGGGGGGAGGATGAAAGTTACCTTCAGATGGCGATGGAATATCTGAAAAAAATACCTGGATGTACTGGCGAAGAAAAACACAGGCAAGAGTGATCGGACCGGCAGATGAAAGCGTTTCGAAAGTTGCGGATATTTACAGAAAAGTGATCTATGTAAGGCATGGGCGAAAAAGAAGTGCTGGATCAGATCAAAGAGCGGACAGAACAATATATTGAAATAAACAGAGGTTTTGATAAAATTACCATTCAGTATGACAGAGATTAGAGAAAGCGGAGGATAAAAAAAGATGGCAACCAGAACAATAAGGACAATCGGAGACGATGTACTGACGAAAGTATGTAAAGAAGTAAAAGAAGTAACGCCAAAAACAAAAGAACTGATCGATGATATGTTTGAGACGATGTACGATGCCATGGGCGTCGGACTTGCAGCAAACCAGGTCGGCATGCTGAAAAAGAATCGTAGTTATCGACTGCGGGGATGATCCACACGTATTGATCAATCCGGTGATCATCGAGACAGCCGGAGAGCAGAGAGGTTATGAGGGATGCTTAAGCGTTCCGGGAAAAACGGGGGTCGTTACAAGACCTGATTATGCGAAAGTAAAAGCATATGATGAAGATATGAATGAATTTATTCTGGAGGGCGAAGGACTTCTGGCACGTGCAATCTGTCATGAATGTGAACATCTGGATGGGCATATGTATGTAGAAAAAGTAGAGGGCGAATTAGAAGATGTCGCTCCTTATGATGAAGAAGAGTGATGAAAATATAGTAAAAAAGAAACAGGAGGCGATAAGATGAAGATCATATATATGGGAACACCGGATTTTGCGGTTGAGGCACTGGAAGCCTGGCTTCATCCAGACATGAAGTGACCGCGGTCTTTACACAGCCGGATAAGCCAAAGGGACGCGGAAAAGCGATGCAGTTTACGCCGGTCAAAGAAGTGGCACTCCGGGAGAATATTCCGGTCTATCAGCCGAAAAAGGTAAGAGATCCGAAGTGATCCAAAAGATCCGGGAACTTGCACCGGATGTACTGGTTGTTGTGGCGTTTGGACAGATCATACCACAGGAGATCCTGGACATCGCACCGTATGGCTGCATCAATGTGCATGGTTCACTTTTACCGAAATATCGCGGGGCTGCGCCGATCCAGTGGGCGGTGATCAACGGCGAAAAGGAAACAGGCGTGACAACCATGCAGATGGATGCCGGACTGGATACCGGTGATATGCTGCTGAAAACCGTCGTGCCGCTCGATGAAAAAGAAACGGAGGAAGTCTGTTTGACAAACTGAGCAAAGCAGGGGCAGATCTGCTTCTTAAGACACTTGATGCACTGGAAAATGGCACGGTTACCCCGCAGAAACAGGGTGAGTCGCCGACCGCTTATGCAAAAATGCTGACCAAAGATATGGGAGCGATCGACTGGAACCGCCCGGCGAAAAGAGCTGGAACGTCTGATCCGCGGACTGAATCCGTGGCCGAGTGCCTATACGAAACTAAACGGTAAGACACTGAAAATCTGGGCAGCAGATGTATGTGGGCAGACCGGTGAAAAAAGCACAGCCCGGAACGGTGCTGAAAGCAGAAAAAGACGAGTTCCTGATCCAGACAGGAGAAAAGATCCTGTCCGTGAAAGAACTTCAGTTAGAAGGTAAGAAACGTATGGACACGGCAGCCTTCCTTCGCGGCTGTCATCTTGAGAAAGGGATGATTTTATAATGTATGGATGGTATTATGATCCGACTTTTATACTTGTTTTTGCGGGGCTGATCCTGACGCTGATCGCATCGGCAGGTGTGAAAAAGCACCTTTGCAAGGTATTCACGCGTTCGCTGTATGGCAGGCTATACCGGTGCACAGGCGGCACAGGAAGTGCTCCGCATCAGCGGTATCTATGATGTCCGCATTGAGCGTGTGGCAGGAGAGCTGACTGATCATTATGATCCGAGGGCAAAAAGTGCTGCGTCTTTCAGACAGCACCTATGGCTCCAATTCCGTTGCGGCAGTATGCGTGGCAGCACATGAGTGTGGTCATGCAATCCAGCATCAGAAAGGATATGGACCTCTGGTACTTCGAAGCACACTGGTTCCGGCAGCCAACATCGGTTCCAGTCTTTCCTGGCCGATTTTTTGTTGCAGGGCTGATCTTCAGCATGCGTCCGCTTCTGATGCTCGGTATTCTTCTGTTTGGACTGGCTGTGATCTTTCAGCTTGTGACACTGCCGGTTGAGTTCAACGCATCCAGCCGTGCGATCAGAATCCTTGAGGGAAACGGAATGCTTGGAGAAAGTGAGATCACAGGAGCAAAAAAAAGTGCTCAGAGCGGCAGCTATGACTTATGTAGCAAGTCTTGCATCATCCATACTGCAGCTGCTGCGTCTTGTCATTTTAGCAGGAGGAAACAGAAGAGATGATTAATCTTAGAGAAATTATCCTCGGTGCACTGATGGATATCGTGGAAGAAGAGCAGTACAGCCATATCGTGCTCAAGGATGTGCTGGAAAAATATCAGTACCTGGACAAACGTGACCGGGCATTTATTACGCGTGTGACCGAGGGCACGCTGGAAAATATGCTCCAGATGGATTATATCATTGAGCGTTTTTCAAAAGTAAAAGTGGAAAATATGAAACCGGTGATCCGCAACATCCTGCGTATGTCGGTTTATCAGTTAAAATATATGGACAGTGTACCGGATTCTGCCGTCTGTAACGAAGGCGTGCGTCTGGCACAGAAACGAGGCTTTTATCAGCTCAAAGGTTTTGTGAACGGCGTTCTTCGAAGTGTTGCAAGAAATCTGGACAAAGTGGAATATCCTTCAAAAGAAAAACAGCCGTTGCTTTATCTTTCAGTCACCTATTCCATGCCGGAATGGATTGTAAAGAGCTGGTGTGAACTCTACGGCTTTGATGCCGTGGAGAAGATCTGCCAGGATATGCATGAAGAAAAACCGACTTCGATCCGCTGCAATCTGGATAAAACAGAAAAAGAGCAGATTATCGAGAGCCTCAAAGAGCAGGGGATCCAGGTAGAGCAGAGTCCGTATCTGGACTATGCACTCGGCATCCGCGGCTATAATTACATGAAAGCGGTGCTTGCCTTTAAACGCGGCTGGTTCCAGGTGCAGGATGTCAGCTCCATGCTGGTTTCTGAGATTGCAGCACCGAAATGGGGCGACTACTGCATTGATGTCTGTGCCGCACCGGGAGGCAAAAAGCCTTCACCTTGCAGATATGCTGCATGGAAGCGGTCATGTGGAGGCAAGAGATATCACCGACTATAAAGTCCAGCTGATGCAGGAAAATATTGAGCGTATCGGCGTGATCAATATGTCTGCGACCCTGCAGGATGCGACCGTTTTGATCCGGAATCTGTGGAGCGTGCGGATATTCTGCTGGCAGATGTGCCTTGCTCAGGACTTGGCGTGATCGGCAAAAAGGCGGACATCCGCTACAAGATGACACCGGCAAAACAGACGGAGATCATCAAACTGCAGCGTAAGATCCTCGATACGGTCTGGAAGTATGTCAAAGTGGGCGGAACATTGATTTACAGTACCTGTACGATCGGGGCAGAAGAAAATCAGTACAACGTCAAATGGTTTCTGGAAAATTATCCGTTTGTGCTGGAAAGCATTGATCCGTACATCTGCGACGAGCTGAAGGGTAAGACAACCAGTGCCGGATATCTTCAGCTTCTGCCCGGCATACATAAATCAGACGGATTTTTCATTGCACGCCTGAAACGCGTAAAGTAGGAGTGTGGCATGGAAAAAACAGATATCAAATCATTGGATTATGACGAACTGAAAGATTTTTTGTCAGCATCGGCGAAAAGCCGTTCCGGCAAAGCAGGTCTATCAGTGGATGCATGAAAAACAGGCAGATGGTTTTGAAGAGATGACCAATCTCTCAAAAAGTCTGCGGGAAAAACTGGCAGAAACCTGTGAATATACCTGCCTTGAGAACGTACAGACGCTGGTTTCCGAACTGGACGGAACGAGAAAATATCTGTTCCGCCTTTCGGACGGCTATGTGGTCGAGAGTGTGCTGATGCGTTACCAGCACGGCAATTCGGTGTGCATTTCCACGCAGGTCGGCTGCCGTATGGGATGCCGTTTCTGTGCCTCCACGATCGGAGGAAAGACAAGAGATCTGACGGCGGGGAGATGCTCGATCAGATCTACCGTATCCAGAAAGACATCGGGGAGCGGGTATCCAACCTGGTGATGATGGGTACCGGAGAGCCACTGGATAATTACGACAATGCGGTAAAATTCATCCGGATGCTGAGTGATGAACACGGACTCAATATCAGCCAGCGAAACATTACCTTATCAACCTGCGGGATCGTGCCGCGGATGCGTCAGCTTGCAGATGAAGGATTTCAGATCACACTGGCACTTTCGCTCCACGCACCGAATCAGGAAAAACGAAAAGCACTGCTTCCGATCGCCGGAAAATATGAGATCCATGAGGCGGTGGATGCCTGCAGGTATTATTATCAAAAGACCGGACGTCGCATCACGTTTGAGTACAGCCTTGTTGGCGGACAGAATGATTCAAAAGAAGATGCAAAGCAGCTTTACGAACTGATCCATGGCATCAACTGCCATGTGAATCTGATTCCGGTCAATCCGGTAAAAGAACGTTCTTATGTGCAGTCGGAACGAAAAGTGATTGTGGAGTTCAAAAATAAACTTGAAAAATCAAGGATTAATGTTACCATTAGAAGAGAAATGGGCCGAGATATTGGCGGTGCTTGTGGACAACTTAGGAAAAGTTATATGGATAAAGAAAAAAAAAGGAGTAAAGGCATGAGATCATGCTGTGTTACAGATGTAGGGCAGAAAAGAACCACGAACCAAGATTTTGTGTTTGCTTCTGACACTCCGGTAGGACCATTGCCGAACCTTCTGATCGTTGCGGATGGTATGGGAGGACATCAGGCAGGCGATATGGCATCCCGCTATGCGGCCGAAGTGATCGTCAGTCATATTAAAAGAAGCAGAGAACGAAATCCGATCCGTGTACTTCGAAGTGCAATTGAAGCAGCAAACGAAAGAGTGCTGGAAAAGGCAGCAGAAGACGAAGAACTGAGCGGTATGGGTACGACCGTCGTAGCCGCAACCGTGGTTGAAAATTACCTTTATGTTGCAAATGTAGGAGACAGCAGACTGTATTTGATACGGGATCACATCAGACAGATCACCAGAGACCATTCTCTGGTAGGAGAGATGGTGCGGGCGGGTGAGTTAAGCCCGGAGCAGGCGAGAAATCACCCGAACAAGAATATCATCACCAGAGCAGTCGGGGCAGGACAAAAACTGGAGATTGACTTTTTGACGAGGACTTAAGAAAAGGAGATATCCTGCTCTTATGTTCCGACGGACTGAGCAACATGGTAGAAGATGAGGAAATTGAAAAAATAATCAAAAGCGGCAGAGAGCTGCCGAAGATCGCCATGGACCTGATCGAACGGGCAAATCCCAATGGCGGCAAGGACAATATCGCGGTTGTACTGGCACAGCCGCTGACAGGTGAGGTGGAGCAATGTTAAAAGAAGGCATGTTTATCCAGGATCGATACGAGATCATCAGCAAGATCGGTTCCGGCGGTATGGCTGATGTCTACAAAGCAAAAGACCATACACTGAACCGCTTTGTTGCAGTGAAAGTATTGAAACCTGAATTCCGAAAAAGATAAAGGGATTTATCACGAAATTCCGTGTGGAGGCACAGTCTGCGGCAGGACTGGCACATCCGAATATTGTAAATGTTTATGATGTAGGTGAAGACAACGGTATCAGTTTCATTGTCATGGAGCTGGTAGAAGGGATTACCTTAAAGAATATATCGAGAAAAAGGGAAGACTCGCAGTGCGGGAAGCGACCAGCATTGCGATCCAGGTATCAATGGGGCTACAGGCGGCACACAACAACGGCATCGTCCATCGTGATGTCAAACCGCAGAATATCATTATCTCCACAGATGGAAAAGTAAAAGTCACGGATTTTGGTATCGCAAGAGTGGCGACATCAATACGATCAGTTCAATGTTATGGGCTCGGTACACTACAGTTCACCGGAGCAGGCAAGAGGCGGTTACAGTGACTACAAGAGTGACATCTATTCGCTTGGTATCACGATGGATGAGATGCTGACCGGTCATGTACCGTTCGACGGTGACACGACGGTCGCCATTGCACTGAAACATCTGCAGGAGGAGATCCAGTCACCGCGTAAATATGTGCCGGAACTGCCGAAAAGTACGGTACAGATCATCTATAAATGTACGCAGAAAAGCCCGGATCGACGATACAGTGACATGGAAGAGCTGATCAGTGACTTAAAGGAGTCTCTGGTCAACCCGGAAGGTGACTTTGTAAAGATTGCACCGCTTGACAGCCGTGCACATACCGTGATCGTCTCTCAGGATGAGCTGAACAAGATCAAAGAAGGACGCAATGAGATGCAGCAGGCAGAAGAGCCTTATCCTGCAAATCAAGAACCGGTCAATACCGGCATGCCAAATCCTCAGAACCCGCAGAATATGGGAAATCCGCAGAATATGCAGGGCAGAGGACAGCAGTATGCAAACAATGGATATCAGAATCCACAGAATTATGCCGGTGGATATTATCAGCCGGAAGAGCCGCAGGAGCCGGAAGTCAATCGAAACTGGAGAAATTCATGACGATCGGCAGCATTGTCGTAGGCGTTCTGATCCTGGCAATCTTTCTGGCACTGGTCGGAAGTGCGACCGGATTGTTTGACCTTGGATTTTTGGCAGGCGGAAGCAACAAGAAGCAGACAGAGACAACGACCGCAACTGAGACGACACAGATCTCCGGTCAGGTCGAAGTGCCGAGCATCCTTGGCAAAACAGAAGCAGAGGCAAAAGAAATGCTGGCAGATACTGGTCTTGGGCTTGAGTATGCCGGAGAAGAACCGTCCACCGATTATGACAAGGGTCAGATCATGGCTCAGCAGCCGGCAAAGGGCGAGATGGTTGATAAAAATACGACCATTTCTTACACGGTAAGTACCGGAAGCGACAAGATCACCCTGCCGGATCTGGAGAATGAGTCAGCAGACGATGCGAAAGCAGCACTGGAAAAGCTGGGGCTGAAATGTGACCAGCAGGAAGTGTATGATATTTCCATCGCCCAGGGACATGTCAGTTATACAAGTCCGGGGGCAGGACAGGAAGTTGCCCCAATTCTACCGTTACACTTTACATCAGCAACGGCGGAGACGGAAGTGTCGACAGTTCCGATCCTGCATCGGACACGGAAACGGATACGGAAACACAGGAGACCGTCAAAGAGACGAAAAAAGAAACGGAATCCAAAGAAACCAGTGCAAAGGCAGAATATTCCACCGATGTAAAGCTTTATGCACCGCAGGACTACAACGATGAGAAAGTCCGCATTGAACTGGTGCAGGACGGCAAGACAACGACTCTGGTGGACGGAGAAGTGGTTGAGTTCCCGTACAGCCTGAAAATGACATCCGATTCCGGCAGCAGTGCAACTGCGTATGTTTATGTGCTGGATGACGATGGAAATATATTGAAAAAGTAGAATATGAAGGCGTGCCGTTCAGCAAATAGCGGTGTGCAGAATACGGAGTTTTCATGCAGGGAAAGATTATAAAAGGAATTGCCGGGTTTTATTATGTCCATATCGCCGGAAAAGGCGTGTATGAGTGTAAAGCAAAGGGTATTTTCCGGAAAAATAAAATAAAACCGCTGGTCGGAGATGATGTGGTGATCGATATCCTGGACGAAGAAAAAAAAGAGAAGGAAATATCCGGGATATCCTTGCCAGGAAAAATGCACTGATCCGTCCGGCCGTTGCAAATGTAGATCAGGCGATGGTTATTTTTGCAATCAGCAGGCCGGCTCCGAATCTGAGTCTTCTGGATCGTTTCCTGATCTCAATGGAGCGTCAGAATGTACCGGTCGTTGTCTGTTTTAACAAAAGTGATATCGCAGAGCCGCAAGAGGCGGCAAGACTTCAGGAGATTTATGAAAACTGTGGCTGTCAGGTTCTTTTTTACCAGTGTAAAAGAGCAGGCAGGGACAGAACAGATACGGGAGCTTTTGAAAGATAAAACGACCGTTGTTGCCGGCCCGTCCGGTGTCGGCAAGTCATCGATGATCAACTTTCTCTATCCGAAGGCAGAGATGATGGTCGGTGAGATCAGTCAGAAGATCGACCGCGGCAAGCATACAACGCGTCATTCTGAACTGTTCTCCATCGGTGACAACACGTATCTGATGGATACGCCCGGATTCAGTTCGTTGTATCTTACCGATTTTGAAAAAGAAGATTTAAAAGAATATTTCGCAGAGTTTCGAAAATATGAGCCATACTGTCGTTTTCAGGGCTGTATGCATTTGAGTGAACCTGACTGTGGTGTAAAAGAAGCACTGGAAGAAGGAAAGATCAGTTCTATACGCTACGAAAGCTATAAAGAACTGTATGAAGAACTGAAACAAAAAAGGAGGTACTGATTTTTATGAAGTACGAATTATCACCGTCTATTCTTTCCGCAGATTTTGCAAGACTGGGAGAGGAAATAAAGGCAGTTGAGCAGACAGGCGTAAACTATCTTCATATTGATGTGATGGACGGTATGTTTGTACCGAGCATTTCATTTGGATTCCCGATCATCAAATCCATCCGGAAAATGAGCAATATGGTATTTGACGTCCATCTGATGGTAGAACAGCCGGAGCGTTATATCGAAGAGACAGCGGCAAGCGGGCGGATATCATCACGATCCATGCAGAGGCTTGTAAACATCCGGACCGTGCGATCGAGCAGATCCATCAGCTGGGAAAGAAAGCCGGTATTGCACTGAACCCTTCTACTTCTCTGCATGAGCTGGATTACCTTCTGGAAAAAGTGGACATGGTACTTCTGATGACCGTAAATCCTGGATTTGGAAACCAGAAATACATTCCGTACTGCACCGGAAAGGTGAAAGAGCTGCGTACCATGATCGAAGAGCGGGGACTTCAGACCGATATTGAAGTTGACGGCGGCATCAACGCTGCGACGATCGATGCTGTTTTAGAGGCAGGAGCCAACATCCTGGTAGCCGGATCGGCTGTTTTTGGCAAAGAAACGGCAAAAAATGCAGAAAAAATACCGGAAACTGCTGGCAGATTATCAGGAGAATCACAAATGAAGCGGGCAGTGATCATAAGCGGGGGCAAAATTCAGACTGATTTTGCCCTTGCTTTTTTGAGGACACAGACCTGGGATTACGTGATCGGGGCAGATAAGGGAGTGATCTTCTGTCACAAAAACCAGATTATGCCCACACATTGTCGGAGACTTTGATTCGGCTGGCGAGACGGAATACGAGTATTTTCAGAAAAATACCGACATTCCGATCAAAAGGCTCAATCCGATCAAAGATTATACAGACACCGATGTGGCTCTTCGTCTGGCACTGGAACTTGGGGCAGAAGAAATTACGATCCTTGGCGGAACCGGGGCACGCATCGACCATACCGCTGCCAATGTACGGATCCTGTTTCTTGCTCTGCAAAAAGGTGTGCGGGCATATCTTCTGGATGAACACAACAAAATGTGGCTGACGGATCATGCAGTATCCATAAAAAAAGAGGAACAGTTCGGCAAATATCTTTCTTTGTTTGCCATGGGAGGTGCAGTGAAAGATCTGACGCTGCAGGGTGTTTTTTATCCACTTGATCATTATCTTCTGGAGGAATGGATCCGCTCTGCGTAAGCAATGAGATCACAGAAGAAGCATGTCGGATCAACTTTTCGGAAGGGGTTCTGTTGGTGATCGAGTCGAAAGACTGATATTCCTGTCGAAAAAGGTCGAATAACGAAGAAAAAAACAGTAAAATTTTGTCGATGAGTTCTTTTTCTGGGGACTTGCAATCAGGAGGTTTACTGTGTTACACTGTTGGTGCTGATAAAGAGCAAAATGTCATTTACATAAAGAGAGGAAATTACAAATGAAACTTGGTATTGTAGGATTGCCAAACGTAGGAAAAAGTACACTGTTTAATTCTTTAACAAAGGCGGGAGCAGAGTCTGCAAACTATCCGTTCTGTACCATTGACCCGAATGTCGGTATCGTAACCGTTCCGGATGAAAGGCTGAATCTTTTAGCAGATCTGTATCACTCAGCAAAAAGTAACACCGGCTGTGATCGAGTTTGTAGACATCGCAGGTCTTGTAAAAGGTGCATCCAAAGGAGAGGGACTTGGAAACCAGTTCCTGTCCAATATCCGTGAGGTGGACGCCATCGTCCATGTGGTACGCTGCTTCGAGGATCCCAACGTGATCCATGTGGACGGCAGCGTAGATCCGACAAGAGATATTGATACGATCAACCTGGAGCTGATCTTTTCTGATATCGAGATCCTGGAGAGAAGGATCGCAAAGAGCAGCAGAGGTGCAAGAAATGATAAGAAGCTTGCAAAAGAACTGGATTTCCTGCAGAGATTAAAAGCATATCTGGAAGAAGGGAATCTGGCGATCGGATTTGAACTTCAGGATGAGGATGAGGAAGCATGGTTTGCAGAGTACAATCTTCTTACTGCAAAACCGGTGATCTATGCGGCTAACGTATCGGAAGATGATCTGGCAGATGATGGAGCATCCAACGCTTATGTGCAGGCAGTCCGGGATTTTGCAGCTAAGAACGGCAGTGAAGTATTTGTGATCTGTGCAGAAATTGAGGAAGAAATTTCCGAACTTGATGATGATGAGAAAAAAATGTTCCTCGAAGATCTGGGGCTGAAAGAGTCCGGTCTTGAGAAACTGATCAAGGCAAGTTACAGTCTGTTAGGCCTGATCAGTTACCTGACTGCAGGTGAGACTGAGACAAGAGCCTGGACGATTAAAATCGGAACCAAAGCTCCGCAGGCTGCCGGTAAGATTCATACTGATTTTGAGCGTGGATTCATCCGTGCCGAGGTAGTCAATTATCAGGATCTTCTGGATTGCGGAAGCTATTCTGCAGCAAAAGAAAAAGGACTGGTAGGACTGGAAGGCAAAGATTACGTAGTCAAAGACGGAGATGTTGTTCTGTTCCGCTTCAATGTATAATTGGAAAAATAAAGAGGTGATGTTATGAATACATCCATAAATTTTCCAAATCTTGGGATTCATTTATCAAATGTCGGAAAGTCGATCAGCATCGGTGGCTTTGAGATTGCCTATTACGGTATGATCATCGCATGCGGAATGATTCTGTGTCTGTGCATTGCCATGTGGGTGGCGAAGAAAACAAACCAGAATCCGGATCAGTATTTTGATGTGGCACTCTATGCGATCCCGATCGCACTGATCGGGGCGAGAGCGTATTATGTTATCTTTTCCTGGGATCAGTACAAAGACAATCTGATCCACATTCTGTATTTCCGGGAAGGCGGACTGGCGATATTCGGCGGTGTGATCGCGGCAGTGATTACATTTTATGTATATGTAAAAATAAAAAAACAAAATTTCTGGCTGATGGCAGACACCGCATGTGTCGGGCTGGTTTTGGGACAGATCATCGGTCGCTGGGGCAACTTTTTTTCAACAGAGAGGCTTTCGGCGGCTATACAAATGGTCTGTTTGCGATGCAACTGCCACTGAATGCCGTACGCAGTTCCGATGTCACGCAGGAGATGATGGAGCACCTGCAGACGATCGACGGCGTACAGTATATTCAGGTGCACCCGACTTTTTATACGAAAACCTTTGGAATATTGGCGTTCTGCTGCTGCTGTTGCTTTTTACGAAGCATAAGAAGTTTGACGGCGAGATATTTTTACTTTATCTTGCAGGCTACGGAATCGGAAGATTCTGGATTGAGGGACTCCGTACGGATCAGCTTCTGCTTCCGGGGATCAAACTTCCGGTATCGCAGGTGCTTTCCGCAGTGGTAGCCATTGTCTCCATCGCAGTAATATTGATTCAACGAAAAGATGCACGGCAAAAAAAACGTGTAAAAGCACAGAAAGATTGAGGGATGTACGATGAGTAAAATTAACGAAATACGCAGCGAAGTGGAAAAAATCAAAGAAAGTATTGAGTGTGAGCGAAGAAAACTGGATGAGATCATCCTGTCCGGAAACGCCGAAGAGATCTATCGTCAGAATATCAAAGTCGATCAGCTGATCGAGCAGTATATTGACCTGGCTCAGGTGTAAGGATAGCTGAAATGAAAAAGATAAGAAAGGCTGGAATATATAAAAGATATTCCGGCTTTTTTTGTTTGGTGTACGGAAATGTAAGAAAAATTTTCTGCGACCCCAACATAATATAAAATGCCAGGCGAAGTATTTCAGGATATTTTCAGCTAAAATTCACATGACAAACAAAAAATACCTGTGGTAGAATGAAAATATTAGTAAAAAACAACAAAGAGAGAGCAAAAAATCAGGAGGTAGAAATGAAAAAAGTACAAAAATTGTTAAGGAGGAGTCTTGCGACCGGGCTGGCATTGGTGATGACCGTTTCCAGTATGACGATCGTTCCGGGATCGTGGCAGGTCCATGCGGCAGAAGCATCGGGGCAGATAGGGATTTCAAATGCAGACGAGCTGAAAAAATAGGCAAAGACAAGGACTATCCGATGGACGGGGACTATGTGCTCACCGATGATATCGATCTTTCCGGCAGTGACTGGACACCGATCGGAGGAAGCGGCGGCAGTCAGTATGCCCTCGTTTCCGGTGAACGTGTTTTTAACGGTACGTTTGACGGAGCCGGTCATGTGATCTCCGGGCTTACGATCCAGTGTGACGGATCAAACAACAGCGGTTACCGCATCAGTCAGTCCGGACTGTTTGCAATGCTCGGAAGTGATGATGCATCGGATTATGCGGAAGTGAAAAATATTGTATTTACAGACGTATCCATCAGCCATAATCTTGGCGGCGGAGATACGATCGGCACGCTGGCAGCAGATGCCGACGGATTTGTAAAGATCGACAATGTTGCTGTGCTGGGCGGCAGCATCGAAGTGACGGCAAACAACGGCGGTGACCTGATCGGCGTAGGCGGTATCATTGGTCAGTCACGCAATAACACGGCAGGTGTACATATGAGCAACCTTTACAATGCAGCTTCTGTCAATGTGACATCTGCAGTTTCCACACCGCCGGTGCGGTGTGGCGGCATCATCGGAAGGATTTATCAGGGTGGTGAGATTGGAAGCCTTACTTCCTGTCTGAATATCGGAACTGTGACATACAAAGGTTCCAGCGGTTATGCGATCAATGGCTACAGCCAGAATACAGCAGCGTCCTCCAACACAGCAAATATTACAGGCTGTTATTATCTGGAAGGCAGCGGAATTGCCTATACGGAGGGAGGTTCCGTCAGTGAAAGTGACCTGAAAAGTGAAGCACTGGCAGAAAAACTTGGCGCGGATTACTGGTATATTTCCAAATCCGGTCAGGTTATGCCAAAAGTTACGGACGGAAAAGTAGTGGTGCCGATCCCGTCACCGACGTTTGCGGACGGTGACAAAGCATCTTCTGTCACCAAAGATTTCACCCTGCCGCTGACTTACGCAGGAGAAGACGGAGAAGAGACGATCAGCTGGAGCAGCAGCAATCCGGATGTGATCACAATAAACGGAAGCAGGGCAGAGGTAAAAGGCGTGCTGGCAGATACCGAAGTGACGCTGACTGCGACCACATCGAAGACACAAAAAGACAAAGACGGTCAAAGTAACCGTCAAATCCGATCTGGAGATTGAATTTGACCGGGAGTATGCAAAAGCCGGGACAGCTGATGAAAGCTTCTGTAAAAATGCACCGGCAGATACCGAGTTTACTTATGTGTGGCAGAAAGATAAGAGTACTTTATCAGACAGTGATAGTTATACGCCGACAAGTGTGGATCTTAATACCTTTATCACAGTGCGTGCGAGCCTGAAAAGTACCGGAGCGACCGTGGCAGAGAAAAAGATCTACTGCAGCAAACTTCCGGTTGTCTATATCAATACGGAAGATGGATATGGCATTACAAGCAAAGAGACCTACAAACAGGCAACCATGAAGATCCAGGGCAATGACAGCTTTAACAGCACGAACACCACGCTTTATGACGGCGGTATTTCCATCCGCGGTCGTGGAAACAGTACCTGGAATATGGAATATTCCAAACTTCCATATAAGATCAAACTGGATTCCAAAACCAATCTGCTCGGATTTGGCAACAGCAAACACTGGGCACTTCTGGCAAACTATATGGATGAGTCTCTGCTGCGTAACAAGACATCCTACGACCTGTCCGGAAAGATGGGTATGGTCTATCTGAAATCCACCAATGTAGAAGTGATCCTGAACGGTGTCTACGCCGGAAATTATCAGCTGGTAGGAAATGTAAGGATTGATAAATCCAGAGTGAATATCCACAACTGGGAAGATGTGGCAAGTGATGCGGCAAAGGCGATCGCCAAAAAAGAAGGCATCAAGGGTGAGGCAAAGGATGCACTGGAAGATTATATGACTGAACATCTGGAATGGATCACCAGCGGAAGCCTCAGTTATAATGGAAAAACTTATCAGATTGAAGATTACTACACAGATCTTCCGAAAGATTCCAGCGGAAAGACAGACGTATCCGGCGGATATCTGTTTGAGCTGGATGCATATTATGACGAAGTCTCAAAATTCCAGACAAAGAAAAATCAGCCGATCATGTTCAAAAATCCGGAGTTTGCCAATACGAACACCGAGCTGTTTACAGCGGCACAGAACTATGTACAGGCTGTCGAGGACAGTATCAATTCCGAGGATTATTATACGACCTACAATGGAGAGAAGAAGCACTACACCGATCTGGTGGATCTGGATTCTCTGGTCCGTTATCTGATGTTAAATGAATTTTACTGGAACACGGAAACCATGAAAAAGAGTACCTACATGTACAAAGACCTTGGCGGAAAGCTCTTTATCGGACCGGTATGGGATATGGACTGGACCTCCAACAGCCAGATCAGTGCCGGAGAGACCAGCAATTACCGGGCATGGATGGTCGTGACAAGGTCGGCAGAAGCACAGGCAAATTCCTGGTATAAGACGCTGATCGGAGATCCGTATTTTGTAACGAAACTTTACGAATGTTACAAAGAAAACCGTCAGAATTTTGAGGACATTGTAAAGACAGGCGGTATCCTGGATCAGCAGAAAGAATATCTGCTGGAATCCGGAAATGCCAATTATCAGGCGGGCTATCTGATGCATCGCTCTACATTTGAGAGTGAAGTGGAACGGCTTCGCACTTTCCTGAAGAACCGTCTGGACTGGATGGATCAGCAGTTCACCAGTGTAGATACGCTGCTTGCTTCTCTTGGAAAGTACAGGGCATCTTCTGCAATCTCTGTGACAGAGACAACTTCAGCAGCAGGAAAAGTACTTCTGACGGCAGAGGTTAAAAACAATAACAGCATCAAAAAGTCGGCTTCTATGTAAATGGTGTGCTTGGTGCAACCGTGACCGTAGAAAATGGCAAAGCTGTTTTTGAAGTATCCGATGATCTTCTGACCAGGACAGAGGGCGGACTGAACACCGTACAGGTACGAGGCATGGATGCCTCCGGCAATCTGCTTTCCGGCGGATCTTTGAGCAATTATGTTGATTTCACAAAGGCGATCGCCGCAGAAAAACTGACCGGAAAGGTTACGGTCAGCGGAGAAGCAAAGGTCGGTGCCGTTTTAAGTGCTGGCGTACAGGATTCCAATAACAGCGGAACACTGTCTTACCAGTGGATGGCAGACGGAAAAGCAATCGAGGGTGCAAACGGAGAGAACTATACACTGACAGAGGCAGAAATCGGAAAAGTGATCACCGTTGCAGTGACAAGACTCCATAGAAACAGGAAGCCTTGTCAGTGCACCGACCGATGCCGTGATCAAAGAAGAACTGAAAAACGATCATCTGATCATCAATCAGGTATACGGCGGCGGTGCCAATGACAGCACACCGGTAAGCCACAGCTTTATCGAACTTTACAATCCGACGGACAATGCAATCTCACTGGAAGGTTACAGCATCGGATATCTTTCAAACGGCAAGAGTAATACACCGCAGGAAGTAAAACTTGCACTTTCCGGAAGCGTACCGTCCCATACGTCCTATCTGATCCGATGTGAACAGCAGGATACATCCACACCGGATCTGATCAAGTTTACGGTAAGCAAATTTGACCAGGAATGGACACAGACGATTGACAATAAGAGATATCAGATAACGCTTTATAAAGGGAATAAAGTCGAAGATGCCGTTTCCGTAAACGAAGGAAATGTAGAAGGAAGTGCACTTTTAGACGGTACGATCAGCAAGCAGAAAGCGATCCGCCGTATCGGATTTGCAGATACGAACAACAATACCGCAGACTTTGAGGTAGTCAGCTACAAAGACGATGCCACTGCTGCAACGGAGAAATATCCGAGAAGCCTGACAGACGGAGCATGGGGCAGCGGTGAGACACCAAAACCGGAAAAATATTATACCGTTACCTTTGATGTGGACGGAGAAAAGAGAGCGTTTCCGTAAAAGAAGGAGAGAAAGCAAGCGAAAAGGAAGCACCGCAGAAAGAAGGCTATACCTTCCTTGGATGGTATCTGGAAGATCAGAAATATGATTTTGAAACACCGGTTAGCACAGATATCACACTCTGTGCAAAATGGGAGAAGAACGAAACACCAACCCCGGATCCGCTTCCGGACATTGATCCAAAGCCAGAACCAAAGCCAGAACCAAAGCCGGATCCGAAGCCGACACCTTCAGAAACCATTCAGGCTCCGCAGATCGTAAGCGTTAAAAGCATTGCCAAGAAAAAGATGACGGCAGTGCAGATCACCGTTGAGGCAGTACAGGGTGCAACCGGCTATCAGATCTACCGCAAAAAGGGAAGCAAAGTGACGATGATCGGTCAGACATCCGGAACCGTATTCTTGGATCAGAATCCGGTAAGCGGAACGTCTTCCTACTATGCAAAAGCCATCAAAGGCAGTCTGACCGGCAAAGAGGGCAGTGCAAAGAAGATTACACTTCCAAAAGCGACCACAAAAGTGACGGCAAAAGCCAAAACGGACAAAACCGTAGTTCTGAACTGGAAGAAAGTGAAGGGGCAACCGGTTATCTGCTATATCGTTCCACAAAGAAAAATGGCAGCTATCAGAGGATCGCAGTGCTGAAAAAAAAAGGAACGAAATGCACATACACCGACAAAAAGGACTGAAAAAAGGAATGAAATACTATTACCGTATCGTGACAGTGAAAAAGAAAACCTATAGTCCTGCAAAGACAACAAAAGCAGTAAAAATAAAAGCAGCAAAGAAAAAATAATAAACTGAGAAATATTTTCAGAACGGCAGAAAAGAAAATAACGACTGCTTTTCCGAAAGCCGAAAAAGAATACCGTCGTAATTCGCAAAAGAATACGGCGGTATTCTTTTACGATTGGTGACATATCTGTGACAAACAACGGTGAAAAAAAAAAGCGGAAATGTACAGAAAAAATAAAAAATAACGCCAAGAAACACTTGCCTTTTTATGTGCTTTGGGATATTATTAACACATAAGTGGTAAAGAATGGTGCATAGTGGTAAAAAATGGAGTGAAAACCACAGCCACAGCACGAAAGAGGGTGTGCCGTATGTTCATGGGCGAATACAATCATACAGTTGATGCCAAAGGCAGACTGATCATCCCTTCAGATTCAGAAAGAACTGAAAAATGAGTTTATCGTTACGAAAGGTTTGGATGGATGTTTATTTGTATTTCCGGGAAATGAATGGCAGATCTTTGAAGAAAAATTAAAAAGCATTACCGCTTACAAACAAAAATGCACGGCAGTTCTCCCGGTTTTTTGTGGCGGGAGCTACACCATGTGAACTGGACAGGCAGGGGAGAATTCTCTTACCGTTACCGCTGAGAGAATTTGCAGGTCTTGAAAAGATGTAGTGCTTGCCGGTATGTTAAACAGGATTGAAATATGGAGCAAAACCAAATGGATGGAAAATAATTCCTGCGATAACATGGACGATATTGCAGAGCAGATGTCGGATTTGGGACTTTTTGCATATAGCCTGGGGAGGACAATATGGAATTTAAACACAAATCTGTACTACTGAAGGAAAGCATTGAAGCTTTGCAGATCAAACCGGACGGCATATACGTGGACGGCACGTTAGGTGGCGGAGGGCATTCTTATGAAATATGCAGACATCTTTCGGATAAAGGAAGGCTGATCGGCATTGATCAGGATGCAGCTGCGATCGAAGCGGCAAAGGAGCGATTAGGGAGTTTGGAGATAAAGTTACTATTATTCGCAGCAATTACTGCAATATGGTAAAGGAACTGAAAAGCATTGGCATTTCATCGGCAGATGGGATTATTTTGGATCTCGGGGTATCCTCCTACCAGTTGGATACGGCTGAGCGGGGATTTACATACCGCGAAGACGCACCGCTTGACATGAGGATGGATCAGCGTCAGGATATGACCGCAAAAGATATTGTGAATGGATACAGCGAGATGGAGCTGTATCGGATTATCCGCGATTACGGCGAAGAGAAGTTCGCAAAAACATCGCGAAGCACATTGTAAATGCAAGGCAGCAGAAAGAAATTGAAACAACTGGGGAGTTAATTCAAATCATAAAAGCAGCCATACCTATGAAAGTCCGAGCAGTAGGCGGACACCCGGCCAAAAAGACCTTTCAGGCAATTCGGATCGAACTGAACAGAGAACTGGAAGTTTTAAAGGGATTCCCTGGACGGCATGATCGATCTCCTGGATGACGGAGGAAGGATCTGTATCATTACATTCCATTCTCTGGAAGATCGAATCGTAAAAACAACTTCAGAAAAATGAAAATCCGTGTATATGTCCAAGGGAGTTTCCTGTCTGCGTATGCGGCAGGAAATCAAAGGGCTTTGGTCACCAGAAAGCCGATTATACCGGTGAGGAAGAACTAACATATAATAAACGAGCAAAAAGCTCCAAACTTCGTGTTTTCGAAAGAAGACGGGAGGAAGAGGAGTCATGAAACAGGTAAACAGAGACAAATGTAAGAGACAGGAGGGTCGATATGGCAGAGAGAAATTATCGCAGAGATGATAACATAAGACAGACAGGTCGATATGCTTATATTGATGGCAGTACCGTTCGCAAATTACAGACTCGCCCTGTACCGGAAAAGAGAGAAACCGAGAGAAGACAGGAACAGCCGCGACGCAGAAAACGGACGAGTGCCAAAACAAGACGCAACCGTGCACGTGCACTGCAGATGCATCTGCGTGACGTTATCTTTCTTGGAATTGCAGGAATGATCGTGGTTGTTTCATGCATCAACTTTCTTCAGAAACAGGCATTGAATACATCCTATCGTAATCAGGTGGCGACACAGGAGGCCAAGCTTGCAGATCTCAAAGAACGCAATGATGCTGCCTATGAAAGTGCACTGAAGTCCGTAGATCTGGAGACGATCCGCAATATTGCCATCAACAAACTGGGTATGGTTTATGCCGGAGAAGAACAGGTAAAAACTTACGATGACAAGAGCAGCGACTATGTAAGACAGTACAGTGATGTTCCGACAGAGTGAGTAATCAGACAGGTGGTATAAAGTGGCAGAAAAGAAAAGAAAAAAAAAGCACTTTTCAAAACTAATGCAGAAAAACTGGTGGGAAGTTTTGCATTAGTTTTGTTTGTGTTACTGGGATTAAATTTAAGAATTGTATATATTACAGCCAAAAAACGGCGATAATTATGCAAAACAGGTGCTGTCACAGAAACAGTATGACAGCAGAACGATCCCATACAAACGCGGAGAGATCCAGGATCGCAATGGAAATGTGTTTGCAAAAGTGAAAAGGTCTATAATGTCATTCTCGACTGTGTAGCGGTAAACGGTGGTGATGAAGAAGAACAGGCAAAGCTGAAAGAGCAGGAAATTGATTACATTGAACCGACGATCGATGCACTTGTGAAAACATTAGGTCTGGATGAAGCAGAGCTTCGTTCACTGATCACTGATCCGGCAACATCCGGTAGTCGTTATCAGGTTCTGAAAAAGGGCATTTCTCTGGAAGAAAAGCAGACATTTGAGGACTATACGGAGATCGATTCTGACAAGGAGTACACCAAGACAGACCTTGCAAGGCGGCGGTGTGTTCAGGGTGTCTGGTTTGAAGAAGATTACGTCCGGGATTATCCGCTGAAAACACTTGCGAGCAATGTGATCGGAGTCGGAAGCAATTCCGGCGGTGCAAGCGGGCTGGAATCTTACTACACGGATGTCTTGAGCGGGACAGACGGCAGAGAGTTCGGTTATCTGGATGAGAACTCCGACCTGCAGAGGACGATCGTTGAACCGACCAATGGAAATACAATCGTTTCCACCCTGGATATCAACATCCAGCAGGTTGTGGAAAAGTACATCGCTGAATTTGATGCAGAGTACGGCAAAGATGCCGAGGACGGCAAAGGTGCGAAAAACATCGGTGTCATCGTCGGAAATCCGCAGAACGGCGAGATTTATGCGATGGCGAGCAACCACGGATTTGACCTCACGGATCCGGACGATTTAAGCGACAAGTATACGGACGCAGAGCTGAAATCCATGACAGAGGAAGAAAAATCAGATGCTCTGAATGAGAAATGGTACAATTACTGCGTATCCGAAAGTTTTGAGCCTGGCTCTACGTTTAAACCGATCGTGGTAGCATCGGCACTGGAGATGGGTGCGATCACGACAGATGCTACCTACGTCTGTGACGGTGGAGAATTTGTCACCGATACAGAAATCAAATGTGATAATATTTACGGTCATGGAGATGAGACGTTAAGTGATGTTATCAAAAATTCCTGTAACGATGCGATGATGCAGATCGGAATGAAAATGCAGATCACACCATTCCTGAAATACCAGAGACTGTTTAATTTCGGAAGCCGGACAGGAATCGATCTTCCGAACGAAAGTACCGGTGTACTGTATGACAGGGACAGCATGCACGAGGTAGAGCTGGCGACCAATACCTTCGGTCAGACTTTTACCAGCACGATGATCCAGGAATATGCGGCATTTAATGCAGTGGTAAACGGCGGATATTATTATGAGCCGCATATGGTAAAGCAGATCCTGGATGATAACAGCGGAGTGGTAAAGAATATCAATCCGGTCCTTCTGCGTCAGCCGGTATCCACGAAAAATGCAGATTTTGTGTTAAGTGCCATGGAGCAGACTGTTCTGGATGGTACCGGAAAAAAAGCAAGAGTGCCGGGCTACCGTGTGGCAGGTAAAACAGGTACTGCAGAGAAGATCAATCCTGAGACCGGAACACGTTGGGAAGGAAAATATCTGGTATCTTTCATCGGATGTGCACCGGTGGATGATCCGCAGCTTACAGTGTATGTTGTTGTCGATGAGCCAAACGTTGAAAATCAGGAAACTGGTGGTTACTCTATGATCATTTCCAGAAAGATCATGATGGAAGTGCTTCCGTATCTGAACATTCCACAGAAGGAAGAGATCACAGATGAGTTGCTTCAGGAGCTGGAACTGACCAGAGAAGATGTGGAAAACGGAAGAAACGCAGCTCTGATCAAAGAAAAAAATCAGAGACAACGGAGACAGATGAATACGGAAATGTCATCTCTTCCGGAACGACCGCTGAGACGGACGAGTACGGAAATGTCATCTCTTCCGGTACGACCGCTGAAACGGACGAGTACGGAAATGTCATTTCCTCTGGAACGACATCCGGCAGTACATCCTCTGCGACAGGCACAACCGATGCTCAGACATCACAGACGGATGCTTATGGAAATGTGATCAGTGGCAGCGATTCCACGACGCAGGGATCGGCGTTTCATTCAAATATACCGGCTCCGCTCCAGTCACAGGACAGTGGTGACGGCGTGAGTACGCAGGACTGGATCACCAACGAAAAGCTTGGTATTGATGAAAATAATAACAGTTATTAGTCAAATGGATATTCGCAATTGAAGCAGGGGACTTCCTTTGATTTGGTTAAGATATAAAGATGTGGGTGTCAAAAGTCCTCAACTATGATGCCTACGGATTGTTCCGTGCGTTGCACTCCCACAATCCTCTCCAGTATTCGCATATCGTGGGATTATCATCCCACTTTTTATGCTCATATCTGGGCGGGTCCCAAGGTCTTTCATCCACTTATGAGCAAGCTCATGTGGATTTAGACCTTTTGACCCTGGCATCATATAAAGAATTTGCAGTTTTAACCTCACAGAAGCAGCGATATAATAATAGAAAGCTTTTGTGAGGTTTTTGTATTGTTTGTAAAGATCAAAACATTTCACCGCAAAAAGATCGTGGCTGTTTTTGCACTGTGCATGGCGGCGATGCTTTTTCTGATTGGGCGGCTGGGGTATCTGATGCTGCTTCGGGCAGATTATTACAGCGAAAAAGCACAGGATCTCCATGAGAGGGAGCGAAGTATCAAAGCCGCCCGCGGAAAAATTGTGGACCGCAACGGAATCGTTCTGGCAGATAATAAGACGGTATGTACGATTTCTGTGATCCACAGTCAGATCAAAGATCCGGAAAAAGTGATCGATGTGCTGACAGAAGAACTGGGGCTGGAGCGTGACCAGGTCAAGAAACGCGTGGAAAAGAACAGTTCCATTGAGCGGATCAAAACGAATGTGGATAAACAGACCGGGGATAAAATAAGAGAATACGATCTGGCTGGCGTGAAAGTGGATGAAGACTATAAGAGAAATTATCCATATGGAAATCTGGCTTCCAAAGTGCTTGGATTTACCGGAAGTGACAATCAGGGGATCGTGGGACTGGAAGTCAAATATGAGAGCATCTTAAAAGGAACAGACGGGCAGATTCTGACCATGACGGATGCTAGAGGTGTGGAATTATCCGACACCGGAGAAGGAAGAAAAGAGCCGGTTTCCGGGAAAAATCTAATCTTAAGCCTGGATGCAAACCTGCAGGAGTATGCACAGCAGGCGGCTTACCAGGCACTGGAACAGAAACAGGCAGACAGCGTCTCCATTATTCTGATGCGGCCCGGGAACGGGGAGATCCTGGCGATGGTAAATGTACCGGAATACGATCTGAATGATCCGTTTAACCTGAAAAAAAAAGTACGAATGGCATGTCACAGCAGGAAATTCAGGATGAAAGAAACAAAATGTGGCGAAATGGCTGCATCAACGACACGTATGAGCCGGGTTCGACATTTAAGATCATAACGGCATCGGCAGCTCTGGAAGAGGGCGTTGTAACACCGGAAGATACTTTCAGCTGTCCCGGATTTCGGATTGTCGATGACAGGAGGATACGCTGCCATAAAACGACCGGTCATGGAAGTGAGACGTTTGTGCAGGGAGTCCAGAATTCCTGCAATCCGGTTTTTATTGAAGTGGGACAGCGGCTGGGGACAGATGCTTTTTACAGGTATTTTCAGCAGTTCGGTCTGCTCGAAAAGACTGGGATTGATCTTCCGGGAGAAGCAGGAACGATAATGCATCAGAAAAAGGATATCGGGCCGGTGGAACTGGCTACGATCTCGTTCGACAGTCCTTTCAGATCACGCCGATCCGTCTGGCGGCAACGGTGTGTTCCCTGATCAATGGCGGCCATCAGATCACGCCGCATTTTGGGGTGGAAGTGCGGGAAGATGACGGTACTTTGCTGGAAACACTTTCTTATAAGGAAGGAAAACAGATCGTATCGGAGCAGGTTTCAAGACAATGAGGGCGATTCTCGAAAAAGTCGTTTCCGAAGGAGGCGGCAAAAAGGCCTATATCGAAGGATATCATATAGGAGGAAAGACAGCGACTTCCGAGACACTGCCGCGAAGTGCAAATAAATACATTTCCTCTTTTCTTGGATTTGTTCCGGCAGAAGATCCCAGGATCCTTGGAATCTGTATTATAAACAATCCGCAGGGCGTATATTATGGAGGAACGATCTGTGCCCCGGTCATGCGGACGGTTTTTTTGAAAATATTCTGCCTTATCTCGGAATCGAAAAAGAAGCTGCACAGGAAACGGATGCGGTCAGAACAATGGATCAAGTCGAATATTTGCTGTCTGCTGAATAAAACAGAAGGGGAGTCTTTTCCGACTAAGATAAAACAGTTGCGAAAAAAGAGGAAAAGTTTTATACTAGCATAGAGTTATGCGTCGCAGACAAGCGGCCTGACAACCAGAAAACGAGGCCGCCGTTATGCGGCAGCAGGAGGTAAATATGAAAATAAGTACGGAAGTAATCATTGCATTGCTGGCATCATTTGCAATCAGTGTCGTCTTAAGTCCGATCATTATCCCATTCCTGAAAAGACTGAAGATCGGTCAGACGGAACGAACCGAAGGTGTACAGTCCCATCTTGAAAAAGCAGGCACGCCGACTATGGGAGGACTGATCATTCTGATCAGTGTGCTGGTCACCTCTCTTTTCTTTTGTCCGCAGATATCCGAACATCATCCCGGTTCTGTTTCTGACACTTGGATTTGGACTGATCGGTTTTCTGGATGATTATCTGAAAGTTGTGCTTCGAAGATCCGACGGTCTGCTTCCAGAAGCAGAAAATGCTCGGACAGATCATTGTTACGACCATTTTTCTGGCGTATATCCTGATCGTGGACAAAAGTTTCCTGACGATGAGGATCCCGTTCAGCGATCAGTATTTTGACTGCAAATGGATCACGGTTCCGCTGGTTTATCTGGCAGTGATCGGAACAGTCAACGGATTCAACTTTACCGATGGACTGGACGGACTGGCAACAGGCGTTACGACAATGGTCGCTGTATTCTTTACTGCTGTATCCATCGGGCTTGGCGGCGGCATTGAGCCAATCACGGCAGCGGTTACCGGTGCACTGCTCGGATTTCTGTTATTTAACGTCTATCCGGCACAGGTATTTATGGGAGATACCGGATCTCTGGCACTTGGAGGATTTGTGGCAGGTGCAGCCTATGTGCTGAAGATGCCGTGGATCATCCTGGTTGTCGGACTGATCTACCTTGTGGAGGTATTGTCTGTTATGCTCCAGGTGACCTACTTTAAGAAGACCGGCGGAAAAAGAATCTTCAAGATGGCGCCGATCCATCATCATTTTGAGCTTTGTGGGTGGTCTGAGACCAGAGTTGTGGCAGTCTTTACCGTTGTGACAGCACTGTTGTGCTTGCTGGGACTCGTTCTGGTATCATAAACAGATATCAAGGTGGAGTATTAAGCCATAGCAAGACATCATAGCTTCAGGTTTTTAATTCTGACAGCATAGTATAAGATACGAACATCGAGGAGGAGAATAGAAGATGGATTTTAAAGATAAAAAGGTCCTGGTATTCGGAAGCGGCATCAGCGGCATCGGAGCCTGTGAGCTTCTGGAAAAAAGCGGTGCAACTGTAATTTTGTTTGATGGCAATGAAAAGCTTCACGAGGAAGCAATCCGCATGAAACTGCCTTCCGCAAGCAAGGCACAGATCCTGATCGGGCAGATCAGTGATGAGCAGTTAAAAGAGCTGGATCTTGTGGTATTAAGTCCTGGTGTACCGACAGATCTGCCGGTGGTAGAAAAAATGAAAGCAGCCGGCATCCGCATCTGGGGTGAAGTAGAGCTGGCATATGAAAACGCAAAAGGCGATGTTCTGGCGATCACCGGCACGAACGGAAAGACGACAACAACCAGCCTTTTAGGTGAAATCATGAAATGCTGGAAAGAGAGCGTTTATGTCGTTGGAAACATTGGAAATCCTTATACGCAGGCAGCTCCGAAGATGACAGAAGAGAGTGTGACCGTTGCGGAGATCAGCAGTTTTCAGCTGGAGACGATCGATCAGTTCCATCCAAAGGTAAGTGCGATCTTAAATATCACACCGGATCATCTGAACCGCCATCATACCATGGAAGAGTACATAAGAGTCAAAGAGCTCATCACCAAAAATCAGACATCCGAAGATACCTGTGTCCTCAACTACGAAGATCCGATCCTGCGTGCATTTGGAGAAAATCTTCAGATCAGGGTATTATTTTTCAGCAGTGAGCGTAAACTGAAACAGGGACTTTATCTGGAAGATGAGACGATCTGGTATGCAGATGAGAGTCAGAAACTTGCAATCTGCAAAACACAGGATTTAAATATTGTCGGCAAACATAACTACGAAAACGTAATGGCAGCAGCCGGCATGGCATTATCTTACGGCGTTCCGCTTGAAAAGATCCAGGAAGCAGTAAAAGCATTCCAGGCAGTAGAACACCGCATTGAGTTTGTGACAGAGAAAAGCGGTGTTGTTTATTACAATGATTCCAAGGGAACGAATCCGGATGCGGCCATCAAGGCATCCAGGCGATGAACCGCCCGACTCTGCTGATCGGCGGCGGATATGACAAAGGCTCCGATTACACGGAATGGATTCAGTCTTTTGACGGCAAAGTAAAATATCTGGTACTGCTCGGTGTTACAAAAGAAAAAATTGCAGAAACAGCACGTAAGTGTGGATTTGATAACATCATCATGACAGAAAGCCTCGAAGAAGCCGTCAAAGTTTGTGCAGAAAATGCAGAAAGCGGCGATGCCGTACTTCTTTCACCGGCATGTGCGAGCTGGGATATGTTCCCAAGCTACGAAGTCCGCGGAAGAAGATTCAAAGAATTAGTAAGAAATTTATAATCCGGGAATGCAGGGAGTGATGCAATGAGAACAAAATCCGGCAGAGGAGATGTACTGCTGGTATGCATGGTGCTGTTTCTTGTTGTTTTTGGGCTAGCAGTGTTATACAGCACCGGTTCCTACAATGGGAGTGTCCGCTTCGGAGATGCTTTTTATTATATGAAAAGCAGTTTTTTGCAGCGGCACTCGGGATGCTTGCCATGTACCTGATCAGCTGTATGGATTACCATATTTTTTGAAAAATATGCCATCGCAGCCTATCTGATCTCCCTTGCATTATCCACCTTGGTATTATTTGCGGGCAATGCTTACAACGGTTCCAGAAGATGGCTCTCACTTGGTCCTCTTTCCTTTCAGCCGTCCGAGTTTGCCAAACTTGCCGTGATTCTGTTTCTGGCAAGAATGGTCGGAAGACAGAAGAAAAAAAGGAACAGTTTTCTGAACCTGGTGTTTGTGATTGCTCTGGTACTGCCGATCGTGGCACTGGTAGGGACGAACAACTTAAGTACGGCGATCATCATTCTCGGCATCGCAGTGATCGTAGTGTTTGTATCGGACAAAAGATATATGCAGTTTGTGTGGATCGCGGCGGCCGGAGCAGGCATGATGGCGTTGTTCCTTGGGATGGAGTCTTACCGCCTGGAGAGGATCGCCATCTGGAAGAATCCGGAGGCTTACGAAAAGGGCTACCAGACATTACAGGGACTCTATGCGATCGGTTCCGGCGGGCTGTTCGGCAAGGGACTCGGGGAGAGCATGCAGAAGCTCGGTTTTATGCCGGAGGCACAGAATGATATGATCTTTTCAATCATCTGCGAAGAACTTGGATTTGTCGGTGCCACGATCCTGATGCTTGTTTTTCTGGTGCTGATCTGGAGGTTTATGGTGATTGCTGTACATGCACCGGATCTTTTCGGGTCACTGATCGCGGCGGGAGCCATGGGGCACATCGCGATCCAGGTGATTTTAAATGTAGCCGTTGTGACAAACACGATCCCGAATACAGGAATAACACTTCCGTTTATCAGTTATGGAGGAACTTCCGTTTTGTTTCTGCTCTCGGAGATGGGGCTGGTTTTGGCAGTCAGCCGGTGGCAAAGCGAGAAAAAAATGCATATGATAATTTTATAGAAGCAATTTCCAGATTGAGTAAGCGGAGGGGTTTGGGTGGAATACTTTGAAATAACAGGTGGAACACCTCTGCACGGAAGTATCACACTTCAGGGTTCCAAAAATGCGGCCCTGCCTTTGATGGCGGCATCCATTCTGCATCCGGGCAGGACGACGCTGCATCATGTTCCGGCGATTCGTGATGTTGATGTGATGATTGAAATACTGGAGAATATCGGCTGTACGGTACAGAAAGACAACGGGACGCTGATCATAGATGCTGCAAAAGCAGAACATTTTGAGGTCGCAGCATCGCTCGGCGAGCGGATGCGTTCCACGATCATTCTGCTCGGATCGATGCTTGGAAGAGCCGGGAGGGCGAAAATGCCGTTTCCGGGAGGCTGTATCATCGGGATGCGGCCGATCGACATCCATATCACCTCCCTTGGAAAGATGGGAGCTGTCTTTGAAGAGACAGACGGCATGCTCTGTGCAGTGACAGACGGCCTTTGCGGGACCAGGATCCATCTTCGTTTTCCAAGTGTCGGTGCCACGGAAAATGTCATTCTTGCGGCTGTTTATGCCAGAGGGCGTACCCGGATTGAAAACTGTGCAAAAGAACCGGAAATTGCAGAACTTTGCAGATTTCTGCGTGAGAAAGGTGCAAAGATCGAAGGAGAGGGAACTTCCTGTATCCTGGTAGAAGGAGTCAGCCATCTGAGGGACAGCACCTACACGCTGATGCCGGATCGGATCGTGGCAGGCACCTATCTGTTTGCAGCGGCAGCGACCAGAGGCGAGATTTGTCTGGAAGGGATGCGTCCATCCGATATGGAGTCCGTCCTGGATGTGCTTGGCAGGATGGGTGCAGTGTATGAGAACAGGGAAGATGGATTTTACCTGGATGGAAGAAAAGCGATAAATCCGCTTCCTGTGGTCTGTACAGAGACGTATCCCGGTTTTTCCGACGGATCTGCAGTCCCAGCTGCTTGCAACGCTCTGCGTGGCCAGGGGCAGAAGCGTGATCCGGGAGTGTATTTTTTGAAGAACGCTTCCGAATTGCACCGTGGCTGAACCGGATGGGGGCGGATGTGACCACAGACGGCAGGGAAGCTGTGATCGAAGGAAAGGCACATCTGTCCGGACAGATGGTGAAAGCCCAGGAGCTGCGAGGCGGTGCGGCACTTGTGATCGCTGCTCTGATGGCACAGGGGATCACCCGCGTATACGGAAGTGCTTTTATCGAACGCGGATATGAAGATCTGGCAGGAGATTTAAGAAAGCTTGGAGCGGTTATTTCGAAGAAAAAAGCAGAAAGGTGAAACTGTGAAGAACAAAAAGAAGAACAGAAGAAAGCAAAGAAGAAAAGTGATCTTGATTCTGCTGGCCGTGCTGGTGCTTGGTCTGGTGGTGATTTTTGGGCTGTTTCGGGTGCGGAAACTGGTAATTTCAGGAAATAAGCAATATAAAGCGGAGGAGATACAGGAGGCCATCATGCAGGATGGTCTCTGCAAGAATTCGCTTTATCTGCTCTGGAAATTCAGCGATCAGGCAAAAGTAAAGGAGTCCATTCTGTTCCTGAACGGAGCAGAGGCAAAGCTGAGAACACCATTTGAAGTGCAGGTGACCGTAAAAGAAAAACAGCAGATCGGATATCTCCTGAATCAGGGAAGCTATATTTATTTCGATAAAGACGGCATGATCGTGGAGATCTCGGATCAGCCAAGCGAAGATGTTCCACTGATCACCGGGCTGGATGTTGAAAAAGCAGAACTATATGAAAAACTTCCGGTGAAGGATGAAGGAATGTACAATACGATCGTAACTCTGACCAAGACACTGAACAAAGACGGTCTGGTACCAAATGAGATCCGTTTTAATACAAGAGATACGATCACACTGGTGTTCGAGGATATCAAGGTCAACCTTGGAGATGATACGGATCTGGAGGACAAGATGTCGGCACTCAACTCCATATACGCACAGCTTGACGGCAGACATGGAACACTGTACATGGAATCCTACAGTGAAAACAGCGGACAGGTGACCTTTAAAAACGAGAGCGGCGGTACGGAAGATCTGGCCTCGACTGACGGAAGCAGCGAGTCTGAAACTTCCACGCAGGAAACACAGGAAGGCGGAGGCAGAATGTACTCAAAAACAGACGGTACTTTTTCGACCGATGCCAATGGAAACAAGACCTATACCGATGCTGCCGGAGTCACGACGACGCAGTGTGATGAGTATAATTATACCGATGAAAATGGCAATATTATTACCGATGGATACGGCTATATTGATCCATATACAGGTTCTTACATCAATTAGTGACACGGATGATGGGAATATTGCACAGTTCCGGCTGTGATTCGATGGGCGAAACTAGCTTTTTAATAAGAAATTTTAAAATTGTCTTGATTATTTGGGCAAATAACTATATTATAGAAGAATAGAGATGCATAGGCGAAGGAGGAAATACCCTTGTTAGAAATTATGACAAACGAAGCTGAGTCTGCGGCTAAGATCATCGTAATCGGTGTGGGCGGTGCAGGCAATAACGCTGTGAATAGAATGGTTGATGAAGCGATCGCAGGTGTAGAATTTATTGGTGTCAATACCGATAAGCAGGCACTGCAGCTTTGCAAAGCACCGAACACAATTCAGATCGGTGAAAAAGTAACAAAAGGACTTGGTGCAGGTGCACAGCCGGAGGTTGGCCGTCAGGCAGCCGAAGAAAGCCCGAAGAGCTCAGACAGGCTATGCAGGGTGCAGACATGGTATTCGTTACCTGTGGTATGGGTGGCGGAACCGGAACAGGTGCTGCACCGGTTGTTGCAGGTATTGCAAAAGAGATGGGCATCCTGACTGTCGGTGTTGTAACAAAACCGTTCCGTTTTGAGGCAAAAACTCGTATGAATAATGCACTTGCAGGCATTGAAAACCTCAAGAAAAATGTAGATACACTGATCGTAATTCCAAATGACAAGCTGCTTGAAATCGTAGACCGCCGGACAACCATGCCGGAAGCTTTGAAGAAGGCTGATGAAGTTCTGCAGCAGGCAGTACAGGGCATTACAGACCTGATCAATCTGCCGGCTCTGATTAACCTTGACTTTGCCGATGTACAGACGGTTATGACAGACAAGGGTATCGCACATATCGGTATCGGACATGCAAAAGGAGACGACAAAGCACTCGAAGCAGTCAAACAGGCAGTGGCCAGCCCGCTTCTGGAGACTACGATCGAAGGTGCATCCCACGTTATCATCAATATTTCAGGAGATATTTCTCTTATGGATGCCAACGATGCAGCAAGCTACGTTCAGGAACTTGCAGGAGATAATGCCAACATTATCTTTGGTGCTATGTATGATGATACTTACACAGACGAAGCAAGCATCACCGTGATTGCTACCGGTCTGGATTCTTCTACCGCAACACAGCCGACAGTAAACAGCAGAAAAGTATCGCAGGACAGCCGCAATGAGCAGCCACAGTCCAGTCTTTTCCAGAGAACGATCGGAAGTGCTACGCAGGCCGGCAGACAGGCGGCACAGCTCCGTCAAACGGAAAACTGCGCACACCTTCCAGTAATGTACAGGAAAGAGACATTCAGATTCCGGATTTCCTGAGAAGAAGATAATTTTTTAAATCGATCAATAAGATTTTATATGCGAAAGCTTAAAAGACCGTTTCGAAATGGATTCCATTTGGAAACGGTCTTTTGTGTGAGTGCGCCTAGCGGTGCACGTTTCTAACGGGTTAAAGTCCCGAATCCGCCCGGTAGTGGGAAGGATATAGCCGAAGGCAAGGGTGTCCATCGTGAGATGGAATCTGAAGGAAGCTGGATGTGAGAAACATACTAACTCATGGGCAAATCTCTGGTCTGACGAACAGAAATCTCATATAAGGTTATGCATGAGGATAAGGCTGCTTACCAAGTCGAAGTCCAATAACTACACGGAATCATGCATGATAAATGAGGCAGATGGATGGAGAGGAAGAAACGTGTGGTACCTAGGGAGGTCTGTGCGGTATGCCTCGAAAGAGGTAACCACTGTCAAAAGCAGTGCTGAACGCACAGAAGTCAGCAGAGGTCATAGTAGCCGAGAGGTGAAGGACCGAATCAATAGGAGTCTTGAGTATGACCGAGAAAGGAGGAATGACCGTCTATGGCAGAAAACATTGAAAACAATGGCTGTTCGCAAAGAGATAATGCGGAACACGAAGGGTATGTGAAAGCGTCTAGGTCATTCAATCGGATATGGAAAGAAAGAGACAGTGCACAGCCGAGACTTTTTAGAAGCGATCCTGTATAAAGATAACTTTAACAGAGCGTATAAGAGAGTTAAGGCAAACAAGGGAGCACCAGGAATTGATGGCATGACCATTGAAGAGGCTCTTCCATATCTAAAGGAGCATCAACAAGAGATAACCGACCGCATTTATCGTGGAAAGTATACCCGTCTCCAGTAAGACGAGTTGAGATTCCCAAACCAGATGGTGGTGTGCGAAAGCTTGGCATACCAACGGTGATAGACCGTACAATCCAACAGGCAATCACGCAAGAGTTAGTGCCAATCTATGAACCGCTGTTTGCAGATGGTAGCTTTGGCTATCGTCCGGGCAGAAGTGCGAAGGACGCAATACAAAAAGTGAAAGAGTATGCAGAACAAGGATACACATATGCAGTATCCTTAGATTTATCAAAATACTTCGACACACTGAACCATGAAATTCTCCTTAACTTACTCCGTAAGAATGTAAAGGACGAACGGGTGGTGCAGTTGATTAAGCGATATCTGAAAAGCGGGGTAATGGAGAACGGAGTAGTCATGGAAACAGAGGAAGGTTCGCCACAAGGAGGAAATCTATCCCCACTACTGGCGAATATCTATCTCAATGAGTTTGACCAGGAGTTTTTGAAGAGAGGAGTCCCATGCGTCAGATATGCAGATGACATAGTGCTTCTTGCGAAGAGCAAACGAGCATCAGAGAGACTTCTGGAAAGCAGTACGAAATATCTTGAAGGAAAGCTGAAACTTACAGTCAACAGAGAGAAAAGCCGTACTGTCAGTGTGTTTGCAATCCGAAATTTTAAGTATCTAGGCTTTGCATTGGGAAGGAATGGAACGGGTATTTATGTTCGCGTTCATCCAAAGTCATGGAGAAAGTTTAAGTCGAGACTGAAAGAGTTGTCTTCCCGTAAACGATGTCAGTCAATCAAGCCAAGCCTTGAGAAAATCAAGGTTTATGCAAGAGGATGGCTTAACTACTATGGGATAGCAAGCATGAAGAACAACATCGAAGAGATCAACGGATGGCTCTACCACAGAATACGCATGTGTATATGGAAACAGTGGAAACTTCCAAAAACAAAGAAAAGAAATCTGATAAAGATGGGAGTACACGAATACTATGCGAATATGGCGGCAAACTGCCGAAGAGGACACTGGTATTGTGCGAATCTGACAACAGTTAAGAAAGCCATGACAAAAGAGAGACTGATAAACGGTGGCTTCTATGATTTAGCCACAGCCTATCAGTCCGTGCACGTCAACTATTGAAACCGCCGTGTACCGAACGGTACGCACGGTGGTGTGAGGGACGGCGGTTAGTCACCGCCTCCTACTCGATTAAGTGATAAATAAAAGATAAAACGTGATTTACAGATCAGCCCTTGAAATAATGTTCTCTGATCGGCTCGATCGGCATTTCTTTTCCGGTCCAGAGGCGGAAGGCTTCGGCACCCTGGAAAAGCAGCATGTAAAGCCCGTTAAAGGTGGCACAGCCATTTGCGGAAGCCATCTGAAGCAGGCGTGTCTGCTTCGGATTGTAAATGATATCCGACACGATCAGTTCCGGACGAAGCATGGAAGCATCCGGGATCGGACAGGTATCTGCGTGCGGAGCCATGCCAAAGGGAAGTGGCGTTGGTCAGGATCGTACTGGCTTCAAGTGCCTGCCGCAGGGATGCTTCATCAGCAAGATCCGATACTGCAGCTTTTTACAGGAAGTGTTAGCATTGATCGTGTCGGCAAGTTTTAGGGCACGTTCCCAGGAACGGCCTTTGCGGTTAAAAATATGCAGTGTGGATACACCGTCTAATGCAGCCTGTACGGCGATGGCAGTTGCTGCACCGCCGGCACCCAGAAGTGTCATTTCTTTGCCGATGATGTCGTGTCCGGCCTCTTTGACTGCCTGCATATAGCCGATGCCGTCGGTGTTGTGACCGACCAGTCTGCCGTTTTTATTGACAACCGTGTTAACAGCACCAATCATGCGGGCGGCATCCGAAAGATCATCGATCAGCTCACAGATTTTTTGTCTTATCCGGCATGGTGCAGTTAAAACCGGCGATGTTCATACATCGCAGCCCCTTTACCGTATCTGCAAGGTTTGCTTCCGGCACATCGAAACAAAGATAGACATAACACCTCGTAAGTTTTTTGTATTTTTTGCGATATCGTGATGCCCGCGAATGCTTCTGCTGCAAAATAACAAAACGTCAGACGCCGGCATCCCGTCAGTTTTATGATAATGACCGGGCGTGCATTCGTCAAGTGCTGGACTTTGCGGCGGGAAGTATAGTATAATTACAGGAAAAGCAGGAATGTATGGGAGGCACAGCAATGGACAAAACAGTACAGGTCAGAGATTTCGTGATCGGAGAGGGAAGACCGAAAATCTGCATTCCGGTCATGGGCAGAACGACAGAAACATTAAAAGAAGCTGCCGGTCATGCAATGAAAAACATCCGGATCTGATTGAATGGAGAGCGGATTATTTTGCGGATATCGAGAACGAAGAAGTACGCAGACAGGCATTTGATGAGCTGAGAGAGATTCTGGGAGAAGTACCGTTGCTGTTTTACGATCCGTACAAGAAGAGAAGGCGGAGAGGCTGATCTTTCGGCAGACCAGTATCTCAAGGTTGTATCGGATGCGATCCGGGATGAAAAGGCAGATCTGGTGGACGTGGAAATCTCCCACGCCATTTATGCCCCACATGAGCGATCAAGACCATAGCATTTAGCTGATTTTTCACAGACACCGAAAAGTGCAGATCATCATGACACTTTGCAAGATGCAGGAAATTAGAAGCCGATATCCCAAAGATGGCGGTGATGCCACAGAGAGAGAGAGATGTTTGGTACTGCTCGATGCAACATTGCATGAAAGAGCTCCATGCCCAGACACCGGTCATCACGATGGCTATGGGAAGGAACGGTGGTATCAAGGCTGTCGGGGAGAAGTATGGCTCTGACATTTGGGACGCAGGGAGCACCCGCATCGACAGATCGGAAGAATTAAGGAAGATTTTGAACTTTTGGCCGTCGTCTGATGTCAACGAAAAACAGAACACAAGATCGCAGTTTTGACAAATATGCACCCCTTGTCACCTATAATGGTAAGTGCTTAAGCGGCACCCATGGTGAGGCAGGGGGGTGTTTTGTGTACTATGAAGTTTATTCGATTTTATTTTTTAGAAAGTTTTTTTAACGGATGTGGCTCTGCTTATCCTGGTAAAAACGGTGATGCGGGAAAAATGGAAGGCAAATTGCGGCACAGCCGTGCTGTTACGTGGTCCTGTATCGAATTGCTGCTTCCTTTCGGGGAGTTTTACAGCGACCTTTTTCTGATCGTTCTGCTTTAATTTCGGGGAGGACTTGGAAAAAAACGGCAAAAGAAGCGCTCTTATGGTGCATTGTTGCTTGAAACAAGCCGGTGCACTGTATGTGGCAGAAACGTTCCGATATATTCCCGGGAATTTTTAAAATGGCGGTATTTCCCTGTGGATGCTTTTTGTATTATACGGAAACCGACCAAAACAGACAGCGGATCTCAGCGAGGTCAGCTCTGGCAGTAAAAAATAGAAAAGTGAAGGCACTTTACGATACGGGAAACCTCCCCCCGCCTTCGAGAAACCTTATAAAAAACGTCCGGTACATCCTTTAACACCGGAAAAAATTGATTAAATCCTCGGTACGTACGCCTCAAGATGCATAGAAAATGAGATCCTGATGTATCTTCGCAGAAACAGCAAGACCAGAATGGAAGTCTCGATCGATGAGCCGCTGAATGGGACTGGACGGAAATGAATTGCTGCTGTCGGATATTTTGGGAACCGATGAGGATGTGATCTTATCGTGACATTGAAACGGAAGTGGAACAAACGCCTGTTAAAGGTGCAATCGCAAAACTTTTCCGACAGGGAACAGATGATCATAGAATCCGGTTTGGGTTAAACACCTTAGACGGCGAGGAAAAACACAGAAAGAGGTAGCAGATATGCTTGGAATCTCGCAGTCTTATATTTCAAGATCGGAGAAAAGATCATGAAACGTCTGAAAGAGAAAATGATACGCTACGAGCAGTGACAAAAAACTTGCTTTATAGAAAATGATAGACTATAATAAATTGATATTGAAGAAAGTCAAACTGCGGAAGGTACTGAACAGATACGAAAAGTTTTGATGGAAACCACGGAAAGGGAAATCAGATGAACGAGAATTTGCATATTCAGAGCATAATTATATTATGGTTCCTGTTTGTTTACAGCACCGAGGACAGGAGAGCTGTGGTATCGCCGTCAGTGATACGGAAGGACCAAAAGGAAAAGTGGATTCCTGCAAGGGAATGACTTGTAAACGAAGTGTTTGATGCAGAAAAACTGGAGAATCTTCAGAAACATCGGTGTCGGTCATGTGCGTTATTCTACGGCAGGAGCCAGCACAAGAGAGATACACAGCCTCTGGTACTGAATTATATCAAGGCACGCTTGCACTTGCACACAATGAAGCCTGATCAATGCCCCGGAGCTGCGGGAAGAGCTGGCATATGGCCGGGCGATTTTCAGACGACCATTGACTCGAGGTGATCGCATATCATATTGCGAAGGAAACGTGTCAAGCTGCAGACGGCAGAAGAAACGGTGCCCGTGCCATGCAGAAGATCAAAGGCCTATTCTTTGTGATCATGTCTCCGAGAAAGCTGATGGGAGCAGGGATGCGGGGTTTCCGCCCACTGTGCATCGGCAAAGAAATGCCTATGTACTGGCGAGTGAAACACACAATGCACTGGATACGATCGGTACTGCCGAAGTTTGTAAGGGATGTCTTACTGCCAGGTGAGATCATTTACGATCACCTAGGAAACATCAAATCTGACACACGTCTGTGCCAAAAGCAGCAGACGGCACACTGCGTTTTGAATACATTTGCTGCAAGACCGGACAGCGTGATCGACGGTGTGAGTGTCTATCATTCAGGCTGATGGCAGGAAGATATCTGGCGATGGATTATTCACCGGTGGATGCAGATATCGTAGTCAGTGTCCCGGAATCCGGAAATACAGCAACACTTGGATATTCCCTTGGTCGGCATTCCCATGGTACTGCTTTTGTGAAAAACGGCTATGTCAGCCGTTACCTTTATCAAACCGAAACAGAGCAGCCGTAGGTCAATCCGTGTGAAACTAGATGTACTGCGTGAAACGCAGTAGAAGGTAAACAGTGATCATGATCGATGATTCGATCGTCCGTGGAACAACCAGTGACCGCATTGTGCACATGCTGCGTGAGGCAGGAGCCAAAGAAGTGCATATGCGTGTCAGTTCACCGCCATTTTTATGGCCGTGCTATTTCGGTACCGATATTCCTGCAAGAGAGCAGCTGATTGCATACAACCGTACCGTGGAGGAGATCAGACAGGTTATAGGAGCAGACAGTCTTGGATATCTGGACTGCAGTCGCCTGCGTCAAATGGCAGGAGGACCTGCCGATCTGCACCGGATGTTTTACGGGAAACTATCCGCTGGATCCGCCAATGGGAGGATATCAAAGAGAATTCTTGAACAGTAGATACCGGAGGAAAATATGAAATACAGACAGATATACAAGTTCTTTGTCTGAGCTGTTATGCGGTAGAAAGCTTACGGTGTACAGTGTCCGAAAGCAAAGGGAATCATCCATCTGGGTGCAACTAGCTGTTATGTAGGAGATAATACCGATATTATCGTGATGAATGAAGCCCTGAAGCTTGTGAAGAAAAAACTGGTAAATGTGATTGCAGAGCTGGCAAAGTTCGCAGAAGAATATAAGGCACAGCCGACTCTGGCATTTACCCATTTCCAGCCGGCGCAGCCGACAACCGTGGTAAACGTGCCACCCTGTGGATGCAGGAGTTTGCCATGGATCTGGAAGATCTGGAATATGTGCAGAGTACCCTGAAGCTTTTGGGAAGTAAGGGAACGACAGGTACACAGGCAAGCTTCCTGGAACTTTTTGACGGGGATCAGGAGACGATCGATAAGATTGATCCGATGATCGCAGAGAAAATGGGATTTAAGTCCTGCTATCCGGTTTCCGGACAGACCTATTCCCGTAAAGTGGATACCAGAGTGCTGAATGTGCTTGCAGGCATTGCGGCAAGTGCACATAAGTTTTCCAATGACATCCGTCTGCTTCAGCACTTAAAAAGAGGTGGAGGAGCCATTCGAGAAAGGGCAGATCGGTTCTTCTGCTATGGCATACAAGCGCAACCCGATGCGGAGTGAGCGTATTGCATCCCCTGTCCCGTTATGTTATGATTGATGCGTTGAATCCGGCAATCACTTCCGCAACGCAGTGGTTTGAGAGAACGCTGGATGATTCAGCAAATAAGCGTCTCAGTGTACCGGAAGGATTTCTGGCGATCGACGGTATCCTGGATCTGTGCCTGAACGTGGTTGACGGTCTGGTAGTATATCCAAAAGGTAATCGAGAAGCGTCTGATGTCCGAACTGCCGTTTATGGCAACTGAGAACATTATGATGG